>Ga0129348_1000196_pt1 | contig 21196 bp, 27 predicted proteins | sample CPBDNA_4_FD_94424 | JGI IMG/M metagenome (GOLD analysis project Ga0129348, IMG submission 94424) | Freshwater to marine salinity gradient microbial communities from Chesapeake Bay, USA - CPBay_Sum_27_0.8_DNA | ecosystem: Environmental > Aquatic > Marine > Coastal | place: USA: Chesapeake Bay...
AATGTAATCACCAAGGTCCGTCACGCGCGCTGCGTTTGCGGCCATTATCATATCAGCCGCTTCCCCAACAGAGTTCATTAAAGATTTAGAAGCTTTCCACGTCCCAAACCCGGCAAACAACGATTCGTAAGAAGACCCAAGCGTGTTTCTCAAACCGTTTACCATTACGATGCGACCAAGGTCAGGCAAAGCTGCAAGCGGGCCAGTAAGCAGCGTTAAAGCCGCAAAGTTTTTAGACATCCTGATAAATCGGGACGACATATTTGCGGGGTCAGTTGGCAAACCATACGTGCCGCGCACCAAATCACGCACTGCTTCTACGCGCTGTATAGTGCTTTCCATCTTTTTCTGGTGGGCTCGCATCTGTGAAGGGCTCATGCCCTCTGCTTGCTCCTTAAAAAGCTTCCTGATGGCATCTATTTCGTCACCCAGGTCAATAGACCCAAATTTAGAATACAAGCCTATGTCAGCATCTGTAGAACGCTGATACATACGCATAAGTGAAAAGATGTCTGTTTCAACAGCATCGCCTACCGCATCATCAACAAACTTCATGGGGTCAATGTTTAAGGTCCGCGCTTGTGCTGAGCGCATCGCTTGATTCCCGCGATACGGAACGGTTTTTACGATGTCGTTATAAATTTCTTCTGCAACAGACCGGGTATGCTGCCCCTCTTTCATAATGATGCCAATCACATGATCTTTGTTCTGCTTCCAAAAATCTCTGCGATAAACGACATTAAAATAGTCAGAGCGTTTACTCTGCGAGCCATTCCTGGCTCGCTCTAGACGGTCTTTTGCAATATCTCTTGCACGAATAAGACGCGCACGCTCAGCTTCTGTTGCAATTCTTGCTGATGGATTTGTGCTTGTCAGAGGAGCGCGCAGTTCTTCAAGTCTGCGGTCAATAGCGCGCAACTCAGACGCAGCAATTCCTTCCCACGTTCCTGTGCGCTGCCCTTTTTCCCACATATCATCATAATACTTACGGACATGCGTTGCGGCTTCAGCAACTTCTGGAATTGAGTGCTTCCCCCCATTGCCTAGTGCTTTTGTTATTTCGCGGCCAAATTGACGAAAACTAAGCTCGTCAGCACGAGAGCGGTCAAGCGTCATCCTCATCCCAGATGGGCGCTTGCCGGTAACACGCAGCGCGTACTTGCTGTAATTTTCGCGTATTTGGCTAAAAGTTTGCACCATTGGGCCACGCCCAGTGCGCAAGAGTGTTTCAGCGTTATCGTTCGGTGTTGCTAATGCGCGATTTGCAAGATTCCCTCGCAGGTAGATTGGGATCTCCAACGCTCTAGTAACAATGCTTTGTGTAATAGCCGCAAGCTTCGTGTCTGGTTCATTTAGCAAAACGCTAATAGGATTTAAGTTTAATTTGTGAATCCCACCAACTGCGTCTGCAGGCCGCATTTCTGCAACATCATCTGTAACAGAAAGTGGTTTTGACCTTGGATTAATAGCAGCACCCAAAACTCCAACATCGTTCGGGTCAGGAAGCACCATTTCTCTTAGAACGCGCTCTTCTACTTGCGCAGCTTCTTGCAAAGAAAGGTTGCGCATAGGCTTGGTTCTCTGAAGCAAACCAACAATCGGGGCAGCGCCAAGCGCGTATGCCAAATAAGAATCTTCGCGGCTTGGATCGAGTATCTGTTTTGTGACTTCTTCTGTGCCAAGCACGCCTGCAGCGCGCAGTATTTGCGATCCTTTTGTCGTAGCCCTGATGGCAGGCAGAGCCAACAAAGATGGGTCAACAATAGCTCCTGCTACAGTGCCCATAATTTGTGCGCCACGTTCACCGCTTAAATTGCGTTCTAACGTTTGTTCGGCTTTGTATTCAGCAAGCAAACTTGTTGTATGCTCATAAGAGTTGCTGTGCGAAAAATAAAGACGCGAAACATCGTCAAGGTTTTGAAGCCGCTCGTCGCTAGTCCAATCATATTCAGGATCGACAAAGCGACCAGCAGCATCAGCAGCTTGCTTTAACTCCTGAAGACCGTTGTCTACTTCCACCCCTCCAAGCAAAGCTATAACGTTTTCTTTAGCAACCGCGCTCCAAAACGCCTGCTGTTTCCAGCTCTTATCAGAAAACTCTAAGGGTTTATCTTGCGCAACTCCGTATTTAAATTTTACTACGTCCCAATTAATTGAAGGCTGCGGTTCAGCTGGTTCACTTTCTTCCGGCTGTTGTGCAACTGTTTCCAAAGGGTCTAACTGTGCAATAGACACCTCTTCTCTCGGAGCCGCGTCAGGAACTTGCGGCTCTGCTTCTACGGGGTCTAACTGTGAAATAGACACCTCTTCCCTCGGAGCAGCATCAGGAATCTGAGGCTCTGCTTCTACAGGGTCTAACTCTGAAACAGACACTTCTTCTCTGGGAGCTGCATCAGGAACCTGAGGCTCTACAGAAGCTGTTTCTGCAGGAGTTGCGTCAGGAATTTCGGGCTGCTGAGTTTCTTCTAAACCCTGGTCACCAACAATAAGCTGATCCTGCAATGCAGCAATACGTTTTAACGTCGCTTCATCTGGATTGGTGTGATGATATTTCTTGTAGAACTCAATAGCAGATGATGCATCTCCGGCGGCCATTGCACGGAGCGTGTCATCCCAAGTTGGTTTTTGAAAAGTGTCGGCTTCAAACAGTATTTTTTGTTTTGCCGCATCTAGTGTCCTTGCATCACCAGACTCACGAGCCGCTACAGCCCATGCAGGCAAATTTTGCGAACCAATAGTATTTTCTAAACGATTAACTGCCGTACGCAACGAGTCTGCAGTGTATTGATATAAACCCGCAGCCGTGTTTTTTAAACTTTTGGCATCAACTCGACGGTCGCTTTCGACAAGCGAAACCCAGTCTCCAAACTTATCAAAAGCCGCACCCGCTTTTTCGGGGTCAATTTGGATTCGTTTTAGATTTAAAGAGCGAACAAGCTGCAGCAGTTCGCTGTCAGAAATGTCACTCATTCATTTCACTTTCAGGCAACACTTGTTCAAACGTACTACCTGCTGCGCCCTCAAGACGAGCTGCAAAGCGGCCACCAGTTATTTTTGCAGCACGACCTAGCTCTGCGGCATTCTTTTCATACCAAAAAATGTCTTGTGTATGATTGGCTTTGTTTGCTTGTGCCCAAGCTTCTCTAATGTTTCTACCTTGAATAAGTGGAGTACCAGTAGCTCGGGCAGCTGCGCCGGGCCCAGCCACAATGGGGTCAATAATGTTTTCAACAAATGGCTCAACAGCAACATCGAGAACAGCCTGTAGTGGTTGGTTAAGGCCGCCCTCAACCATTTCCCACGCTGACAAATCAAGGTCTCCCTGAGCAACACGGCGGACACGTTGGTTGTGATCCCATTCATCGCCCAAAATTTGCGCAAACGCTACTGCTTGATCTTTCTCTAATTGAAAACCTAGATTTCGGGCCTCAGTAATTTTTTGCTCCAGGTATGTTTGCTTGGCCCCGTCATCAAAAAGACTTTCTGGGACACGCCGACTTCTTTTGTTTGGGAAAAAAATACCAGCTGACTGCGCGCTTTGCTCGGCAGAAAGACCTAGCTTTCCGTCAGCGCCTTGAGCAACTCGCATCTGAAATGATGGGACCTCCATTTCAAGGCCATCAGGAAGAGTGTAGAACATGCGAACAGAATTGCCGGGGCCGTTTGCAAAACGGTACTGACCCTTGTCCACAATCTCGGAAACAGTCTTTGAATCAAGGTACGCAGGAATAGGTTCGCCGCTAATGGTGCGCGCGGCTTCACGAGCTGGCTGATTTTCCAGCCTGTCGTAACTCATCTCCAAACCAAGATCAGGCATAGGCATGTTTGTCAGAGTCCAACGAGCAAACTCAGGAGAAAGCTGGTCGTACTTGAGCCCCTTAATAAGGCGAATCTTTCGCTTACCGTCTTCGGCAGGGTAATCATTCATTTTACTTGAATGATATTTTTCCCGTGCCACTACCAAGTGAATAATGTTTTCAAGAGCTTTGTCTGACAAATCACTAGCGTTGTCGCTGTAATTTAGAACATCATCATAAAACACTTCAGGAAGGTCATCGATTTCTACGCCATTGTCAGAGCCTATGCCTACAAATGACAAAGCACGAGAAACAAGGCTGGGATCGTCGTAACCAAAAACCTCTGGCGGCATTTGTTGTATAACGGCATTAATACGTTCTTTATATTTTTCGTCCGCCATTAGTTGCTACCTTTTTTTCTTAACTCTTCAATCGCGCTTGCAAGCTCCTCTCTCTGGCTGCTAGGCAATTTCATAAAGTCAGGGTTGCTCTGAAGTTTTTGCAAATTCTTAACGACTGTTGGGCGTTGAGTACGCACTTCGGCTATGCCTCCCTGCACTTCACCAGTGCTTGCATCACCCAACCGTCCTTGTTCCAAGTCATACTTATATTTATCAATCCACTCAAACAAACTTGGTGGCAAAAACTTGTGGTCCGACATAATTGCGTTCAGTTCAAACGCTTCAAACGAACTACTGGTGACGTTGTTAAAATACTTTGGATCAGCTAAGGCTTCTGCTTTTTCTGGCCCAAGCTTGAAACGCAATGCGTCTTGCATCAAAGAAACGTTGTCATACGAATTTGAACTGTATTCGTCCCAATCCGGAGTTCCGTCTAAAACACTTCTAACGATTTCTCTGCGTTCAACAACAGCGTTAGCAAGGTTTTCTAGACGGTCTCTATATGCCCTGTTTGGCATATTGACATCATCAAACTCTGTGTCGTTTCCAGCAAGGCCTGTCTGATCCCACTCACCAAGAAAATCAAAGTCTTCTGAAGAAAGGGGGTTTCCCAAACGGGCAATCAATTGCCCTGCTTTTGAACTGGCTTCTATGTTGCTAAAAGTTTGGTCTTTCAAGTCCCTAACTACGCCATCAACAAAAACTTTTGATTTGTTTTCGCTATCATTCCAAGCCGCTTCCCGCAGTCTTTTGGTGGGGCGAAAACTCTCAACGTTCGTTTTAACGTTTGCTAAAATTGAATTAAGTCGTCCAGGCGAGCTTGTAATCTGACCCCCAGTGTCCTCGCCCAAAATATTGTTTAGCAACGCTGACATTTTTTCTGGACTTGTCTTGCGAATCTCATTCAAAAACACATCAAACGTATCTGTATCAGTAGACTGATTCGGATACTTTTCCCTAAAATACGCACCCAGAATTGTGGCAACATGAGCGTTTTGCGTACTTACGGGGTAATATTTTTCAAAGGGCACACCTAGCCCATCGGCAAACTCCCTCATACCGTCAGCGTCTATAGAGGCACTAAGCTGTTCCGCGATTTCTGTTCCCGTAAGATCGGGGTCTTCTTGGGCGGCCCTTACAACGTTTGCAGCATTGCTCAAAGACACAGCAGAAATCTGGCTTAACTTAGAAATCTGTTCGTCTTTAATTTTTTTATTTCGTTCTGTTGTATACGAACGAATTGCCGTCCCATAATTACGGGCAGCAGCTGCTTTAAATTTAAGACCTCTTATTTCGCCTTCTTTGCTACCATCTTCAATGGACTTCAGCGCACCGCTTAAAGCTTGCGCCACTATCTCTTCTAATTGCTGCGGTGATTGGGCATAGCCGCCCTGTACCGCATCATCAAGTATTCCATTGACTTGATTTGCCCAATCAAGGGACAGCTTCGCATCTGCATATGCTATTGCAGTCTTATCGGCTTTAGTTTCATACAAGCCTTCTAACTTGCGGACAGTATCAGAAATTCCTGTTTCAAAAGTTGTCGCTCGAAGTTCGTTGACCCCAGAAATCTTAGAGTGCTTTTCTTTAAGCGCCTGAAGTTTTTGATTGTAAATTTCTGGCGCATACTCATTTTCATCTGCAAGGCTATTTAAATTATCAAGCTCTGCATTAAACGCATCTTGCGCTCGCAAAACCCGGATGCGCTCTGCGTCGTCCATTTCCTTTTCTTTTTTTTGTTTGTTTAACGCCTCTAGTCTTCTTTCTTCTGACTGACGGCGTTCAATCTCTGCTTCTGCATAGGGCGCAGCGCCTTTCGCAAAACTAGCTATATCCGCAAAATTAACCATTTTTACCTCTAAGAGCTGAGGGCCGTAGCTGTTTGGCCGGTCGCTCGCCCAAGAGCCTCAAAGCCTTGACTGCGCACACTTGAGAGCCTTTGCGCCGTTCTGGAGTCGATGTTAGCCGTGTCTGTTCGACCTACTACTCCAATCTGACCAATCTGCGTTTCAAAAAGACCTTTTGATAATTTGGCGTCTTCAACTTTCTTGTTAGCCAAAGCAACCATTGACTGCCCTTGAGTTTGGCCAGACATTATTGCAGCAAGGCTTGCTTGCACTTTTTGACGTCGCTCAAGCTCTCGTTGCTGGGCCTCTATTAGTTGTTGGTTCATGTTAATCATGGAAATTTCAGCGTTTAACCTGCCCATTGCTTCCATATCCGACATGCTACCAAAAGACGAAAGCGCACCAGCAGCACTTGCTAGCGGAGAAATGTATGGCAGTGCTCCGCTTAATGATGAACCAATGGCTCCGATACTGCTAAAAAGAGAAGCTGACGGAGCAACAGAGGCAAAAGAAGCGCCAAGTGGCGCAAAACCAATAGCACCAGGAACTGCAGCAGAAGCAGTAGCCATAAGCCCCGGCCCTGCGAGCGCTGGGCCAACAGCCATAAGCCCCGGCCCTGCGGCAGCAAGAGTTCCTGCTGCCACAGGAGCAGCGGCTGCAGCAGTTGTTCCTGCAGCAATACTTGTTGCAGCAGCAGTTGCGGTAACGGGTTCACACATTAGTAAGCCCTCATTTCAATATTCATACCCAAAATACGCAAAGGTAATGGATCGGTTTGCGTTAATGTAATTGTAGGTTCTCTTGAGTACCCAAGAATAGGAAACTCGTAATGTCCTGCTTGCGCCTGTAATTCCTGGCTCATATCATCTGTTACTTGGCGAACAGCAAGCTGGTTTCCAGCAACTTTAATATCGTATGCTCCGATAATATCAACAATGCAGCGAGTAATCCTGCGGAACGAACCATCAAGCGCCCCACGTTTAGCTTGAGGTGTTACCGGCATTGTTTCTAAAACAGGTGTGTATGTGTAGCCTGCCCTGACATCATCTATGCCCGAATAATCAATTTCTATTGTTCCGCCTGCAGAAACAGTTTCAGTGCCTAGATACAAATTGCCTGCAACGACATGAACTGTTTCATTGGCTAAATGGGTAAACCCAGTGTAAAGACGGCTTGTGGTAAACGTTACGGCCGCGTTGTCTGCCGGAGAGCTGTCAAGATCAGAAGATAGCGTCAAAGTCGCGCTGCCGGCCGAATAGACTACGTTGGTGATTGTATACGTGCCCGTAACACCGCTAATAGTAAACTGATCGCCATCAAAGGGTGTGCTCGTCAACCCGTCGATAACAAGCGAGTTTCCTGTTTGCGAGCCGCCGTTAACAAGTGGTGTGCCGTACTGAGACATCGCTCCAACAGCAGAGCTGTCTAGCGTAACGCTATCGTCGTCTGCAAGACTCTCAAGGCAGTGGACTGTCGATCCATTAATCGTCCGTTTAACAGCAACAAATAAATCTTCACCAACACCAGCGGCACTTTCAAACGTGTCGCCCGAGCGAGTAGTCCAGAGCGCAAAGCCTCGCACTTTTTGCTCACGAATCGAGTGCATGTGAACAAGTGTGCCGTCTGAGTTTACAAACAAAAGAAACTGTTCTGGTCGGGTATCCGTACCGAAGGTTCCAGTAATTTGTTTTGGCACATCAAACAAATGCGAAGCCGTAAGACTCAACAGATCAGACACGTAAGTATCTCGAACAAAATCAAACGCATACGACCGCATGTTTTGCCCAGACCTTTGGACAAATATAGTTTGGCCCTCAAAAAAAGTTGGAGGAATCCTGGTGCATCCAAAAGTTGTTTGACGACGGACGGACACATTAGATGGAGTGATTGCCCTAACATCGCTGTCAGAAATGAAGAATTCGCCTGTGTCAGTTAAGATTTCAAGCCGTTGCGTTGAAACTAGATGACGAATCTCATTAACGCTATTTGAGGCAATACTGACGTCAACACTTTGGTCATCCTCGCCTGTGCCAATGTCAAAGTTAAAAAATGACCCAGAAGTAGAGCCAACCAATCCACCCGGACGCTGCGCATTACCGCCAAACCACAGCCTATTATCGTGAAATGTGACCGCTGCAGGCCACCCACGAACATCTGAATAAAGCTGTTCCCGCCATGTAGACTCTGCAACAGTGTGCTTTACAGCCTCTCCGTACAGAATTGTACCGCTTACAACGGTGCTAGATGTGTACCCTGAAATTAGAATAAGAACCGTCGTGTCGTCTTCATCTGTAAACTCAACGATAGTACCTACGTGATCCGATTCCCAAACGGCGGAACTTGCAGTAAGGGTAATAGACCCAGAAGTACTTGACGGCTGCAAGGTTACGTTTGCGTCTGCATATTTAAAAAATGGGCGAGCATGGCGAACACCGCCAGTGTTGTTCTCACCGTCAAATTCAAAAGGAGCAAGAGTAAAGGTTGACGCACCTGTTCGTGTAATTTGTTGTGTTTTGTAGTCAGGATGACAAACAATAATAATATCGCCAGCAGAGGCAACGTTTAGCTCGTAGATGTCATCAACGCCCCACGGCGCTCCAGTCAGTGTTGTCAGCAAAACCCCTGCTGTACTGTATACTTTTGCCCCACCGCTTTGAAACGCAATAAGATAACGCTCGTCACCAGAAAAAGCAAAGCCCTGCAGTCTGGATTGAGCACCTAAGTCGTTAAGGTAAGTTGTGCCCGGGCGGCGCATTACTCCGCCTGTAAGCATCAAATAAAAGTTGCGAACCTGCTTCCCACCTTCATCATACGCTTTCAAGTCAGAACGCGCATGAAAGTTAGGGTCTAGTTCACCTGCCTGAAAGTTTGTCTGAAGAACACGGTAAGTCGGCATTATCTCTCGCGCCTAGAACCACGCGTTGAGCGGCGACCAGAACCTTCAAGAAAACGATTAACCGTCAAACGACGAGTTGTTTGCTGCTGGGAGTCAATGCCTCTCGCACGAATATTCTGAGCTTGGTGCTGGTCTGCCATTAACTTAGCAAGTCCAGCATCACGAGCCAAAGAGCCAGCAAGAATGCTTGCCATATGATACTGGACCATCAGCACGAAATGCGGAGGCCACTCAGACTCGTCGGGGCGATACACGTAGTCAATTACAAGTGACTCATCTACGCCAGCATTGGCATATACATTATCTCCGTAAATATCATAATCAATTGCTTTTTCTGCAACCGTTACGGCATTTACAGTTAAAACATCACTCGGAAGCTGATAAGCGGCATCCCAACGAGATGTGGGGGCGTCAGCTAGGCGATTAAGAACCGCCTGCTTTGTGGCAAAGCGCCATCGATAAGACGAAAGATCAGCTCTCACAACGTCTTCGTAAAGGTTCGATGTGATAGTTGCTTCCGTAGTTCCGTCTTCAAAAGACGTAATAGGGTTTGCGCCAACGAGAACTAACGCACGGGCGCAAATATCAATACTTGAGGTAGAAGCTGTTGGTGCTGCCAAAGGGTTAAGGGAGGGGCGCTAACCCCTCCCCTCCTACTTACGTACCGTTGGTGGTAGTAACGGTCGCGGAACCGCTGGCGCTCGTAACAACGAGAACGTCAACCGTGCGCGTACCGCCGGTAGAGCCAACCGCGATGATTACATCATCTTGGTTAAGCTGGTTGGTTACATCGTTGAAGTAACCGGAACCGGCAATAGTGGCAACCGCGTCAGCAGATTCATAGAGAAAAAGCTGCTTGTTCCCACCGCCAACCTTGTGCAGATCACTTGCAGAAAGAGCCATCAGTAAGCCTCCTTATTCGCTGCACTGAACTTCGAACACAGAATTGTCGTCGATAAGGACGGCTCCCTGCGAAAGCATCGAAGTAACAAGGTTAGAAACTTTTTCCGGAACATAGTTCACCTCGGTCGCGATGTCAGCGCCGGTCGCAATACCAATGCCAGACTTGTGCCAGCAGAAGGTCTTGCGGTTGCCGGAGCCATCCGTAGGCAGGCCGGAGTGAACCATCCAAACATAGCCCAGCCAACGCTTAGCCGTCATACCGCCCTTGTACGGGAGGTCGTCAGAGCCAATAAAGTCCGCGTCAGCAAAAGCACTAATGCCCAGAAGTTCCGTCCACTGGTCAGGGGCGACAACCCAATAACGCTGACCGTCATCAGGAACATCGTTTTCGCCCATGTTTTCAAACACCGTAAAGATTTTTGTGGTGTTAATGCCCGTCGAACCATGAACGGTCGTGTTTGACGTTCCGTCAAGCGCGTCCGTAATGAGTTCGTCGGTCTTACGACCCAAAGCCGCAGCAGCGTTAAGCGCAACAACCTGACGCTCATCGATGTTGGTCTTCAGCTCGTCCAGACGATCAATGTAGTCCGCTGCATAGTAGTCAGTCAGCGTCACATCAACCGAGCTGTGCGTCAAGTTCATCGCCGCCACTTCAGCGTTGCGCGCTTTGGTAACAGCCGTTCCAGTGCCTACTTTCTGGAACCGAGCAGTCGAGCCGGTAACGCCAGTGATGTTACGGCCCAGCGGACGGAGTTTCGACCCCATACGCTGATAAGCAACATGCACTTCCGACTCAAACTGCGTAATAAAGGCATCGGAAATATCGAGTGCCATTTCATCCTCACAGTTAAAAGTTGGTGTCAGCGGTTATCCCATTTCCGCGCTGCTTGGTTGTCCGAGGGCCAAGCAAATTTCGTTGTGGGGCCGTGTTAAAAAAAGAACGCGGCACTAAACCGCGCAACGCACATTGAGTGCGCAAGGTGGGTCGGCCCTCTACAAAACTTTAACGAACTCGGCTTACCAGCTTTTCTACCTGCTTAACGTACTGGTCCCTTTCATTCGGGTCCCAGTATCGCGGGTCATTCATCATGTCTCGAATATCCTGGCGGGTCGGGGCCTGCTCAGCAATAGAGCCAGTTACGGCCGCCATATTAACTGGCGTTGTTCTGTTAATAAGGTGCTCCATAATCTGCACCCCATTGGCTGTAGAGCACATCTGCGCAACTACAGGGAACAGCTCAGCCGGTAGATTTTGGCGAGACCATACCTCTACCGCGTCTACACGAACACGAGCGTTTTCACCCAAAGCCGCCATTTCTTCGACTGGATTGGGCATCTCAGACATGCGACGATTGACGTATTGTGTTAACCCCGCATTGAACTGATCTTGGCTGAGGCCTGCTTCAAAAGCAGTTTCGCGCCACCAACCAAGCAGCGGGTCATCACCGTCAAGATTTGCCAGAGCATCCCCAACGGGACCAGTATCAGGCAGAGCGTAATCATCCTTGCTGGCCGGGCGATCCGCCATGCGCGTTTGCACGTATTCTTCAGCCACAGAGGCGCGAAGCTCCTCCATGCGCTTACCGTTATAGCTTTCAAGTTCTTTATAAGATTGCAAAAGCCGGTCGGTATCAATCGCAGCATTTTCTGAATTCCAAAATTTTTCTGGTACATTTTCGGGGCGCTCTGACCCAGAGGGCTCAGAGGAAAAGTTTTGCCCTTCACTTCCGGTGTTCGCTGTTTCATCACTCATGCTCACGGCCTTTCTTTACGCGGTTTTGTATAATTGCGGCCAGATACCGCATCCCTTCCAAGTGCATTAGTTTATTCGGCCCTATTTCCGGGCCAGACACTTGGTCGATTGAAATACTGCGAATATATGCTAAAGCTTTTTCTCCGTTGTCTCCAGCAAATACCGCAGCAAACAAAGAGTTTAGATTTTTTTCTACTTCACTGTTTCTAACCGTGCCATCAACCGATAGCGCATTGTTACTGTGTTGGTTCTGCATCCGAAGCCTGCATTTGCTGTTGCTGCGCACTGCTCGCCGCTTGCTGCAAATACCGAAGCAAGCTCTTACGCTCCACGTCTGTGCGCAAGATTTCTGGTGGAACACCTAAACGTTCCGCCATAAATGCCGCTGCTTCTTCTGGCTTTACTGTCAGGGACAAAGCTTGCGGACCAAACCTTGCGCCAATCAACTCAATAAACCGATCAACTGTTGTCACGTCTTGCAGCTTCTGTGAACGAGCAAGGGGTGATGTAGCAGCAATTCTGATGTCTCGTCCATTGATTTGCGGGACTTCAATCAGGCCACGTTTTTTGAGAATGTAAATAACGCGCTGCAAAAGAGGTTGAACCAACTCTGCCTGCAGCCGTCCAAACGCACTGCCTATCTGCCTAGACAGGTCGGCCATGCGCTCCGCGACTTCAGTCGCGCTCATCGGTGTCTTGTTTGGATCACCGAGCATTTCGTTGTAAAGCGCGCGTCGAATGTTTAACCGCATATCATTAAGGATAAGTTGGGCAACATCGAATCGTCCGGGCGGTGCAATCGGACTCAGCCCGCTTGATCCGGGTGCGCGCGGAACAACGGTTCCCGGAACAAGGTTAATCGTATCAGGATTAACTGTTCCATCATCATCTACTTGCCAGATACCAGAGATGGCAAGCTGTGCGTTTTCCAAAATCAACTCAACTGTTAGGTTGGTCGTTCGGATTGCGGGAAGTGCGTTGAGCACAGGGCCGCGCCCGTAAATTTCCCCACTGGCTTTAGACCAACGGAAAACCACCCAAGGTGAAGACCCCGTTCCTTTGAACTGGGTTTTGTAAACCACCGCTTTGTCATTTTTAGAAATAACAATGTAATCGTATGCAACCTCATTTGGGCGCTCTGTGTTTCGCAGAGTGCACTCAATCAAGTCGCAGTATTGCGTTTGATTGGTCATCATACGCGCCTGCATAGAAGCAGGAATTTCTGCCCCCGGCCACATACGACTGATATCTTCATGACGCATACGTCGCGTCCGATAGACCCCCTCTATCTCATCATTCGGACCGGCCTCTAAGTATACGTGAGGCAGCGGTACAGCATTGAATCGAACCGGATGGTTTACGTCACCTTCTTCTACCAAAAGGCAACCCGTGCCAACAGCAAGGTCCATGAAGCTTTCGTGGACTTCCTGATTAAAGTTACTGTTTTGCAGAATCTCAAAAATATATTCAGTTACGGAAGACAGCTGCCGATCCACTGCTTCTCGTTGATTTTCGGGAATCTCTTGTCCCGCTTTTAGGTCGGCCCAACGAGCAAAGGTGGGCACAAGTCCTGACTGCAAACGAGAAGAAAACTCCTGCACACCAACAACCGCAGTTTCGTCAAAAATGCGATCTGTGCGGTCACTGCCTCCTGTTTCCATGTAGAAGCTTTCACGCGCAGGCAGCGTGTAAGTATAACAGTCCTCAAAGAGTGGAACCCAGTTTTCACGAATTGCACGAGCGCGCTCAAAGCGGCGCATATACAGTTCTACCGGATCGTCCGATGCAGTCGGGTACGGGGGAGACTCAACAACCACCAAGCTATCCTAGCGTTGTGCGTTTATCTTGACTACTGTCTTCAAAGCCAGCACCGCCAGCGCCGCCTGTAAACAGAGAAGCATATCCCAAACGACCAGCTCTCAAGCGATCCTCACGACGCTCCTCTGCCGCAGCGAGTTCGTCTTCCTTTCGCTTTAGCTCAGCAAGCTGTTGCTCTTGAATTTGTTTTTGACGATTCAAATCTTCTTGGCTTGGACCGCTGGGTTTAGGCGACGACGGCACACACATTAATTACTGCTCCATGTAAATTTATGAAATGGCTCTCCAAACTTTCCAAAAGGCTTTGCAGGCAGCACGTCAAAACCTAATTTTTTAAGCCATGCAATTGATCTTTTGTTTTCTTGCCAAACGTAGTTTTCAAGATGATCGTACATGTCCTGCCACCCAAGCAAAAAATGCCGAGAGTGCTTCATAAAGAAACTTTTGTTTCGTAGGCTCCTTGGCTCCAAGAAAGAGTCCATTGCCTTAGAACCAAGGAGCCAGGGCACACCTCGTTTCTGGCCCAACGAGGAAATGCCCCATATGGCGGTTGGTTGCCCATCATGAAGCCAAGTAAACGCACCACGTGAATAACGCACTGCGTCAGCTAGCGTTTCAGCAAAAGGCTTGCCGTTACAATAGTAGCACTCAAAGACATCGACAGCTCGGGCATTGCTGGCAATAGCCTCAATGTCAGCCTTTGTCGTGCGTCTAAATTTATTCATGTCTGCCAGAAATGCTGTTAAAGATAACCTCTGCAACGCACATTAGCGGGACAAGAAGCTAGCCCACGTTCGTGCTTTTTGTTTTTTAGGCTTGCGAGTAAAAACATCAAAGTCCCGCCTAACCTGAAAAGGCTCTGTTTTTTTCGCTCCGCCAAGAAGTTGCCGCCCCTCACCTGCGCCCAACAAAGCGTACTGTAGCGCATCATGGATGTGCGAAAATTTATTTTTAAACGGCCGGTCCTCATACCTGTCTCCAGATACCGACAGTCTGCGATAATGATAGCCACCCTGGAATCCTTTAATGATGCTTAAACACGTCGGGTCTATAACTAGACCGGGCGAGCCATCAACCATACGCATTAGGCATTGGTTCACGCTATCAAGGCGCAAGGCAACATCGTTCGATGGAGCAGGGCGAGCCTGCAAACCGACAGCGCGCAGGATTTGAAAGGGTGTTGTTTCATCGGTTTGCGCACGCATATCGCCAGCAGGGTCGCCGTGTACATATACGTTACAGGTTGGGAAAGTTGTGGCAATTTCGTGGCGAAGCAGCTCGGCAAAGCGAACTGTTCCCATGTCTACTGCAACCAACTCTCTTACAACGGCCCAGCGCCCACGCGGCAACTGCAAACAAAAGGCAGCAGCAGGTGTAAGGCCAAAGTCCAGCCCAACGTGTACTTCAGCGTTTTCAGGAATCTCTATAGCCTCTTTGGCTATGTGAACCTTGTCGTTGAACTGACTGTAGACGGGCTTGCCCTCTTCCACCATGCCTAGCCGGTTCATAACGTAGACATCAATCCATGAGCGCGTTTTGCCACGAATGATGTTGGAATAATAATCCGGCTGCAGGTTGTTTACGTTTTCTGCATTTAAGTTCTTGTTATAGCCGGTGACATTACCCTCGCTATCGCGGATTTCTTCCATGCCAGACGGTTGCGTATAGAACTCCCAGTTATCAGGCTTAACCATCATCAAGGCTTCTCCCTGAGAGATGTAGTCAGGAACAGGAGCATCGCCTGCCATGATGGGCCACCAATGGTCTTCCTCCGGGGCGTTTGTGTCTGCAATAACGCCATACCACGTGGGTCCGCCGTCGCGCATAGACGGGAAACGGCCTACACGCATTGTGCAAGCATCTACAATCGACTTAGGCACTTCACGCGCTTCGTTGATAAACACGCCGGTCAGCTCAAGCGACAGAAGCTTACGCACGTCTTCAGGGCGATCAAGAGCCAGAAATATAACCTCCGCCTCAATCTCGCCACGTTTGAGCATATGCGTGTAAGGCACAGACCAGTTAAATTTTCCCCAGACATTTTCGGGAAACCAGTCTAGCCATGTCTTGATTGTCGTGGTCCGCAACTGTGGATTTGTGTTGCGGATGACGGCCCAGCGTGTCCGACGCACACCGTCTTTGTTCTTCTCCTGCATCATTGCTCGTCGCATGACCTCGATGCAGCAAGACACAGACTTGCCAGAGCCTACAGGACCACGGATACCACGAAAAAAAGTATCCGACTTCATAAATGTTTTTAGAGTTTCGCCGTCAGGCTTGTACTCAAGGGTGGCCATCTACCACTTTACCTTATCGGCCCAGTACGCCGCAGACATCTTGCCCCGAGCAATATTCTTGCGATGTCTAGCTTTAAAGCTGGCGCGCTTCCGCTTCATCTTCTCGGACTCGCCAGCTTTGGGCTTGCCAGCAGTCTTAGCGCCCTGCTCGCCAAAGCGAATCGTTTTGATTTGATCACCTACCTTGGCAACCACAATATGAGACTTTTTGGGATGGCTGGGAGTGCGCTTGGGCTTATTGTAGCCGCTTACGCCAGCCCGAGCTAAACGAGGGTCTTTCTTTTCCGCCATTAGTGGACATAGCCTCCGTCAACGCCAGTGCGAATTAGCCGCGCAGCAGTTTCCGGTCCAAAGCTTTCAATAATGCGGTCAGCCTCATAGTCCGTGACCAGCTCGGTGGGGTGATAGCGCATATGAACCTTCCGAACTATTGCTCGCAAACGGCGCAAGTCAGCTACAGACAGCTCGCTCACAAAGTTCCATGCCAGAGGCTTAGGTGCGTCTTCTTCGTCCATGTTAAGCTTTTTTAGCCTTAGTGCGGCGTTTGCGCAAGATGTCAGCGTCTGCCTTACGAGCGCCACCCTTACCAGTAGCGGCAGAACGCACACGGCCGATAGCCCAGCTCTGTGGCGTCTGCCCCGGCCGAGAACCACTAGAGAAATACGCTCCCATGCCTCGACGCGCAACTTGCCGGAGCTGAGTCGCAGTATACGGCGAGGAAGCCGCGTATTTCTTAACCGCCGCTTCTACAGCAGGGCCAAGCTTACGCGAGCCTTTTGCGTCGCCTTTCGCCTGCTTTTTTGTAGGAGCTTTTGACATTTTTAGACCGCCGCTGAGCTATTTGGTTCATCTCAGTCTTCGTGAGCTTGCCAGCGCGGTACTTACGCGCAGTGCTCTTGATCTCACGTTCCTGCGCTTTAGGGTTCTTGGAACCCTTCACATACTTCTTATTCACGCCTCCGCGCGTCTTAGGCTGCTTAGGCATCCCTACTTCTTGCGGCTGTAACGCTTGCCAGAAGGCTTTACGCGCTTGCGGTACATAGAACTAGCCATCGACTTGGCAGCAGGGTTCCTGCGCTGACCGTAGGCCATTGGCCTACTTCGAGCCTTTGTACCAGGAGGCGTTGCGGATCATGTCCGCGTCCATCTTGAAAAGATCACTCGTCTTGTCAGACGAACGAACAACCATCCCACGCATATCAGGGGCCGGGTTGTTGTACGGAGCAGACCCTTTTGGCGCAGCTCGGCTATATGATTCACGACTATAAGGCATACCTTAATTCCTTATTCGGGCCTTTTTTGACCAAAAAAATTTATTTGCGTTACCCCTAATCAGGAAACGCACATTGAACCCTGAGAGCAAATAATGCCGGAGCAACACCACATCGTTCTAAAAGTCTTCGACTTTTTGGGGGCCCCCTTCACTACGAATGGCCTTAATCAACCTAGATCAATCTTTACCTGAATATCTCCTAGCACTTCGGCCTTCGTCCTATCCGGTGGCTTGAAGCCTGTCCGGTCCAAGATGTCCTTCGACGCTTCGAGTTGAACGTACTCTGAGCGGGCTTCCGTAGCCAGCGTTACCATCCTCGCAGCAGCGCGTGCCGCGTTGGTCCCAAGGTGCTCTGCTACTGCCTTCAGCATATACGCTTGAACATGCGGTAACTTGAGGGTTTTCTGTGCCGCGACCCTACCACCTTCACTGTCCTTATAGCCCGCCTGTACGGAGGCCTCCTTCACCGTACATCCAGTACTTACTAATGTATCAACGAGGGCTGCTTGCTTGTCCGTTAATTCACGGCTCGGTGTCGCTTCTGCAACTGTCTTTGCTACAACGTTACTCATATCGGATACCTCTTAAAACAAAGAGAGACACACTCTAATCTACCTGTCAACGCACAGTGTATGCCATTGATTACGCTAGTGGAATTCTTATTGTTTCACGCACACCGCCCCCTGCGGGGTCGATGCGCTATTTGTCGGATTAGTCTCCGTCCTCACTCACTCTTCCCGCTCAGGCCTCGCTCGCTATCGCTTCGCTGCGTTTCTTCGCTGCAACCTTCGCGCAATCTATACCAACAACCAGAGCCACAAGCGACTCGTTGCTTCGTCCCCTTCGGGGCCGGGCCCGTTCCGGTCCCTCTCGCACTCGCTGCTTGGCTACCACCGAGCTTCCCTACTCCCCTCGTTGCTGGTTTGCGCCCACACACGCCCTACGTGCAAGCACTCCGGGCGCGTATCATACAAAATTGCTGCGTCAAGACTCCATTTTTTCCCAACCGTTTATCCTGTTGCTACTTCTGGCCAAGCTTACTGTCGCTCTGCTTCTTACGACATCCTAGCTGTAAAAAAATGGCCCGCTTCCAGCGGCTTCGGTCTTGACGCATCACCGCTACGCTATTTTGCACGATCTAGTGGGCAAACCAACAACAAGGTTGGCAACAAGGAGTCCAAAACATGACTAACTACTTCGACCTCATCGACATCCTCGACGAAGAATTCGACGAACTCGACGACTCGTTCCTCGACCGCGTTCTTCTAGGCTTCTCGACACGCCCCGACTTCTGGGACCAGCTCGATGACGACGCTGCTGCACTACTTGACATGCATCTCCACATCACCTTCCCACAGGAGAAAATCTAATGACTGACTGGCTCTATCCAATGCTTGCTGTAGTTACACCGTTTGGCGCTCTCTTGGGCGCTTGCTTCATCGCCATCTATCTTAACGAACGTGAAGGACTCTAGACATGACACAGAACGTAGTTTCCATCTCCGAATCCGTTGAACACGCCTACGAACAGCCTGCCGTGCCTTCCCTCGACAGCGGAGCTGCCGCTGACGCCGCGTCCTCCTTCTTCGCTAGCCTTCAAGAGTTCATAGATAGCAGCGAGTGGGACAAAAACAGCGTATGGTTCCTCGCCCGCAGCATCATTGGCTGCATCGACCGCAAAGTTGCCTACATCGAAGAAGAAGGCCTCCCCAAGAAGGCCCAGTACCTCCAAGACCTGATGCGCGCTAGCACTCGCACAGAGATCGACATGACCAAGTTCGACGAAGTCCACATGCAGGCAGCTACAATGGAGGCAACAGCACACGCCTTCGCAGAGCTTTCCCTCAACTTCAAACAGGCGCTTGCCGACTACACCGGCCAACCATATCGGCCATACACAGAACAAATCGACAATCGCGCCCAGGTCGCAGAATACCACACCGCCGAGATGTCAGCCGTCGCCGACAAGTTTTCCAAATACCTCAAGTAACGCTAACCTCACCGGAGGGCACTCTGCCTCGTGCAGCGTGTCCTCCCCCCTTTTTACTCGCTCGCCATCTACCATGCTCCGCCCCTCGCCCCTTCGGGGCTCGGGGCTCCCAGCATCACAGTTCACCCGCATGGCCTAACGGAGTTCGCAATGCCACGCTATACCAAACAATTCCTGCTAGAAATCGCACTTGGCACGTGCATCGGCTCAACTGCCGCTTTCCTCGCACTTCTGTGCATCGCACTATTCGCCTAAAGGATCGCCAATGTCCGACTCTCGCAAAGAAAAACTGCACGACTTCGTGGAGAAAGCTGACCCAATCATCACCCAGGTAGACGACTATGCCACGACTACTTTCGGCTGGTTCAAACCTATCGCCTACGTCATCGCAGCAGCTCTAGTCCTCAAATACATCCTCAACTAACGGGGTCGCGGCGCGCAGCGCCGCGCCTCCAGACTCACTGGAGGTCACCCGCAAGTTTCTACAGAAAGAAACTCACCAGAAAGTTTCTACAGAAAGGAGTTTTCTATGATCTGCCCCGACTGTGACGAATTGCGTCACCCGGATCGTCCTTGTCACTACAAGATGTCCGATGCTGAACGCCAAAGTTTATACCTCCGAGCATACCAAGACATAGAAGTCATCTGTCCGTCCTGCAAAGCTTGGGTCAACATTAACGCAGTACGTGACAACAAAGACAACTGCCCCAAATGCAAAACAGCACTTCGCTACTGCCTTGGATTCTCTGGTCATCAATGGCTCGAAAGGAAAGAACAATGATGGGACAAACTAGAATCGCACGAACCATTGGTGCGTTCGTGCTCTACTATTTAATCCTAATGATAGTCTCTCTCTGGGGTGCACTGCTCGCAGGCGTAAACCCAACGATGATTCTATCAATCGTATCCGCACCGTACTGGATACTCGTGATCCTCACCACAATCCAATTAACTAAAAGGATCGGATAATGCTGAGCTATTATGAACGCTACACAGCAGCAACACATACCGTCATGTTTCTCATGGATCATTCCGACAAGAAATGGACACCAGAAGATGCAGCATATCGCGCAGCCATGACGCACGGCCTTGGCCTTGCCCAATACGGACGACTGGTCCGTGAAGCAAAAGAACGCTACGGAGACGCAGACTAATGGGACTGGATCAATTCGCAGAGTTTCGTACAGAGCCAACCGCTAGGTTTTACTGGCGCAAACACGCCGCGCTACAGGAGTACATGGAACGCCTTTGGGTGGATCAGACAGGACGACCAGCATCAACTCTCAACTGTGAAGACTTGCACCTCTACAAAGAGGACATCGAAGACCTCCGCAAGGCTATCTTGTCAGGCTTCAAAGACTATCGATCCGACGGTGGCTTCCTCTACGGACACGAGTATCAGGACGAGTCCGTCAAAGAATACCGAGAAGACGACTTACGATTCTGTGACGAAGCCATAAAAGCCATCGAACGTGGTGAAACCGTCATCTACTCATGTTGGTGGTAACAAGACTTTGGCTAAAAGAAAATACCAGACTGTCTACGATGCAGCGTGCATCGCCTGTCCAGACTGCGCTGAACTAACTTACCAGCAGTTTGTAAGAATTCTAAGAACATGGCTGGAAGATTCGTCTAAGCTCAACTACACGACCAAAGATGGGGATATCCTTAATCTCGTGAGACACGTAATACCTGTAAGTTGACGCAGGAACAATGAAAGGAGGCCTAAACAAATATGGCGCAAATTCTCCATTAGGACGCGCCAAAACTATATCATCTCTTTGATAAGAAACACTTTTATCAAGCTCTATTTCTAGTATATCGCCAACAAAAATTCCGTACTTATTTAATGAATTTGCGTTACAATGTACTTTAGCAGTTACCATTTTTCACCGCTTGCAGAAATGCACAGCTAAGCTGTATAAAGCTTTATGTTTGGATTTCTGCAGAAGCGTTGTCAAGAACAAGGACTGTCTTTAGCTGATGTCGCTAAAGAGGTTGGGGTGTCTCCAACGACTGTCTGGCGGTGGCAAAAAAACAAATACAACCCTCGCTGGTCAACTGTAGAAGCTATCTTGGCTTACCTCGATGACCACCGAGTCTAAAGCATATCAATCGCTTATAAGCGCGTTGCGACAACGGCGCGAAGACCTTGGTATTAGCCAAAACGATTTAGACGAAATAATTGGCGTAACCCGTGGTCAAGTCGGTAAATGGGAAGT
>Ga0129348_1000202_pt1 | contig 20917 bp, 11 predicted proteins | sample CPBDNA_4_FD_94424 | JGI IMG/M metagenome (GOLD analysis project Ga0129348, IMG submission 94424) | Freshwater to marine salinity gradient microbial communities from Chesapeake Bay, USA - CPBay_Sum_27_0.8_DNA | ecosystem: Environmental > Aquatic > Marine > Coastal | place: USA: Chesapeake Bay...
AACTGGTGGAGTTAGTAAACTCAAGACTATCTTCTCTGGATACAACTACAAGTCTCTTCCAAAGTTTGTTACATTCCCAACTAGCAGTGGTGAAAATGCTCTACTCATCCCACAGTCTAACAACATTGGTAAGATCAATAAGACCAGAATTCTAAACACTGGTTTTGAATACTCTTCTGACAAGACTCTAAGTCCAGAAGCATCTGTTGCACCGGTAATTTCTATTGAACGTTCCAACACCATTGAAAGTGTTGAAATCATAGACGGTGGTAAGAATTATAGTTCTGCTCCCGATTTAATCATCGTTGACCCAGAGACTGGAAGTGTCGTCAATGACAGTTCCCTTACTTGCAGTCTGACTTCTAATTCCATCTCCAAAGTAGAAATTCTTTCCCAACCTTATGGGTTAAGTTCTATCAAGCAAAGAATTGTTGCTATCAATAATAGTAATGGTGTTGCTATTAGTTCTATCAGGTCTTCACCAGCAGGTATTGTTACTTGCGTACTGTCAACTCCTATCCTAGGTTTCACCACAAGCGTATTCTCAGTTGGTGAGCAAATCTTTATTGAGGGTATTGAGAAAGACAATGCTGATGGAACTGGTTTCAACTCAGAAGACTATGGATACAACTTCTTCACTGTACTGTCATATCAGAACACAAACCCAGCACAAGTTGAGTTCAGTCTTTCTGGCATCACTACAAATGCAGGTCTAGCGAAAACTGATCAGGGTGGATATGCAACCATCATTGCTAGAAAGAACTATCCAACTTTTAACCCCAAGCAGTCGTTCAGTTTCTTCAGTGTTGGTGAAAAACTGCTAACGAATACTGGAACTGGTTTTGTAGAGAGAGACCTGAGAATTTCTGAAACAACTAAGAGTTATATTAAAGTTACCGGAACATATGAACTTTCTCCTGGTGAAGTTGTAAAAGGTGTTAATAGTGCCGTTCTTGCCACCGTAAGTGGTATTACCAAGAATAAGGGACGCTTCAAGATAGACTATGCTTCTAAGCAAGAATTTGGATGGACTAATGACTTTGGTAAGTTGAATGAGTCCTATCAGGTAACACCAGACAATGATTATTATCAGAACCTTTCATACTCAGTCAAGAGTAAGAAAACTTATGAGGATATTGTAAACCCAGTAAACAGACTTCTGCACACATCTGGTCTGAAAAACTTCTCAGATACACAACTTATCTCACAACTTGATAAAAAAGTTTCTTATGCATCAACAACTAATGACATCATTGTTCTTGACGTTAGTGATGAAAAGAGAGTTGATGCTATCAATAACTTCGCACAAGTTCTTGACATTGACACTTCTTCGAGTGGAACAAAGTCTAAGTTCTTGAAGTTTAAGAATAAGAAGTTAACTGACTACATTAAGTGCCTCAGCAATAGAGCACTTGTAATGGACGACATCAGTCCAAAGTTCTCTAATAGAGATTCTAACCCCGATCTATTCACTAACCTCGATATTCCTGATGACACATACGCAAATTATCTGATACAAGTCATCAATCCAGAAACACTCGACAAGGAAATAAGTGAAATTGTAATCCTGAATGATGAGGATAACATTTATATTTTGGAAAAGGGTTCTATTAGAACTAATCCACTAGGTGAAATTACTTCCAAGAGTGATAGTGAGGGTCAATTCATAAGATTTATCCCCAATGATCCATATGATACAGACTATGATATTAAGTTCATCAAGAATAGATTTAACTCTGATATCAATGGTATTGGAACTCAGTCTGTTGGATTTGTAAATCTCACATCTGTAAACCAAGGTGTTGGTATCGGATCAACTGAAACACTTCTTTCAGTGGGAACTGAGTTTGTAGATAGTCTCTACGCCAAGGTTCAAGTTATTGACGATGCAACTAAAGAGATGAGTTACATCGAACTTCTTCTTGACCATGATGGAACAAATACTTATCAAGCAGACTTCTACTTTGACAGTACAGATCTACAAGGTATTTCTACCAGTTACAAAGGTCAGTTCCAACCAAGAATTGACTCAGGAACTTTACATTTAGACTACTATAATGATCAGAACAGTAGTGTTCTCCTGAGATCTAAGATTGTTGGTTTCGGAACAACTGCTGTTGGTGTTGGAACATATAGATTCCTTGCTTCGGGACAACCAAGTGGTTCTGAAAATAGTGCTCGTTTTGAAAGTAACTATATTTTATCATCAACACCTGCAACCATTATTGGTATCAACACTGGTACAACTTCGACAGTTAAATCATCTGTAAGAGTTTCTTACGGAGAAACTAGCGCACTTCATCAGGTTCTGATGATACATGACTTTGATAATGTATACACCACACAATATCCATTCATTTCTATCGGAAGCACTTCTGGTATCGGAACATTTGGTGGTGAGATATCGGGATCCGATAGTATATTGAAGTTCTACCCAGATGCTGGAATTGGAACTGATGTTCTTATTCAGAGTTTCAGCGAAGTCATTTATACTGATAATGACTATCTAAACCTCCCACAAAACCTTGAATATGGAACTACAACTGAGTTGTTAACTCTTACTGCATATGATGCTATCAATGGAACAAGAGCAAACAAGTTAGACTTTGATATCACATATCAAGGAATTCCAATTTATCAGAAGACATTTAACCCATCCAACACTTCTGTTTTAGATTTTGCTAGCGGCACATTTACCATCAACAACCACTTCTTCAGAACTGGTGAAGAACTTTACTATCAACCAGGTTCCACGTTTGTTGGAGTTGGTGCAACTGGTGTTGGTATTGGTTCTACTGAAAGTTATGTTGGTGTTGTCACTACAATTCTTCCAGATACAGTTTATGCTATTCGCATTAACAATGACCAGTTCAAATTATCCACTAAGAAAGAATACGCGAATGCTGGTATTGCAGTATCATTCACCTCTGTTGGTACTGGAAACTACCACTCACTTGAAATGTCTAAGAAACTTTCTAAGACAGTCATTTCTCTTGATGGTGTTGTACAAAAACCAATATCATTCGTACCTATTTCATACACTGTTGCAAATAATGTTGATACCATTTCTATTGGAGCAACATACTTCTCAATATCTGGTATTTCTACCATTAAACCAACTGATATTGTTAAGATTGGAACTGAATATCTGGGAGTAACTGGTGTTGGACTTGGAACAACTACTTCTGGACCAATTACTGGTCTAGGCACATTCCCACTTCTTGAAGTTAAGCGTGGTTTTGTTGGAAGTTCTGCTACAACACACGTTGATGGTGAGACTGTACAACTTTACAGAGGTGCTTTCAACATTGAAGGAAATAAGATTCACTTTACGGATGCACCAAAGGGTAACCCAAGACAGTTCAGAGACCAGTCAAATCTACTCTATCCAAAGACGGCATTTGCAGGTAGAGTATTCCTGAGAAATGACTATACAACTAACGTTGTTTATGATGACATGTCCGACCAGTTCACTGGTATCGGTCAAACTTACACATTAACTGTTGGTGGCGCAAACACCACAGGTATTCAGACTGGTAGTGGCATTCTTTTCTTAAATGACATTTTCCAAACACCATCCACAGATAACAATGCAGGAAATAATTATGAACTGTTTGGTGAGAGTGGTATTTCCAGTGTAAGGTTTAGTGGTATTACATCAACCAATGGTCAGATTATCATTTCTGAGGGTGATGTTAACCAGAACCAACTTCCTCGTGGTGGTGTTATTGTCTCACTCGGTTCTACAAATGGTCTTGGATTCGCTCCTCTTGTAGGTGCATCAGTAACTGCAATCCTTAATGGTTCTGGTGGCGTTACTGCTGTTGGTGTAGGTACTGCTGACATTTATGGTTCTGGATACTTCGGAAACGTTTCCATTGGTATTACAGATCCAAACCATAGTGGAACAGAAGCATCCATCACAGCGACCGTAGGTGTTGGTGGAACACTATCCTTCAGCGTTGCTTCTTCTGGTTCTGGATATGTAAACCCAACAATTATTGTTCCAGAACCATCCTACGAAAACCTATCAGTCATTGGCGTTTCCAGAGAGGGTGTTGGTCCAACTACCGAAACTGGTGAAAACCTCCTGATAACAGTTGACGTTGGTGCAGTTTCTACGACTGGTATTGGTTCAACCTTGTTTGAAGTTTCTTCATTCAAGATATCCAGATCAGGATATGGTTTCAAGAAGGGTGATGTATTCAAACCAGTTGGTCTTGTAACAGCATCAGGTTTATCAGCACCACTTGCAGACTTTGAACTTACAGTTCTGGAAACATTTAGCGATTCATTCTCGATGTGGCAGTTTGGTGAACTTGACTTCATCGACTCTGTTAAGAACTTGCAAAATGGTTCTAGAAAGAGATTCCCACTATATTACAATGGTCAACTTCTAAGTTTTGAAAAAGATCCTCTGGATACCACATCAGTTAACATTGACATGAATGCTATTCTTGTCATATTCATAAACGGTGTAATTCAGCAACCAGGAAGTGCATATCAGTTTGATGGTGGTACATCGTTCACATTCTCAGATGCACCAAGATCAGAGGACAATATCTCAATCTTCTTCTACAGAGGAACGGTTGGTGATGATACATTCCTAGTAAACGTAACTGAAACCATTAAAGAGGGAGACTCTGTACAGGTATTCAGAAGTAATGACCACATTGATACATATACTCAAAATATTAGAAACATTGAAGTCCTCGCTGGTTCGGATAAAATTGAAACAAACATCTACACTGGACCTGGTATTGATGAAGTATATTACAAACCTCTAACTTGGATTAAGCAAAAGAGAGATAGGATTATTCAAGGAGACTATGTTTCTAAGGCAAGAGACTCTATTGAAGCACAGATTTATCCAACTGCAAAGATTATTTCTGATATCACAGATGTTGATGGTGAGATATTTGTAGATGACGCAGAGTTCTTCGATTATGAAGAAGATAACTATTCGGTCTTCATCGATAGTGTAAGTGGTCTGATTGTCCAAGGAACTGACCCAGTTGCGGCAGCATTTACGGCAACAGTTTCTGCTGGCGGAACAATTTCTGGACTAACTATCGTCAACGCAGGTTCTGGTTACACTTCTGGTACAGCAACTGTTAAGATTGCCGCACCTAAGGCAATTGGTGTTGGAGTTGGAACAACTGCAACTGCTACTTTAACAGTTACTGGTGGTTCCGTAACCTCTACAACCATTGTAAACCCAGGTCTTGGTTATACTCAACCGCCACAAGTTCTTGCATCATTCCCAGAGTTTGAATCTGAACTCGTTACAAACATAACCACGGTTGAAGGTTTCTCTGGAATCGTAACTGGTATTACGACTACAACAGGAACACTTGGCAATCCTCTTGCAATTAAGTTCTTTGTCCAAGGACCAAGTGCATTTACTGGTCTACAAACCAACTATCCAATTTACATCAAGAATACGAGTGTTGGAACAGGTTTAACCTCCATTTATAACAATGATGGTGAAATCGTTTCTATCTCAACATCATATCTGGATAATATCTACATTGTTCATGACTTAACTACATTTGGAACCAATGCTGAAATTATTAGTAACGTTTCCTCAAATACAAATGTTGTTGGTGTTGCTGTAACTGGAACAAGTGCTGATCCTGTTGGAAGGTACTCTTGGGGTAAACTGAGTGGTATTGCCAGAGGGTCTTCACCTGTTGCTATTGGTGTCTCTGGTTTAACTGCTGATGCTGGTTTGTCAACATACCCATCCATTCAAAGAAGGGGATTTGGTCTAAGAGACCTAGGTGCTATTAGAAGACTATCGAGTATCTAGTTATAAATATAGAAAAACGCTAGTAATGCTAATAATATGTCTGCAATTGTAACAGACCAGTTTAGAATTCTAAACGCAAACAACTTTGTTGAATCTGTTGAGAATGATTCTAACTCATATTATATTTTCTTAGGTCTTCCTAATCCAACGCAAGTTGGTTTTGGAAGATCTACTGCTTGGAATACTAATGTTCCAAACCCAACTGACAATATTCAATATCAGGGACATACTTCCGATACCACTCTTTTTGGTAAGAAAGTAACTTCGGCAAATATTAAGCGCGTTGTAAGAAGGATAGACTGGGAGAAGGGAACCAGATATGAGATGTATCGTCATGATTATAGTGTAAGTAATCCATCACCATCAACTCAGTCATCAAGACTGTATGATGCAAACTACTATGTAATGAATTCCCAATACAAAGTTTACATTTGTGTTGACAATGGTTCTTCTGGAATTAATACTACTGGTAATGCATCTCAGGATGAACCAACATTTACTGACCTGGAACCAACAAGAGCAGGTGAAAGTGGTGATGGATACATTTGGAAGTACTTGTTTAGTGTAACTCCAAGCGACATCATCAAGTTTGACTCGACAGAATATATCACTATTCCTTCAAATTGGTCAACATCAACAGATTCTCAAATACAAGCAGTTAGAGAGAATGGAGATTCATCTATCAATGAGAACCAGATAAAAAAGGTTTACATTGATAGGCAGGGAGCAAACTATGCCAGTGGTCTAGGACAAGAACTGAATATTCTAGGTGATGGTTCTGGTGCCAAGGTAGTTGTTGATGTTGAAAATGGTAAGATAACCAATACAACAGTTTCTTCTGGTGGTAAGGGATATTCTTATGGTGTAGTCGATTTGGGTCCTATTAATGGTAGTGCTAGTGGAAACTTTGCAAAACTGATACCCATCATTCCACCTTCTAAGGGTCATGGATATGACCTTTATAGAGAACTTGGAACTGATAAGGTTCTCTTATATGCTCGTTTTGATGATTCAACAAGAGACTTTCCAGCAGATACTAAGTTTGCCCAGGTTGGTATTATCAAAAACCCAACATCTATTGGTTCAACATCAACCTTCACATCGAGTCAGTTCTCTTCAACATATGCACTGAAATTCTCATCCATAACAGGAACACCAACTGTTGGTGAGAAGATCACCCAGTCTGTTACTGGTGGTAGTGCTGTTGGATACGTTGCTTCATATGATACTGAAACAAAAGTCTTGAAGTATATTCAGGACCGTTCTCTGTACTTTAACAGTGGAACACTGGATGAAACTGATTATATCGGTATTTCTACATCATCGAAGGTTTTGGCATTTGAATCTTCAACAAACCCAATTAGTGGAACTGGTGGATTCTCAGCATCCATCGATACTGGTTTTATTGGGGTCAGTACAAATCCAACAGGAAGCAAAGTCATCAACTTGGGTGTCAACTTTGCAAATGGACTTGCTAGTCCCGAGATAAATAAAAATTCAGGGGAACTTGTTTACTTAGATAATAGACCTCTGATCTCTAGGAACACACGCCAAAAAGAAGATATTAAAATTATCCTGGAATTTTAAAAAATGCCACAGAAAACTAATTTTAACATTAACCCATATTTCGACGATTTTAACGTCGATAAGAATTTCTATAAGGTCCTTTTTAAACCAGGATTTCCTATTCAGGCGAGAGAGCTAACAACATTACAGTCTATTCTACAACATCAAGTAGAATCGTTTGGTAGTCATATTTTTAAAGAAGGATCCATGGTTATACCTGGATCTGTTACTTTTGACGATAGATATTATTCTGTAAAGATTACACAAGACCACTTGGGTATTGATGTTTCTCTTTACCTAAAAGAACTAATAGGAAAGAGAATAGAGGGTCAAACCTCTGGTGTAGTTGCAACAGTTAAGAATTACAGTCTTCCACCAAATGACAATGTAGAAGACATTACGCTTTATGTAAAATATTCAACGTCTGGTTCAGACTTTGAGACCGAGTTCTTTGAAGATGGAGAACTTCTCATCCTTCTGGACAACCTGACATACGGAAATACAACAATAAACTCAGGCAACACTGTTGCTACTCTCCTTGATTTTGAAGCAACTGCAACTGGTTCTGCGGTTGGTCTTGGATCTGGTGTTTATTTTATTAGAGGAACCTTTGTTGATGTAAAAGAATCCCTGGTTATTCTTGAACCATATTCAAACACACCAACATATAGAGTTGGTCTGAGCATCTTAGAAGAGATTGTCAATTCAAACGATGATGAGTCTCTAAATGATAATGCAAGAGGATTCTCAAACTATGCTGCCCCTGGTGCAGATAGATTTAAAATTAGTACAGTTCTTTCTAAAAAAGATATTGATGACTTTGACGATAAGAACTTTGTAGAACTCATCAGAATTGATAACGGTGAGATTAAAAAACTTCAAGATAAGTCAGTATATTCAATCATCAAAGATTACTTTGCAAAAAGAACTTTTGATGAGTCTGGTGACTATACACTCAAAAACTTTGAAGTTAGTGCATTAAATTCTCTCAACGATAGAATTTCGAATGAGGGTGTTTATCTAGGAACCCAAAAAACTGAAGATGGAAACACACCATCAGAAGACTTACTTTGCTATAAGGTTTCACCCGGAACTGCATATGTAAGAGGATATGACATTGATATTCCATCATCAACCATTCTTGATGTAGAAAAACCAAGAGATACAAGAGAAGTAGGAACTTCATTGGTTCCCTTTGAAATGGGCAACCTGCTCAGAATCAATAATGTTGCAGGTACTCCATTTGTCGGTATTAATACAAGTGGAAACATAGTAAGTCTTTTCAACAGAAGAAAAGGTGCTACTGGTGCAGGTACAACACTTGTAGGTAAGGCAAGAGTTTATTCTCATAGCGTAACTGATTCTGCATACTCGGGAACTTCTACTCAATGGGATCTATATCTGTATGATATTCAAACCCACGTAGATATTGAACTTAACGTTTCGTTGACAACTGCTGAGTGTCCTGCTGGTTCTTATGTTAGAGGTGTAAGTAGTGGCGCATCTGGATATGCAAATGGTGCTGGTGCTACTCTAACCCTGACTCAAACATCTGGAACCTTTATTGTTGGAGAGCAAATCTTAATTAACGAGTCCAAACTATTCTCCCGTTCAATTAAGTCTGTAACAGCATACACAACCGATGATATCAAGTCAGTTTATCAGGATGCTGTTGGCATTACTCCAGAACTGAAAACAGCATTCTCTGGTGATGCAGTTCTTCAAAGGTTTACACCAACAAACTTCAACATCACCGATAAAATTAAAATTACTACTGCTGGTGCAGTAACACTTCCTTCTGGTAGTGACAAGACATTCTTAGGAATCAAAGCAAACTCTATTATCAGATATCAAGTTTCTGGTGTAACGGGCGAAACATTTAACAGAGTTGTTTCTGTTTCTGCCGATGGATCATCTATGACCCTTGCAGAAATACCTGATGTATCTGGTGTCTGTGATGGTAACTTCCCAGGTGCTGACCAGTTTACCACATTCACCCTAGGTGCTCCTCTCGTCAGAAATAGTGATAGATCTGGTCTTTATACAAGACTTAATGCAACTGATATTGCATCTGTCAACCTGTCAAGTGCTAACCTTCTAGTTACGACTCAGGTAAGAGAGGTATCCACCAACTCTGTTGGTACAGCAGTTATCACAGCAGCAAATACAGGTATTTCAAGTGCTTTCTTCGAAGCATATGACGCAGAAAGATATTCTGTATTCTATGATGATGGTACTATTGAGCAACTAACTTCTGATCAGTTTGATATCGATGCAAACGGAACTCAAATTACACTCAGAGGTCTGAAAGTAAATCAGAGTGCATCGGTTACCGTAAATGCTACTTTAAGAAAAGAGTTAGTCAAGAGTAAGAACAAGGTATACACTAGAAGTAGAAAACTTGTTGTAAACAAAACTCGTGAAGCATCTACCGAAGCCATCAGTGGTCTGTCAACAAGTCAATATTATGGAACAAGAATTCAAGATAGTGAAATTTCACTGAACGTTCCAGATGCTGTTAAAGTATTAGCAGTTTATGAGTCACTTGATACTTCACAACCATCTCTTGATAAGTTAACCGTTGTTAGTGGTTTAACATTAGATGCAGATGCGTTTATTGGTGAGAAGATCTCTGGAAGTTCTAGCGGAGCACTTGCACAGGTAGTTACGCTTCCTTCCTCCGGAAACGAAGTTGAGTTTGTCTATCTAAACTCGCAGCAGTTTGAGGTTGGTGAGATTGTAACATTCGAAGAGTCGAGCAATCAGTCAACCATCCAGTCTATCACTCCTGGAAGTTACTCAAATCTGACTCAGAAATATACTCTCGATAAGGGACAGAAAGAACAGTTCTACGATTATTCTAGAATTGTAAGACTCAAAGATAGTCCAGCACCATCCAAGCAGTTACTTGTTATCTTTGATTACTATCAAATTCCTGCGAATGATGAGGGCGATGTATTTACTGTCGAGTCTTATCAAGATGAAAGGTTTACAAATGATGTCCCACATCTTCAAGGTGGACTTAGAGCATCAGATACATTAGATTTCAGACCAAGAGTTGCAGAGTTTACTGCAACTGATAAGTCCCCATTCGATTACAACACAAGAACATTTGTCACATCACCATATTATAACGTAGTTACTCCAAATGAAAGTTCTTTCATCGGATATTCACACTACCTGCCAAGAATTGATAAGATTGTACTAAACAGATTTGGTGAGTTCTCAGTTGTTAAGGGCGTTTCTTCACAGACTCCAAAAGAACCTGTGAATGTAGAAGAAGCAATGGACATTGCTACCATAACTCTTCCTGCATACCTCTACAAACCATCTGACGCATCAATCACTCTGTTTGACAACAGAAGATATACTATGAGAGATATCGGTTCTCTCGAAGATAGAATTGAAAACTTAGAGACCGTTACCTCACTGTCACTACTTGAACTTAATACTAAGACTTTACAAGTTCAGGATGCAGATGGTCTAACAAGATTCAAAAATGGTTTCTTTGTAGATGACTTCAAGAACAATAACCTGATTGATAAGACAAATCCAGATGTCAAGTGTGATGTTGACATCAGAGAAAACAAACTTATCCCATCAGTAGACTTCTGGTCACTTAAACCACAACTAGCACTAGACCCATCTATCGATGTTGCTACTGCAAACTTCTCAGAAAATCTACAACTTCTCGATTCTAACGTAAGAAAGACTGGTGATCTAATCACTCTTGACTATGATGAAGTTGGTTGGATTGAGCAACCATTTGCTTCTCAAGTTGAAAATGTAAACCCATTCAACATTGTCGAATATGCAGGTGGAGTTCTACTCAATCCAGCATCAGACAACTGGGTAAGAAATATCTACATTGAAAATAGAAGAACCGTAAGTAGCGGTGATCCAAATGGAAGACAACATGATTATGTTGAGAGTGTAAGAGTTAGTAGCGAACCAGATCCATTCATGAGATCTAGAAACGTTGAGTTTAGATCCTCAGCGTTGAGACCGTTGACAACTCATTATAGTTTCATTGATGATATCAGTTCTATCGATATCGTACCAAAACTTCTAGAAATTTCTATGGTTTCTGGTGCATTTAACATTGGTGAAGATGTTGATGGTTTTATAGGTTCTAGAAGAGTTATTGCCTTCAGAACAGCAAAACCATCACATAAAACTGGACCAATCGCAAGTCCAACAACTGAATACAACTCAAACCCATATAACAAGTCTCAAATACTTCCATCTGCATATTCTTCATCATCTACCGTTCTTAACGTAGACACATTCTCTCTTGCAGAAGAATCTCTAACAAGATATGGTGGTTTTGTTCAGAAAGGAGTAAGACTTATTGGCAGAAGTAGTGGCGCTACTGCTACCATATCTGCTGTAAGACTCGTTACAGATACCTTTGGTGATCTGAATGGATGTTTCTTCATCAGAGATCCAAACATGACTCCGCTTCCACTTGTAAGAATTAGAAGTGGAGAAAGAGTATTTAAGATTACCCAAAATAATCAGAATGCAAAGGTTCTTCCAGGAGATAGAGCGTCTATTTCTTCTGCACAAACGACTTATAGTGGAACTGGTATTATTCAAACACAAGTTACCAATATAGTACAAGTTAGAAATCCACCCCCACCACCACCGCCACCAAGAGGCGGAGGAGGAGGCGGAGGAAAGGATCCTCTCGCACAGTCATTCACTGTTGATGAAACTGGAGCGTTCCTAACTGGCGTTGATGTTTTCTTCGGTGAAAAAGATCCAAATGACAAACTGTTTGTAGAACTGAGAACTGTTGAACTTGGAACACCAACAGATCAACTTGTTGCAGACTATGCAAGAGTTGCTCTTGAACCAAGTCAGATCAACACATCTGATGATGCAAGTGTACCAACAAGAGTCACATTCCCATCACCAGTTTATCTACAACCAAATAGAGAGTATGCTCTCGTCTTCTTAGCACCAACGACTGACAACTATAAGATGTGGATTGCTAAGATGGGTCAGAAGACTGTTGGTACACAGTCTCTACCTAATGCAGAAAGTGTTGTAGTCACCAAACAATATGGTGGAGGAAGTCTATTCAAGTCTCAAAATGGTACTATTTGGACTCCAAGTCAGTTTGAAGACCTGAAGTTCAAACTTTATAAGGCTAAGTTCACTTCAAGAACTGGTGATGTTGTATTCTACAACCCACCACTGATTCCAGACTCATCTGCTATTCCATATCTAAATTCAAACTCCGTTACAACATATCCAAGAAAACTGAAGGTTGGTATCACAACTACCACCACAATGAACTCTATCCTCATTGCGGGAACTAAGGTAAGTAATGGTTCCGTTGTTTCCCCTGGAACATATGGTTACATTGAGAATGTTGGTGGTCCATTGAATACTATCGCAAGTACTCTTGTTGGTGCTGGATATAGCGATGGAACTTTCACAAACGTACCACTGTATTCAATCACTGGTTCTGGTACTGGCGCAAAAGTTAGTGTAACATTCTCTTCTGGCGAAATTTCTGGAACACCAACAGTTACAACCGCAGGTAATGGTTATATTCCTGGTGATATTCTTGGTATTACTACAAGTAGTGTTGCTAAGGGTACGGGAGGTAGAATTTCAGTTTCTACTATCAATGGTTTGGATACACTCTATGTAACTAATGTTCAGGGTGAGTCGTTTGTTAACAATCAACCACTCATTTACTACAGTGGTTCCAATCCTGTTGCAACTGCAAGTACAGTTATTAGAGGTGCTTCTTCTGAAATTGACCCACTATATTCTGGAAATGTGGTTGGAATCAAACAGTTCAACCATGGAATGCATTCTGATACAAACTTGGTTGAAATCAAGAATATTGAACCCGATACCATTCCAGTAGAACTTACAGGAAATCTTGGTCTAAATGACACCCTCATTTCCATTGCAAATACTGGCGCATTTGCTCAGTTTGAAGGCATTTCTTCTGCAAGAGGTTATGTAAAGGTCGATAATGAGATCATTTACTACACCTCAGTAAATGCAGGTTCTGGTGGTGCTGGAACTCTTGGCATTACCACAAGAGGAGTTGATGGAACCCTTGTTAGCAACCATGCTTCTGGAACATACTGCAATAAGTATGAACTCAATGGCATATCTTTGACAAGTATCAACACCACACACGGTCTACCAAACACAGTTTCTCTAAGTTCTCTAAGAGAACTTGATACTTATCATCTGCAAGTAAGTCGTGCTGGAAGAGATAGTGGTGATAGTCAGTTAAGTTTCACTGATGAAAAAGTCGCTGGTGGAACTCAAATATCTGCCACACAAAACTATCAGTTCACTGGCATTCAACCATACATCAATACAATTACACCAGGAAGAGGAACATCTGTTTCATCTCAGATAAGAACTGTTTCTGGAACAAGTTCAGGTGGTTCCGAACCATCATTCCTCGATCAAGGTTTTGAAGCAGTTCAACTCAATAAGATGAACTTCATGTCATCTCCAAGACTTGTATGTTCTGAGAAGAATGAGACCAATAGTCTTTCATCTCTACCAAACAATAAGTCATTCACATTGAGAGTAAAACTTCAAAGTGAAGATGAGAATCTGTCACCTGTCCTTGATACTCAAAATGCTTTGATGATATTGTCTCGTAGTAGAGTCAATAACCCAATTGCTGACTATACTATCGATGGAAGATCTAACCTCATCACTGGCGACCCACACAGTTCTGTTTATATTTCAAACAGAGTTGACCTAAAACAACCAGCATCTTCACTGAAAGTTCTTGTTGCTGCCAACAGACCTTCGGCAGCAGATTTCAGAGTTCTATATCAACTTTATAGAACTGACTCGAGTGAAATTGAACAGTCATTCGTCCTGTTCCCAGGATATGATAACCTCGATGATACTGATGGTGATGGTTTTGGTGATAGAGTTATTAACTCTGCCAATAATACTGGAAGAGCAGATGCTTTCGTAAGACCAAGTAACGATGGAGAATTCTTAGAGTATCAGTTCACCGCTGATGACTTAGAACCATTTGTTGGATTTGCCATTAAGATAGTTATGAATTCTACCAATGAAGCGACTCCACCAGAGTTCAAAGATCTAAGAGTTGTAGCACTAGCATAATGATACCAGTAGAAGGAGAAAAAAATCTTTTCAGAGATGAGAATAGCGGAGCTATTGTAAACTGCGATACCTTCGCTTATTCTCAATATATTAGAATGAAAAATGAAAAGAAAAAACAACGTGAAGAGATAGACAAAATCAAAGAGGATATCTCTGAAATTAAAAATCTACTTAGGGAGTTTATTAATGGATCCAAACAAAATTGAATTAGAAAATTTAAGCAAGTCTTTTGAATATTATAAGTATGAATCTCAAATAAACTCAATTGATGATGTTGAAGAGTTAAGGAATATTGCTAAATGTTATTATAAACTTTATCTGAAACAACAAGAAGTTCTTACCAAATTGGGAACTGTTGGATTGGAAGGAGTATAAATATATTTTAGATCCTGAACTGTTTATAAATGGCTGAAATTAAGGTCAGAGTAGGGCAACAACCAGCGGTAAAGGTTATATCTTCACTTGCGGGTGCTCAAGGTCTGTCTTTGGCTGAACTTAGCGATGTTAATGCCTCTAATCTCTTAAATGGCATGGTGCTTGTATATAATGGAACGACCAAAAAATGGGATGCTACATTAACCCTAACACCAGGCGCAACACAGAATTTAGACATTAACGGAGGAAATTTCTGACATGGCAAGTATTATCAGGATTAAAAGATCCTCGGGTACTAATAAACCTGGAAGTCTAAATTGGGGTGAATTAGCATACGTAACTGGTATTGGTAGTTACGGCGGTATTAACCAATATAAGGACAGAATTTTTGTCGGAGATGACGGTAGCAACGTAAATCCAGTTGGTGGATACTACTACACCTCCATGATGGAGCACTCCCCAGGAACTATTGCTGGGGTATCAAACACACGAAATAGTGACAACGGTGTTGTAGCAGTTCTTGCTCCTGCAACGAACTCTGGTCTTGGTGGAGCATCTTCACTCAAGGTTGACCAGTGGAACGTAGATAATTTAAGAATTGACTTAAACACAATTTCATCGACAGATACTGACGGTGATATTAACTTAGATCCAAATGGTATTGGAAGTGTAAGACTTCCAGATAACACATATCTCACTTTTGGTGATGATGATAACGTAGGAATGCGTTATGATGAGGCAACTGACGATAGATTTGAAATTGAAGGTGCTGACTGGTACTTCGATGGTGGAGTACAGATAGTCATTGCAGACTCAACAGAGTCTACCGATAAAGATACTGGCGCACTGGTAGTAGAAGGTGGTGTTGGTATTGAAAAGAACCTCAACGTTGGTGGTTCTATCAGCGTAGCTGGTTCTTCAATTTTCGATTCTATCAAGATTGAAGATAATGTAATTTCATCAACCGATGATGGAACTGATACCATTTACATCGATCCATATCCCGATGGATTGAGTAATGAGGGTACGGTTATTATTAAAGGTAACCTGCAAGTTGATGGTACTACAACACAAGTTAATTCCACATCAGCAACTGTAAATGATCCAATCATTCACGTTGGTGATGTAACCAGTGTTAGAACTGTTATGGCAACAGTTTCTAGTGGTGCAAACACAATCACACTAGACTCTGTTGTTGGTATTAATACTGGTGATGTTGTTAGTGGTAATGCTGCACTTTCTGCTTCTGGTGTATCAACAGTCACTGCTTACAATACTGGAACAAAAGTAATTACCGTTGATTCAAGTACCATTTCTGGTATTTCGACAACAACACAACTGACAATTACTCATGCATATGATACCAATACTGATAGAGGTTTATCATTTGCATACAATACTGCAACTGGAACCTCAAACCAATTAACTGGTTTCTTTGGTTTTGATGATAGTTCTATTGCAGACAGCACTGCTGATGCAGACAACCACGGAACACATGCCGACGATAGCAGAAGATGGACTTACGTTCCAGATGCTAGCATTACAAACAGTGTTGTATCGGGAACCAAAGGTTTCCTTGATGTAAAGGGTCTTTACTACCAGTCTGGTAACTATAACCTAGGTGGTGTTGTATACTTTGACAGTCAAGGTCTACAAAGATCCACAAATGCTGTTGCTACTTCTGTACCAACTTCTAAGCAAATACTAACTGCGGTAACAAAGAACACTTTGAGTTTGAACAATGCTATTTCCGCAACCGCAGGAGATATCATCAAACAGGATACTAGTGGCGCATATGGTGTTGTAGAAACAACCGTAAGTTCATCAACCACAGTTGATTTGATAGGTGTTGAGGGAGTATTCACAAATTCACACAACCTAAGAAGAGAAGGTCAAAGTGGTGCTATTGAAGATCTAGCTTCAATACCAACCGGTGGTGTTAGTGTAATATATACTAATAAACCAACTTGGACTACAACATTAGACGGAGGAAGTTTCTAAAGAATGGAAAACCAAAGTGAAGTGGATGTTAATGTTTTGATGAAATTATATCATACAAAACTATCACAACTTACAAATCAAAATATTCTTCTTGAAGCAAAATTAACCACTTTGACACAAGACTATAAGGAACAAATTGAAGCATTGTTGGAAGAAAATGCTAATTTGAAAGAACAATTAGAGGAAAAGTAAGAAATGGCGCAACCATCAACTAGACAAGGATTAATTGATTACTGTCTAAGACGTTTGGGTGCGCCAGTACTCGAAATCAACGTTGATGAAGATCAGATTGACGATCTTGTCGATGATGCCATTCAATATTTTCAGGAAAGACATTTTGATGGCGTTGAGAGAATGTATCTCAAATACAAAATCTCTCAGAGTGATATTGATAGAGGAAAGGCATCTGGAACTAACGGCGTAGGTATTGTTACGACGACAGGAACATCATCCATAACTGGATATGGTTCTACAAATTTCAATTTCTATGAAAATTCCAACTATATCCAAGTACCAGACTCGGTAATTGGTATTGAAAAAATATTTAGATTTGATACTAGTTCTATTTCTGGTGGAATGTTTAGTATCAAGTATCAGTTATTTTTAAACGACTTATATTATTTCAACTCCGTTGAACTTCTTCAATACTCCATGGTTAAGAGTTATCTTGAAGACATTGATCACTTGCTTACGACAGATAAACAAATTCGTTTCAACAAGAGACAGAATAGACTATATTTGGATCTTGACTGGGGTTCTCAGAGTGTAGATAACTTCTTAGTTATTGATTGCTACCGCGCACTAAACCCATCAGATTTCAGTAAATTATACAATGATAGTTTTATGAAGAAATATCTTACTGCTCTAATCAAGAGACAGTGGGGTCAAAATCTAATTAAGTTTAGAGGCGTAAAGCTGCCTGGTGGTATTGAATTTAATGGTAGAGAGATATACGAAGATGCTGAAAGAGAACTGGCGGAACTCAAGTCAAGAATGACCATGGAGCACGAACTTCCACCATACGACTTTATTGGATAATGGCACTTAATCCCTTTTTCTTACAAGGTACTGCCAGTGAGCAGCGTCTAATACAAGATCTGGTCAATGAGCAGATGAGAATGTATGGACTTGAAGTTACATACATTCCAAGAAAATTTGTAAGAAGGCAAACTATCATTGAAGAAATTCAGTCATCAAAGTTTGATGATAACTTTGCTATTGAAGCGTATGTAAACACTTACGATGGTTATGGTGGAGCAGGTGATGTCTTAACCAAGTTTGGTATGAGTTTGAGAGATGAATTGACCATCACAATATCAAAGGAAAGGTTTGAAGACTTTATTGCACCATTTATGAGTGGTATTGATGATGGGACAGAAGATTCTGAGATGATATCTCCGACAAGACCAAGAGAAGGTGACCTAGTTTACTTCCCATTAGGTCAGAGATTGTTTGAAGTTAAGTTTGTAGAGCATGAAGATCCATTTTACCAGTTAGGAAAAAATTACGTCTATCAACTCAAGTGTGAACTCTTTGAATATGAAGATGAAGTCATTGATACTACTATTGAAGAAATAGACACACAAGTTCAGGAAGAAGGATATATTACAACTCTACGATTGGTTGGTGTTGGTAGAACAGCAACCGCCAGTGTCAGTCTTGATACTGGATATGTTAGACAAATATTCTTGAATAATGATGGTTTTGGGTATCTTTCTGATCCACTAGTTGCTATTAGCACATCACCATCAGGTCAACCAGGTGATAATGCAACTGCAGTTGCAATAACAACTTCTATAGGTGGAATTCGTTCGGTTAAGTCTATCTACTTAACAAATGCTGGTGCTGGTTATACTGTTCCTCCAACAATTTCAATATATGGTGGTGGCGGAGGATCTGGTGCTGCTGCAACATGCTCCATCGAAACATCATATAGAGGTGTAATAAGATTTATTGTGAGTGATGGTGGAGTTGGATACACAACAGCACCAGTCGTAACAGTCTCTGCTCCAGGAGAATTACAAATTAGTGGAATTGGTCAAACCGCAGTTGGTATTGCCTCAGTTGGCAAGTCTGGTTCTGATGATATTGTCAAATCGATATATATTGCAAATCCAGGAATTGGATATACTCAGAGTGCCACTGTTACCATTTCCGATCCTCCATTACTGACTGGTATTGGAACTTATTTGTTTAATGAGATTATTATTGGAACGAGATCTAAGACGGAAGCAAGGGTTAAAGAATGGGATGAAGATACTAAGATTCTTAAGATATCAAATGTAAGTATTGGTTCAACTCAACTAGGGTTCTTCCCAGGTGAAGTTATTACAGGAAAAGACTCCGGAGCACAATACGCATTACAAACATTTGACCAGATGGATACGTATGATAAATACACTCAAAATGATGAAATTGAAGAAGAGGCAGATCTCATTCTAGATTTTACAGAATCAAACCCATTTGGTAGTTATTAATGCTAGGAACTTATTATTATCACGAAATAATACGAAAGACTATCATATCTTTTGGTACTCTTTTCAATCAAATTCATATCCGACATAAAGACGGAGATGGAAATTCTATCAGTGATATTAGAGTTCCATTGGCATATGGTCCTGTCCAAAAGTTCTTGGCGAGACTAGAACAGCAGTCAGAATTAAATAGAGCGGTTCAAATTACCCTACCAAGAATGTCTTTTGAGATGGTAGGTATATCATATGACCCAACTAGAAAGTCTAGTATCACACAAACATTTAAGGTATGTGATAGCGGAACAGTAAAAAAGGTATTCATGCCCGTTCCTTATAATATTGATTTTGAACTTAATATATTATGTAAACTAAATGACGATGCCTTACAAATTGTCGAACAAATATTACCATATTTCCAACCAGCATTTAATTTGACTATCGATCTAGTAGATGCAATAGGAGAAAAAAGAGATATCCCTATTACTTTAAGTAGTATAAATTTCCAAGACGATTATGAAGGAGATTTTTCAACAAGGAGATCATTAATTTATACCTTACGGTTTACGGCAAAAACATATCTGTTTGGTCCTATCGCAGATAGTTCCGAAGGTCTTATCAAAAAAGTTCAAGTTGATATGTATAGCAGTACAAATACTAGAACTGCTAAACGTGAAATGAGATATGTTGCTACTCCACAAGCGAAGAAGGATTACAATAATGACGCCTCTTCTTATCTAACAGAGACTGTAAACGATTCCAGTTTACTCTTGAAAGTTGGTGGAAGTGCTCCATTCTCAGTTGATGATAGAATTATCATTGATAATGAAATAATGCTGGTAACGTCTATTCCAGATTCACAAAACATAACAGTACAAAGAGGATATCAAGGAACATCAAATGTTGAGCACTTACAGAGTGCTGTTGTTCATAGACTTACTGTTGAAGATGATGCTCTCGTTGAACCAGATGATGACTTTGGTTTCAACGAAAATTGGGAATACCTAGGAGATTCCAAGTCTTATAGTCCCACACAACAATCTGATATTTAATACTTATGTCTGAATTTGATGCTATTGATAACGCTCTCAATGTTGAGAGCAGTATTGTTGAGGTAGATGATACTCCTAGGAGCATTAAAAAACCTGAACAAAAAACTGATATTTCAAAGGATTATGAATACACAAGAGCAAATTTGTATTCTTTAATTGAAAAGGGGCAAGAGGCAATAAATGGCATTATGGAACTCGCCGGTGAAGGTGGTAGTCCAAGAGCATATGAAGTTGCTGGTCAGTTGATTAAGAGTGTTGCTGATACTACTGATAAACTTATCGACTTGCAGAAAAAGTTGAAAGATGTTGAAGAGAATGTTGGAAACAATAAAGGACCAAACACTGTCACCAATAACGCAGTATTTGTTGGGTCAACATCAGAACTCCAAAAACTACTCAAGCAAGGTTTTCTAAATAATAATAACCCAGAAAAAAGTAAATGAAGAAGTGTAAGCAGGGTTATTATTACTGCTACGATGAGAAGAAGTGTAAGAAGATTCCTACAGGTTATC
>Ga0129348_1000203_pt1 | contig 20859 bp, 19 predicted proteins | sample CPBDNA_4_FD_94424 | JGI IMG/M metagenome (GOLD analysis project Ga0129348, IMG submission 94424) | Freshwater to marine salinity gradient microbial communities from Chesapeake Bay, USA - CPBay_Sum_27_0.8_DNA | ecosystem: Environmental > Aquatic > Marine > Coastal | place: USA: Chesapeake Bay...
CCGTCTACGTTTGCCGTAATAGTTGCACCGTTGACGTAATCCGTGCCATCCGTACCTGCAAAAGCGAGAATGCCTAGTTGATCACCAGATTGAAGAACAGTTGTCCCGCCTGCATCAGTTCCTCTACTGTGAGCAAGATAAAAGGTAGGACCTGCGGCATCATTGCGGTTTGCAGTTAGGCTTGCAAGAATTGTGTTTCCAGTTGTCCCTTCGATTTGGAACTGAGGATTTTGGGTGCCTCCGTTAAACAAACCGTTCCCACTAGACGTGCCAACTAACAACCTGCCATCGCTGTCGATTCGGGCGCGTTCGGCGTTGTTAGTACCAAGCGTAAGCGCTGCGTTGAGTGTGTTTGTAACCGAGGCCGAGCTATCTGTTAACGAAGACAGGACAAGACCGCCACCAGAGCCGTTAGCTAACAGCGAAAGATCCGATGTGTATCCAGTACCGGCTGCAATCCACTGAGTTGCGTTGGCTGAAGGCGAGTTCAGATGAAGTAACTGAGCAGGGCTGGTAGTGCCAATCCCTACTTTGCCATCACTTTTAATGGTAACAAGGGTTCCTGTGGTGTTTTCAAAAGAGTATCCAGCACCTGTTGTGGTACTTGTAAAACGATGATCAGTTCCGCTGATTGCCGGGTAAATATCTAAAGTTCTTCCCCCTGCAGCTTCTTCAAGTCGAATATTTGCCCCCTTTACGTGCATCACACTGCCAGGGCTACTAGTCCCCAGACCCAGCTTCCCGTCCGATGTGATGCGGAGGCGTTCGGATCCGCCTGCTTGCCAAGTGTAATAACCACTTCCGCCTACATTAAAAGCAAACCTATCCCCAGCTTCAATCGTCAGATACGAGGTATTGGTTGAAGTTGTATTTTCAAGACGAAAACCAAGACCCTGTGGCGCTTTTATATGGACAGAGTTGCCTGAGGGCACTGTCCCAATCCCAACTCGCCCACTTGCATCAACAAACAACCGCCCAGACCCACCAGTCGAGATGGCTACTTGGTCTGCGCCGGGGGAATAGATGCCGGTGTTGGGGTCTCCAGTGAACGAGTGGGTTGGAGCACCGGCAGTGCCGAGACCAGTTGAGACGGATGTCAGAGTGACATTGCCGCTACCGTCAACAGTGCTTCCTGTTACGCCAGCTTGAGCGCCACTGGAATTCCAGATCAGTTGCCCACTAGACCCAGCAACTAATGCAACGGTGCCAGTTGCGTCCGGGAAGCTGATCGTTCGGTTAGCAGTTGGTGTGACCACCTGCACGGTGGTTTCGTAGGTGCCGCCGTCATCGAGGTTGATGTCGCCGCTAACGTCTAAGCTTTCAAACTCTCCATTAGGGCTATCAGTGGCATCAAAATTGCCAGTAAATGGATTGAATTTATATCCCATGGTCCTCAGCTCTTGGTAACTGAAAGCAGCGTAGAGCCACTATAAGCAAGTGCTAGTGTTCCCACTGTAGTGCCACCAGAGCCACCAGTCTTATATTCCACACCCGTCAAAGTAGAGCCGCTATAAGTGAGGGCAATGTAATCATGCTCAGGAACACTCAGCCCTTGCACCACTGGCAGAGGATTGCCACTATCATTTGTCACCTCCACTTCAGCGCCAATGGTGACGCCACTAATCGTCACGCCACTGGCAAATGCAACAGGTACGGGGCCACCATTGAGATCCCCACGAATCAAGAGAGCTTCATACTGCTCCCCATTGATAACTCTCTGTGCCATAGTGATGAAGCGCTTATCCTTCCATGTTACTACAAAAGGACAAAAGCTATGCCCTAGTCAGCTCTTGACTATCAGCTTCATGAATTCCACCAAGATGGCATCTGCCTTGGTTTTATTTTGCACAATGAAGAAGATCCTATCATCAGTGGTTAATTGCACAAGTGTTTGAATGGTGCCATTTTTGGGCTGGTTGGATTGCGTGCCTGCGTTTACATAGATTTCACTTTCAGAAATGCGATCAGCATCAGCGTCCAATGGAGAAGATGCGTCACGATTAACGCCAATATAAAAACCACAAGTGTCTTGACTGCCGGAGTAAAAACTAAACGTGGCAATGGCATGGAACAACCCATTAGTTCCTTTGTACTTAAGAGAATTAGTTAAGGCATCTTTTTCAAAATTAGTTAATGAGCTAGCAATCATCGCCCCAGAAACCACAGCTCTTCCATTGGCCTGATCAATGGGAGTGGTAACTGTATTGGCTTTCAAATAAATGACACCAGAATCTGCGCTACGTGGAGGTCCCTGTGTGCCTGGCGCAGTCAGTAGTACGTTTACATCGCTACTGGTTACATTAACACTGGCATTGTTTTCAGTAATGAGAACCGTGCTTTGCTGCTCTTGAATTGTTACCGTGGTCATAGTCAACTTCTCCAAGAAAAACCTTCGCTCCAAAAAACACTACCTTCAAGCAGATAATATTTATCTCCTTCTGCTGTCGTCACTAGCACGTCATATTGACCCTGCTCGGTTATGCCGCTCGTCACGGAAGCCTCCAAGCGCATAACAAACATGCCACTAGGCTGAGAAACGTAAGGTGTAGAAAACGTAGCAAGCTTATTTGTGCCAAGCCTGTTCCATAGACTACCACTAATCGTGTAGCCACTCATATTAACTGGCGTTCCATCGCTGTCTTTATATTGCACTGCCATCTCAAACGTGGCACCCTGTTGCAGTGTGATATCGTAGCGGCCTGGTTGTATCATGCCCCAATAAAGCGCCTAGTCTTCTCAATCTAGCAATAGTTTTGACCATTAAAAAGGAGGGCTTGAGGCCCTCCTTTTAGCTATTTACCTTGGCCGCGAAGAAGCTTCCTTCCGTGGCTGCTCTTGCTGTTTCGCCCATTGCCCTGGCGGGTGCGCTTGGGCTTACCTTCAATGTGAGTGGAGCCGGTGGGGCTCTTTTTAGGCTTACCCATTGATTATGGCTCCTGAGGCCAAACGATCTCCCATGGAAAACCTTCTTGGTTTGGGATGTCACGAAGTGCCTGCCGATAATCAGCCCATGCGGCGGCATCCACTGGGGCGTCTGCAAGTTGAGTCCAATCACAATCAGCAAGAAGCGTATTGCGCTTTTCACGAATGGCCTTGGCTTGCTCTTCGTCTTTGCGCGTTCTGTATTCTGCTTCTTGTTCAGCAGCAGTGTGCAGCGTCCCTTCTTCGTCTGTGTAATCAGAGAAGACAGGGCCAGCGATGTATTTGGTAAACCATTTGCCATCAATCTCTTCAACGCCATCGCGCTGACTGTATTGATAGGGACCAGAGACAGTGGCCTGTGGTCCTTCAAATACCACGTCATAGCCGAAGCTTTCAAAGATTTCAGCAGTGAGTTGTTTGGGAAAACTTGTTGCTGAAAATTCAGCGCGGAATTGGCGTTCGGTGATAATGGCGCCGGTGGTGCGGTTGCGGAGTTCCATGATGATCAGGCGATAGCAAGGAAGATGTATTCGCCATTAAGGGCGTTAATGGCAGCAGGAGCAGACGAAGAGATCTGGAAACCAGTGCTGAGGGGATCGATAAAGTCTGTACCAGTATTTTGTGAAGCGGTGGCGTTGAGCCGTAAATAGGGATCGTTACCGCTAACAATGCCGCGTGCAGTGTCCCAGACGTACCAGTCACCTGTGGAATCGGTGCGCTTGATTAGAACGAACCGTGCGCCTGCAGTGAAACCGCAGTCAACACTGAGCGTGGTGCCAGTGCCGGTGTAGCTGCCGACTTTGCTCACGCCGGGGCAGGTGGCGAAGAGGTAGGCGATGTAGGTAAAGGTGTTAGTGTTGGTTGCCCCCGCGTTCACAACCGTAAATGTGGTTGATGTGAAATCGGTGTTTCCAGAGACAGAAAAGTCTTGCCCTAAAGAACTTGCATTAGTTAAGTTGAGGTAGACGTTGTAATTCGTTCCATATAGCCCTGTGCCAGTGATACCCTTGTGCCAAGTAGCCCAAGGCTGGGCCTCGTTTCTGCATTTAATAATTACCATTTCTGGCTTTACTTGCAAATTGTGAGTTATGTTTCGATCACTACCAGAGCCATTGCCCGTATAAGCCACCACGTCGAAGAAGCCGGGGGCGCGGCGGAAACTCCAGTAAACACTAGGTTGAGCAATGCTCCAGTTGTCGTCTTCAAAGCCTGTTTGATAATCAAACTTTGCAAGAGATGATGCTCCTTCCGCTGCAGTTGAGGTTGTATTTAGTATTACGCCGTCGCGAAGTCTATCGACAACATAGTTTGAAGTAGCAGAGCCTGGCCTAGTGTTTATGCTTAAATCTACAGGGAAATCAGTTGTTACAAATCCTCCGCCTGTTTGAAGATCTGCATCAAACACCGTCGTCGCATCTTCGGGCGTCTTCATCGGACCACGGCGGATGGCGATGTAGATGAAATTATCGAAAGCAGCGCCAGCATATCCAGTAGCCGATAAAGTAAACCCAGTGGAACTTGGTGCTATCGTGTAATCCGTTACTGTAGATTCGGCCTGATTAGAGTTTGGCTTTAACCTTTTTGCGCTAAAAGCAGAATATAAATTAGAACTTTTTAAGGCTCCTGCACCACGCATGGTGTCGTAGATTGCCCAATCTCCGCCATACTCCGTGCTTTTAATCATCACGAACTGCGGCTCGTACCCAAGACTAACAGTGGCAAAACCATTTGCATCTAGTGCAGTTTCTCCACACTTAATCACACTTTCCGCACCATCATCGCCAAACCCGCCAGCGTCGTGCGCAAATAGGTAGGCGACGAAGGTACCATTAGAAACGTTAGTTGAATCTGCTGTTCCTACCGAAAAATGCGTGCTGGTCATGGAGACATTCCCGGAAGTGCCCCATCTGTTATATGTAGTAACATCAGATGCTGCGCTGCTGTTTAGAGTAAGGAAATCTTTGTCTGGATTAGCCAAACCGCGGTGATAAACAACCCAATTTTCTGAACTGTCGGTTCTTTTGACAATGATGCAACCCGGCACGCTGCCAAGGTTGTGGGCGATGGTGCGGTTGCTGCTATTTCCCGTATAAGTCACCACATCAAAGAACTTCTTCGCCTTGCGGAAGGTCCAGGAGGCGTGGTTATAGCCGTTGTTATTCCTTCCATCGGCAGTATTGTTTTCACCTTGCACAGTAAAACCACTGCTTCCGTGCTGGATCCCAAAGCTACTTGAGAAAACTGTTTGACTTTCAGTTGTATTGGTTCTTATCGTGGCGTTGTTTCCTCGCTCCGTATCCGATACAAGGTTGTTAGAGCCATTGGCATCTCGATTTTTAATCCAAACCATTCCCCCTTCACCCGTCAGATCAATCCCATTCGTGATCGTCTGCGTGGTGCCGTTGCCGGTGTAGAGCCAAGTGCTAAATACGTCTTCAACATAAATGGGCTGACCGCCTGCACTAGCGGCGCCGAGCAATGCGCGTTCGTACGAAAGCATTCGCCTTTCTCCTCAGTTGACGTAGTCTACAAGCGAAGCGCCGCGCCAGCGCGTACCACTATCATCCGTGACAAATACAAAAAGATGCGTTTTGCCAGTGGTCAAGGTCGGGGCAGTATCAGCAGGCCACTTCACCGAGGAAGGCCATGTGATAGTCCCAGACGTGTGCGTTACTTCCAAAACGAAACCATACGCGCCTGATGGCACACTGCCAAACGTAAATGTGCTATTTGAATTAATCGTGATATAGAAATAATTGCCAGTTGAACAATTAATAGACGTAGTTGTACTGGTAGCGTCTTCCTTGATTCTCCCCGTAATATCAAGATTGGCAATTGTTACAGTGCCAGTAAGCGAAGGGCTAGCAAGAGGAGCCTTGGCATCCAGGGCTGTCTGCAGCCCATCTACATTGCCAATAATGTGAGCATGCGAATCATCCGCCACTGCAGCGGTGATCGTAATATCAGCACCACCATTGAAACTAGCGCTACCACTTAGGTCACCACCAAGGCTAATCGTCCGGGCAGTTTGCAGAGCAGTCGCAGTAGATGCATTGCCACTAATCGAAATATCCCAAGTGCCAGATGCTCCACCACCAGTCTTTGTGGGTGCGTCATTGGCGATCTCGGCATTCACAAATGCCGTGGTGGCCACCTGCGTTGTGTCGGTGCCCACTGCCGCCGTAGGTGCCGTGGGAACACCGCTCAATGTGGGGCTGACAATTGTCGTGCCGCTGGCCAGCGCATAAGAATTCACCCACGCAGAGCCGTCCCAAATCTTAAGCCCTGCAGGCGTTGTGCTTGTATCAAGCCAGGTTTCGCCTTTGCTATTACCAGAAGAGCCTCCCGATGCAGGGGTGGCATTTGGAGCGGTGCTGCCCACAAAAGTGGGGCTCACCTTCACCAGCGCATCTGCATCGCCGCGCAGATAAATAGCCGGATCTGTTTCGTTGTAATTGACAGCAATTTGACCGACTGCAAGGCCCGTCGCAACGGGACGCTTGCTGGCTGTCCCGCTACGAAGATTCTGAATAGGAACTGTCATGACCGGTTAATGCCACAACAGATGTGGCTTTAATTAATAAGTGCCGCAGTCAATAGCGTCTGTGGCAGTATTTACTATAGCCACCAACTGATTCGCAGTTAAGTCCTGAGGATCGCCAGTTCCGTTTGCAGCAGCACGTCCTTTAACGGTTGCTTCCGCCATGTCAGACAGCTTGGTGTTATCAACAGTGTTCGCGGGAATCGAACTGGCAGAGAACACTGCCCAGACAATATTGTCTGCATCTAAAACAGGGTTTTGCGTAATCTGCACATACGCAATACCCCCGTTAGCTGCACCTTCGGAAATGAAAGTGAATGTACCAGCAGACAGCTCTGCCGACGCATTGGCGTCGTCCGCGCGTGTCAACACTGCAGGATTGCTGCCATCACCAGTTTCACTGACGACATAGATGCCGTTTTGTGTTTGATCTGTCTGATCTTTCAACAGGACGCGATCGCCCTGACTAAAAGTAACCGTATCAGCAGAGAATGCACCATTGGAACCGGCAACAAGATACAGTGTGTGCTCAACTGTAATAGTGCCCGAGCCGGTATCTGAAATTACGATGGGAGTATTGCTGGCAGCGTCAGCGGCCGTATCGGCCAGCTTAATTGTGTTTGTGCCAGTATCAATTACAAAATATTCAGTATTTGCTGCATAGCCGGTGGGCAATGCGGCGGTAGAGGAAATGTAAACACGCTCACCAGTGTTAAAACCGTGATTGTTAATCGTCAGCTCATTAGCGCCAACATCAACCGACGAGACAGTGCCAATGCTGTTGAAATAGGTGCCAACAAAATTTGCGGTGGTAGCAGCTCGCGATGCTTCTTTAACTGTCAGACCCTGGGCAACAGCATCGGCATAGCCTTTGGTTGCTGCGTCAGTATCAGCAACAGGCTCCGCTACGTTTGTAAGGCGGAAGCCGTTGAAATTGACATTTTGAGACGCGCCATTCAGCACGTTGTCGGGCACTACGTCAATGCTCACCGCATTGCTAACAGTGCCAACTGTTACCTTCGATGAACCGGCACGAATGCTTTTAAGCTCCGACCGATATTCTCCTGCAACAGCAGCTTTGCCATTGACAACCAGAGATTGGCCAGTGCCGCCAACGTTGGCGATGTAGGAAACACCCTCAAGATTGAACAGTGCGTCCTGCGCGTTTTGTCCCTCGGTGCCACCTTGACTAATGCTCAGCGGCGTCGTCATGCCACTCAGTGACGTGATGTCGCTGTTGGCGCCCGCTGCAGCGGCGCCAATGCCGTTACGAGCAGTTTCGGGAGTGGTGCCAGCGGTGCCGCCCTTTGCTACAGCCAGAGGACTACCAACGGCAAAATCATTGATGTCAATATTGCCAGGTACAACGTCATAAACGATGCTCTGACTATCGTCCGTCAAGCCCAGGCTCAGCTTATTGCTGCCAGCCTTTAGAGCACGAATGTCAAGCTGCTTTGTGCCATCGCCCAGCGTAGTAATGCCAGACAGTGGGCTATAAGTGGTGCCACTGCCAGCCAGCCCCGATGCAGTGGAAACAGTGTTGGTATTGATCGTCCAGTTAACGCGATCATTCCCCGAATCATCGGCGCTCACGAAAGTAACGCCAGCGCCAGGAATCAAATTGAGTTCCTGACGGGTGCCAACAGTTGTTCCGCTATTCGTAAAAATAGTCTTTTGAGTGGTTGTATTAGCAACCACGGACAATGTAATAGTATTGCTTGCATCGTTATATACAGCGCTAATTCCGTTGCCTTCTGTAATCAGAAGGTCCACCATGTCTTGAAGGCTTTCCTTCAGATTGGCATAAGTAATCTTCTTGGTTACGCTCTGAGACGGATTGGTCGTATTGTCAACAACGACGAACAAATCATCGTTGTTGGGCGTAACAAGCGCAACAAGATCAGAAATTAATTTTGTCTGCGCCATGGATTAGGAAGCCCCGCTGACTTTGATTTCCTTGAATACTGGTATCGTAGCACTATTGCTAGACTCCCTCGTCCAGAAGAATGGTCGCAATGTTTTAGTGGTGCCGCTAAATGTGTGAAGCAAAGCGTCATTCCGAAACACTTCTACGGCGCCACTAAGTCCAGTGCGCTTAACTGAAAAAGTATCGTCCGCCTTTAAGTAAACAGGGCCACCACTGACAATAATATCAATGCCACTACCGGCTACTGCGTCAGCCCTAGTGGCGGCAAGCTGAATCTTGTTTGCGCCAGACGGAATGACGTAGTAAGTAACGCCGCTTTGCAATGGTGCGGGGGTGCTGCCGCTATAGGCAACCACTGCATCGCCAGTGGAATAGCCGTGGCCGCTAATGGTCAATGTGTCAAAAGCAATGTCTGTTTCTGTGCTTACGCGATTCTTCATTACAGAACCAACAGTGCTACCAGCGCAGCACACATTGACGCGGGTGCCATCTGTGCTGTTTTCGGCGAAGCTAATGGGATAGATGCCGAACCCTACGCCATTGTCCTTGATTTCATTTGCGCTGCGCCATGCAGACACAGTTGAGATGTTGTCAGCAGTGGCAACACCAATGGCAGTGGTGCCTACGGTATCCCCACTGACAATGGCATCAAACATCTCTGGATCCACTTTGAAGCTAAACACTCCATCACGCGGATCTTGCGTGGGATTCTGAAAGATTTGAGTGCCAATACAAAACGCATACGCACGGTCTTCCAGCTCCACGGGAAGACCGCTAGGCGATGTGTTGATGATAGAACTTCCAGTTGCCATACTCACCTACTAGCGCAGCCCGTAGTTCAGGAAAATCCGCGTTTCGGGCGCAGGGCTAACAACATTATACGTGTTTGAAGTTGTGCAGTTATAAGCCCTCATCCATTCGGCATCCTTCTCGGTTAGTGAATAAACAAGCAAAGCATCATCGACTCGACGAGCTGCAAATACAATTGCACCTTGATCAATGGGACGAGCACGAGAAGCGACTGCTTGGTCGATCACGAGGTCATAATACGCTGTTCCAAAATCTCCAACTTCAATCCCCTCCCCGATCAGTGCAGCGCCGTCCAAGGCCGTTCCAGTTTTTGTAGACGAAATTTGAATGTCATAAAAGCCAGACGTGGAAACAACGTAATAAGTGGATTGCCCCACCACAAAACGGAAACCATTCTCAAGCGTATGCTTGCGATTCAGAGTGATCGTGCCGTTTGCGGCAATACTTTCAATCTCGTAATTTTCATTGACAATTGGGAAATCAAACTTACTGTCATATTCAGTAGTAATAGCCTCCCTTACCAAGTCGTAAATCTTCGTGAGATCAACACGCTCTGGCTTGTTGGCAGCCATGTAGAAGGTGCCAAGTGTCTTGCCGCTAACTGTCTTCTTGATTGTGAAATTCCCCTCCAGTGTTCCCATGTCAGTCAGCGTGTATGTATCCTCCGCTGAAATAGGCACAGAATCAGGAAGCTCTGTGAAGAGATCAAAGACCTCACCAGCAACATCTTCGCCCTGCAGAATGGCTTCTGCCACTCCGTAATTACCAAGATTGTCAGAAGGAAGCGTGCCATTAATATGGCCCACTTCTTCGCGCATGTCACCAAACTGAGGGTCACGTAAAATGGCAAGCTCTGTGCGATAATTGCTCATCGCATCAAAGCTCTTGGGCAAACCCTGAAGCGTATTCAAAATGCGTCCAGGAGCAAAATCCTTGGCACGCAAAGCAAACAATGGGAAATAGTGCGAAGCTTCTGAGCCATTCAGCACCGGTCCAATGTCTCGTCCGCCAGAAAGATCAAGGCCATGCATATCGGCCTTTTCACTCTCACCACCATCGATTTGCAGGCTCAGACCATATTTGATGATGTATTGAGGCTCTACCAAGTAGCCGCTATTGCTAATTTCAATGGTGAACGGCAGGGCTGGCGTGCCCAGGCTCGGAGCATCGAGGCTGTCAGGGATGAGTAGCTCGTGCATCAGCACCCAACGCCCACGAGGGGTGTTGGACACTGTTACAGGCAGATCTGTGGCCTCGTCTACGACAAATGCATAGAAACGAGCAGAGCTAGCGCCATACCAGCCCCATTCCACCAGATACATGCAGTTCTTAGTGAAATCGATGGACGCATTGCTACTTCCGGCGCCATCAAGCTTGTCGCCATTGAACTCGCTACGAGGGACGATGATCTCCTTAGGGAGACCATCGCCCGACGACCGCCGATGAACAATGCGGAAATTATCACCTTCCCCATCAGCGATGATCTGGAAGAAGAAGCCGTCGAGAGTGTCGCCAATGCCCCACAGCTTCTCGCAAGCCGGCAAATCTGCCAAGCTCATCTGCAGGCAAACAGATGAGCGAATGACGCGGCCTGTTTGATAGCGAAAACGCTTCTTGGTGCTAATCCTTACGCGCTGAAAACCACCTGTGGCTTTCGCTAATTCAACGCGAACTGCTTTTCGGTCTGGATCGTGCTGAATGTAGCCCGTTGGTAGCGGACTATATTCCACCAGCACGTCTTCAAGCTGGGTCCATTTGGCACTCTCAAGATCGTCTTCGCCAATCTCATTGAGACCCTGAATCTCGCTTACATAGATGTCTTCCCGGAGGTCGTAATCATCTGTGTAATTAAAAAGGCTGAGAGTTTTCTCAACCCGAGGAGTGCCGAAAAAGTCGGAACGAATTTCAGTGGGCTTCTCTTTGTAAAAACTAATAGGCAGATCTCCGCCAGACAGCGGTACAACAACGGGAATACCCGCCGCCATAAGATCCTGCCCTACTGGAAAATCACCAGCCTCCTGGAGAACAGTGCCTGCATTGGCGCCACTGGCAACGACATACCGTCGTTGCCCCACCTCATGCGGAAGCTGATAATAAGCCATGTCGATTAATTAGCGTTCGCCCCAAGTGATAGAGCCAGCAACAGTGTTTCCACTGTTGGCAATGCTCTGAGCAGTCAACACGAGAATGTCACCAGCACTACCGTTTTCATTTGAAATGGGACGGGTGAGGAATTCGCGGTTGTAACGGAAAATCTCATCAAGGACGATGTTTTGACCATCGTCATCGCCTGTAAAAAATGTCGCAACAGGCTCGCCGCCAGTAAGACCCGTGGCCGTTGTGTTGTATTCAATGGCGGAGAGTTGAGCAGTGGATGTAAATACGCCAGAGGCGGTCACAGGATCCACAGTTGTGCCGCTAATCACAAGGCCAGAAGGGTTCTTGATTAGCGCAAATTTAGTGCGATATTGCGATGACAAATTTGCCATCAATGGCACAACTCGCATGATATTTTGCTTGCTATTGCCGTCTTCGTTTGTAATGTTTTCTTTGCAACGAATGGCAAGTAGTGGTCGAACTGCACCCGGATCAATACTGGCAGCGTTGCCCTCTTGGGAGAAGATGTCATACTTACTGGCATCACCACCATCAATTTCCGCCTTGGTGCCATACACCTTCAGGAATACGGCCTGAGAAATGTTTCCAGTTTTTGTAATCTGGAAAGTCATGGGCAAATTAGGATTGCCCAGGCTTGGGAACGGCAGACGGTCGCAAGTATTGATCTGGTGAATGGTCACCCAGCGAGCATTCTTGGCAGTAGCACCAGCAGGCAGGTTCTCATCCACCGGCACGTAGGCCATCAGGCGACATGCAGAACCGCCATACCAGCCCATCATGATGCGGAACATCGTGACGTTTGACAGGCTCAATGTATGCACGCTGCTGCCTGCGCCATCGAGCTTGTCACCATTGAATGCACTCCGCGGCACAATCTCTTCCATCACGGAAGGATCAGAAGGCAGCACGCGATAGCGATGGTTGTTATAAAGACTTGCAGAGTCGTTTACGGTGAAGTCAGTGGAGCCAACAGGCGCACCGTGGTTCTGAGGGCTTTCACCAGAATTTGTACGACGAACAAAATACAACTCGTCGCCAACCACCCGAATGACGTAACCATTGCTGCCGTCAAAAATGCCGAACTCAATGGTGGCATTAGCATCACGCAACATGCTCACGCCAAAGCTGGCATCAGTGATGCGGCCAGTCTGATATGGGAACACCAAGCGGCTCTGCATCCGAGCTTCGGTGCTATTCGGAGCGTTGGTATTAATCAGGAGCTGAGCGCCGCTTTCCTGGGGCAGGTGCGTGACGCTGGAATAGTCTGGAGTGCCCGTGGGATCCGCTGTCAGCTTCCAGGACTTCGGATCAATAGCGAGAATATTGGTGGAATCCCAGAGCTGCAGACTGCTCTGAACACGAGGATTACCAAGTAAATCATCATGCACCTCTGAAGGTGCACTCAGATTGTCAAGAATGGGGACGGGAGTTTGGTCACTCGCAATAACAACAGGCAGCGACTGCGCCATTGTGGCCTGACCGGCCTGGATAGGCTCAGTTCTGCCAACTGTTACTACCTGTTGACCTTCTTCGATGTCAGGCATTGTTCATCAAATTGAGGTGATGCGAGGCTTAACCTGCAGTGTTCCTAATACAATCGTATCCTCTTTGAGCACTCTTAGAGTGCCATTTGCTGCATCAGAGCTATAAAGAGGAGTGCCGCCAGATGGCACCACTTCAAATTCAGTGTTGGAAAGAATCGAAAGCGTATTGGCTGTATAGGTGGCATTGTAGCCAGAAACCGTAGTTCCAGCTATGCGAACAATGTCGGTAGATGAAAGATTATGGTTGCCGCTAGTCGTCACTTTCATGCGATAAGTGCCAACAAGCGAATCAACAACTGTCCCCTGACTAATAGAGGCAATTCCACTCCCCTCCTCGACATAGTACAGCTCCTTCAAGTCCCACAAATACAGCGCACCAATGTCAGCAGGGTCTGCAGCCTGTCTCCCCACGTCATAAGTGATGGCACGCTCGCTATACCCACTAGCGATATTGCGACGCAACGCCTCGGTTTGTGCTGCTGTAAGAGCTAGTTTCAGATGGCCAGCAGTCTCAAGCTTGGTAATACCGAAAGTGTCAACTACGGTGCCACCAAAAGTCTCCTTGATCTGCGCAAGCACTTCCGAATTGGTGAAATCACGGGCAGTGCCAATAGGCTTTTGGAAAGCCAGGTACAGCTCGTCAAAGCTGTCCCCTTCTCGCACTGTTACGTTAATGCTTTCCATTAGCCGTCAATCAGTTTGTCAAGATTGGCAATAGCCTCGTTTCGCAGCGAAGAAGTAGAACGTACTGGACTTTGCAATTCTGCAATGCGAAGGAGAAGCTGCTGTTTCTCATTGCTAAGTCTACCAATCTCCGCATGCAAGTTCGCAAAATGCGTGCTAAGAGAAATTGTCTCATTCATTTCATCTTGCAGTTTCTTATTCTCAACCTCAAGAAGTGCAATCTCCTGTTCATAAAACGCCACCTGCTCACGCTGTTCATCATCAAGAACACGCCTCTCGACGATTCGCTCCCGTTCCGCAGCCAAGGGCGCTTTTACCGCCTGGGCGTCGCGCTGGAGTTTTGTGACGTCCGCCGACAACGTGGCCGCTTTCGCTTGAGCTGCAGCGGCCTTGCCTTCGGCCTGGCTCACCTGGCGCAGCAAAGAGGCGTTTTCTTCTTCAGTCTTGGCCAATTGACGCCTCAGCTCCCCAATCTCATTCCGAAGCATTGTGGCTTCGATAAGATCCCCCTTGTTGGCGCTGCCGGTCTTTCGCCCATTGGAACGGACAAGGCCACGGGCCTCATCCAGCGAAATCTCTTCAACAGGCGGCACTTTCCATCGCTCTACATACGAAAGGCGGCGCATGTCACCAATTGCCCGCCAATCCACCGCATAAGGCAGCCCTGCGGGGCAAGGAGGCAGTTCAATGTCAACAATGCCGTCTTGTACCTTGAAAACCAAATCCTTAGCAGGGGCGCCTATAAAGGCGCCTCCTGCTTTTACGAACAAACGGCCCTCTAAGGGACCATCCGCACCGTCAAGTCGACCGACAATGCGTGTCATGCTCACACCTCGCGATAGGTGACAAACGCCTGATAGTCAACACCGCTACTTACAACCGTCTCTAGACCCTCTCCTGCAGTTGTAGAAACAATACCCATAGGGTTGGACAAGACAAACTGGCCAGACGATGGGATGAGGAACGGAGGGGTGAGCGTGATTCCCGAGGCGCCGCTGCGGAATTGAACAGTGCCGCCGCTTGTTGCCGTGATGGCCACGTTTAACACTCGCAGCGCTTTCGTAGCTACGCCAGATACCACCACTTCTCCGCTAGTACTCGCCACCCATGCACTCTTGATGCCAGACGGCAAAATATCGTGTTGCAAGATGTAAGGCGTGCTTTCCGCGCCATTACCTACTGCCTGTACATAGGCAGAATTACCAGCGGCATCAAGACCAAACAGTGCCATGATTAAAAGAGCAAAAACAGCAGACGCTGGTTTAATTTAGAAGAGCCATCAGGAAGTCGCACAGTGTCGGGCGACGTGAAATCAAATCTCAATGGCGATGCAACAAATCGCTGGCTATAAGACCATGGCGACTGCCGCCTATTTATCCCGATTGTAGCAATCCTTATCTGATAAGACGTTCGTATATCGTAATCCTGCGAATCAATACGCACGTAATCAGCAGTAGTGCGGCCAAGGTCCACCCATCGGTCATCCTCTTCGCGATATAGCTCTACAGCAAACTCCTTGATGAGTGGATTGTTTCGCGGCTCATGCCAGCATATTGCAGGATTAATCGCATTCAAAATGGAATAGCCGCTGTATTGAGGCCATTTCCATGTCACTTCAATTTGCGCCATTAGGTGACCTTTAGTACAACACTGCCAGCACTAACCATTGGAGTGATGGTTAGGCCTGCAATTGATGTGGTCTCAGAAGAAAGCTTCGTGAAATCATCAACAATTGCATATTTATCTTCATAGTAAGCAGATGCCAACACTGTTATGACATTATCGTCCTCATTCAGTCCAATCACTCGATATTTGCGTGGTGTTGCTCCTGCCTCGCGAATGATCCATGCTGCTGGCAGCGCAGGCTCCTCGGTGAACGATGGAGAGAAAGTAATGTTGTCGGTGGATCCTGGACTACTTGTAACAGTCGCCGCAAGATCAAGACCATCCCCAGTGCGAATGATGATTTCATAAGTTTTATTGACTTCTAGGGACACTTCTCTGTCAAGTACCACTGCACTTGTTCCTGCAGCAGCAAGCATACCCGCGTAAATGCCAACGCTTTTATAGGGGTCTGCAATTTCAATAACTTCACCAGGCATCAAGAAGAAACCTTCTGCTGCCACCTTAAACGTAACAGTTTCCGTTTCATTCAGATTGGTAACTAGCGCCCAACGCCCTACGCGCTGGGCTTGCCCTTGAGACGTACAGCCAAGTGCTCTCACCTCAAGCTCGCGATAGCCATACCGATCAATGCCATCTCTATCTTCTACATATTCAATCTTTGCCTTGTAACGATCATCCTTATCATTCCATGACACCAGTGCAACGGTTTTTCGTGCCTTAAGGCCAGTACCCTCATAAACAAAAGCTGGCTTTGTCAGTTCCCCGCCATCAGACACCTCAACAATGACATTGGCGGGAGAAAACTGCTTCACTGCTGAAGCTTGGCGATCCTGAGTGGCAATGATTTGCCCTTGCGCGTAATAAATCATCCCGCGAAATGCCGCCGCCAACGAATTCAGCACCTCATAGGCGTCACCACGATTGTTGATGTAGCCATTAAAAGTGAAACGCTTTTCCGTTCCGCCTCGACCATCAGAAACCATCTCATCGCAATATTTGGCAATAGGAAGAAGAGAGTAAATGTCAATATCTTCTTTATCAATAAAATCGCCACAGCCATAGCGAGAGTTCGTCAAGAGGTCATAAAACACCCATACAGGATTGTTATTTGCCTCTGTCTTAAAGCTTCCATCCCACACTCCCGAATAGGCGTTAGAGGCTCCGTCATAAATTGTTGGCACTTGTATTTTGATGCCAAGCAACTCAGCGGAAATTTTTGGCACACTATCAAAAAATTCAGAAGAAACATTAAACCCCATCAGCGCCGAATTGGGATAGCGCAATGTATTTTCAATGATGCCGACAATCGCCTTGAAATAGAAATCATCATTGATTTTTAAATTGTCAGGATCGCCTGTATCTCTTCTCACCCTTACTGTCCATGGCCCAGTGCCAGAAAGGCCAAATTCATATTCCGCGTCATAAGGCCCCCTCGACTTACCCTTGATACTTTCGCCTCTGTCTTCAATTATCGAACCAAGAGCATCAAAAATTTGAATAGTAAATTTCACCTCACTCCCTTTAACATCACCACCCTCTTGTTCTACGCGGAACAGTGATGCCACTCCCACTCGCACAACCAATTTGCTCAATGTGGAACTGGTTGTAGTTGCAGATACTGGTCCAATACGATTTTGTACTTTGATGCCCACTGATTGCTCGATACGCACATCATTAAATCCCGGCAATGACGACTGTGCCTGCGTGCCAGTAGCAAAAGAAATACTGGCACCTTCAAAATTTTTACTGCCATTTGGAGTAACAAGAGGCGTGTCATTTAAAAAGATTCTTTGCCCTCTTTGATTGGCAGAAAAATTGTCGGGAAAACCCTGCACTTCTCCTTCGCTAAAAAGCGCCAACACCTTCGCTTGAGCCTTGCTTCGCAAAGTGTCTGGATCTTCAACGGGGGCTTCGCCACCTTTGCCGCCAGCACCGCTAATTGACCATTGCTGAACTTCGCCAGTGAGGTTGTCCTTCATTGCTACGCTGGGATGTTTTCAGTGCTGATTGAAGAGGAAATAACCAATGGCGAAACGGCCAAATATTGCCCATACAGCAGCGGAATGGGGTAGCCCTGGGTGGTAAGCTCCACGGCCCGATCAAACATAAAGCTGTCTTTCTTCTTTGAATCAGTGCCAGGTGTTTGAATTCGTGGCGTGAGGAGGCCAGCAATTCCGGTTAAAACCAGGGTTGCGCCAATCCCAAACAGTGTGGTGCCAACACTGGAGAGGCTTCCGACAACTGCACCTGCTTTGGCAAGTCCGCCCCCTGCGGCAACCGTGCCAATGCCTGGAATGAATGCCAAACCAATCAGTGCTGCGCCCAATAAAATCTGGCCGATCGACATCCCCTTCCCCCCAGATCCAGCAATAACAGGAGCAATGATAAGCTGTTTGCAGCTCATCATCACGCCGTCATAATTCATTCCTTCTGGGTCTTCGTCAACAAGCTTGAAGCCCATTCCGTTTTCATGGGCTCCAGAAAGATAATCCTTAAACCCATCGAGCTGGTTAGACAACGCAGAAATGACATCCCGTGGATTGCGCACCATAAACTTATACGACCTCCCAAAGCGGCGTCCCAGCTCCCCGAGAAGCTTCACTTCTACCATGCGCCGCTTCATGCTTTTGCGTCCTCATGTCTCAGCGTCTTAGCTGTTACTTTAGCCCAATAACCCCCATAAACACTTTTCTCTGACAACCTGTCCATTAAGTGGTGATAAAAAGAATTGTCTTGCCCTGTCATTACTCCCACATGATTCGGAGATGGGGCGCCAACTTGCATCAATAAAATATCTCCTTTCTGTTCCGGGCTTTCTATCTCGTAAAACCCTTGCTGAGAATAGTTGTCAACAAACATAGTCCACCCCTTGTTTTCCCATTCCATTTCATCTCCCCGCTCAAAATCATCAAGCTCAATGCCAAGCTCCCTCTTGTAAAAATCCCTCACAATGGCATAGCAATCATGAATGCCATAAGTCCATTGGCGCCCCTCATAAGGGGCGCCTCCAGTGGGGTCAGCGTAGAAAAAATCTCCCGATGGTGCATGGAAAACAATCCATGGCACATTGCTTTGTTTGCATGCTGCTACATCGGGCCGTGAAAAGCCCCTTACGCCACCAACGTGCGAATGATACACCGCCTCCACTTCTCCCATTGCAGAAGCTTTTATGTAATCTTCGGCAGCAATCGTGAAATAATCGGAAGGCGATGGGGATGAATTGTGACAAGAAACAATCGCCCCATTGACAATCAATCCGCAACATTCATTAGGAGAAGCCTTGCGGGCTTCTCCTGCAATAGCCTGTTTAATTGAAAGTGGAATCATCTTGTCAAGTTGGCGCCAGGAAATCCACCAAATGGTAAGTTGCCATTAGTGAATCTCAATTGGCAACTTTGTAACCGCTTTCCGCAACGGTCACGCTTCAAAATATCATCCCCAGGAGGCAATGCCGCGTAGGCGGCATTAAGAGCCGCCTGCGCAGCATTGAATTCAGTAAGAGCGTCGTTATACAGGCTTAATGCAGCATCATATTCTGCCGTCTTACTGGCACATTGCGCTGCACCATATTCCACGGAAGCCAGGCTTCTCATGGGAGCGAAGCCTGGACTTGCATAGCTGCCAAGGCTATACGAAACAAACCCGCTACTTACTACCACCTGGCCGCTAACAATAAATATTGGCTGATTGTTTTCATCCTTCATTGCGAAAGTTGAATCGCTAAATGGAAGAGTCTTGCCATTACGCCTAACAGCGTAGACCTCACCTGTTCCATTTTTCTCTTCACCTGGCCCTCGCCCTGTATTTTGCTTGTAACCAGGACTGTAATTTGGATTGAATCCCGAAGTGGTTACATTATTGCCATCCCACACGGCAATCACTGTTTCTTCGGTCTGAATGAAAAAAGTTATATCATTATCACCGCCCCTCTTAAAGACAAAATTAGCTCCATACGTTTCTGGGGATGACGTATCACATGCAACTTCTTTTTCAGCGAACAGCCTATTCTTAACAGCTTCTGCAGTGGCAAGCTTTGCTTTTGCTGCATTAAACGTATTAAATGCGTCAATATACGCACTTCCTTCCGGGGAAGAGGCCCCGCCAGTGACTATTGATTGGTCAAATTGGTCAGCAACGGCTACGCCGTTGTAGCCGCACTCTGAGCCGCGAAACTTCCACAAACAATAATTTTGCGTAATAATTCTTCGCGGTAATTGCAGTCCCTCTAGGTCAATTTTGCTGGCAAGTTGCCATGTAATAGTAATGCTATTTTCTGCAATTTTACGCTCCACATAAAATATGTCATCTGGAAATTCTTGTGATGGATCTGGCGAGGCCCCACCATCTAAGTACTTCAACAAGGTGCGGCGCCTTGTTACTTTTGCGCCCACTAAGTCATCTAACGTATTGACAACTGAAGCCAACGTCCCCAAGACATTGGCCACCGTCAACTCGGGAGTAGGGATTTGCCCTTTTGTGGTACGCTCAAATCCAGTTGCGGCAATGGGGAGTGGCTCGTAAGTAATTCCTTTCCACGAAATTTTTGTATTATCAGGCATGAGATTGGCCGTGAAATAATACTTATCTCCTGCGCTTCCAGTGATGGTTGACAGATCCAGCTCAAATAGCTCGATGATGGCATCATGCCACGTCTGCGATACATCGGATTGAATGGTCATAATTAATCCCTGGAATCGTACACGCGCTTACACGAAAAAGAAATAATGTTCACATCTGGAGCTGAACATTCCCAAGACCATTCATTTGGATCAAGGCGATATTTGTACACTGCATCATCTTGTTTGAATTGTGAATAAAAGAAATCACCTGACAATGCAGACAAATCATCGTCTAACGCCCCTGCTTGCGCATCAGTGATCGGGGTGGTCCTAATGTCATACCTTCTGATGTCAGTATTGGCACCATCCGGTACAACTTGCTCGTAGCCATCGCCAAATTGCACGCGCCTAATGCGCGTGCCTCTGCGAACAGTGAGCCCATATTCAACTTCAAGCGTGAGAGTTGGTTGTGCCATAGTGATCAGCGTCCGCTATAGATGAGGCCGCCTGGACGGCTTTCTTTCATGATGACATTGCGCACAGCGCCTTCAAGTTCGCGACCGAGCGCTTGACCGCCGTTTCCGCTCATCTGGCTGCTCGCTTGGCCATTGTTCATATTGACAACAATGTTAGTGGAGACATTGTTACCAGCGCCTCCGCCAAGCTCCACGGGAATCTTGCGGCCATCAGGCAGTGGCACCACCGCCTCATTAAAGCGGCCTTCACCAATGAGGCCCAAGGTAGGGCCTTTCACGACGCCGCCTTTTGCAAATGCCTGGAATCCGCCCACTAAGACGTTTCCGTTGGCATTCTTGATTGGCGGTAATGGAGCGATGGGAACACCAGAATGAGTGGGATGCCCAGGATATGGATTGCCGCTGCCGCCAGCAGGTATACCACTATTTCCGCCAGGCAAGAACATGCCAATGATTTGCAATGCAGCCCATTTGGCCAGCATCTGAGCAACCATGTCAGCAAACATGCTCGCCACGCTCTTGAATGCACCGGCGAGGCCTTCTTTCCACGTTTGAGCGCCAGTAAGAACATCAGTGAAAGACTTGGCAAATGCACTGCCAATGCCATTTGCTGCTTCACCAAGGAACTTTGTGCTGTCAGTGAGGTCGTCAA
>Ga0129348_1000204_pt1 | contig 20842 bp, 17 predicted proteins | sample CPBDNA_4_FD_94424 | JGI IMG/M metagenome (GOLD analysis project Ga0129348, IMG submission 94424) | Freshwater to marine salinity gradient microbial communities from Chesapeake Bay, USA - CPBay_Sum_27_0.8_DNA | ecosystem: Environmental > Aquatic > Marine > Coastal | place: USA: Chesapeake Bay...
ACACCTCCGCCGGTGTCCGATAGCCAAGGGCCTGGTGCGGCCGCTCGTGGCAGTAGAAGTCGAAGTAGGCCCCAAGGGACTCCTCTGCCTTCCAGCCGTCCACGTACTCCCGCAGGTAGACCTTCTCGTACTTGACCGTCCTCCAGAGTCGCTCGACGAACACGTTGTCGAGAGCCCGGCCACGGCCGTCCATCGAGATGGCAACGCCGCTCTTCTCCAATCAGCTCGTGAAGGCCGTCGCCGTGAACTGGGCTCCCTTGTCGGTGTTGAAGATTTCCGGGCGGGTGTCGGCCAGCGCCGCATCGAGAGCATCCACGCAGAAGTCGCCGGTCAGCGTGTTGGAGAGCCGCCACGACAGCACGTTGCGGCTGTAGAGATCCATGACGGCCGTGAGGTAGAGGAAGCCGTGCTGCAAGGGGATGTAGGTGATGTCGCTGGCCCAGACCTGATCCGACCTCGTAATCGCCAAATTCCGCAGTAAATAGGGGTAAACCTTGTGGCCGGGCGCCGGACGACTGGTGGATCGCTTCGGAACAACGCCTCGAGACCGAGCAGACGCATCAGCCGCTCGGCCCGCTTCCGATTGATCCCGAAACGCTTCTGGCCCTTCCGCATCCCGAAGAACGGCCGCTCTACGTAGAAGCAGTCGATCTCCCGCATCAGGGCCAGATTCTCCGCCGACTCCCCCCGGGGCTCGTAATACCAGGTGCTCCAGGTCTGACCCCCGACTTGGCACTGCTAGGAGATCACCTCGGTCGCCTGGGCGAGTTTTGCCTCTTTCTGGGCTACCACCGCGTCGCGCCTGGTGATCTGAGCATCCCTGGCCGAGTCGGCCGCCTTGGCCCACCGGCTATTCTTGATGTCAAACACATCGGCACCGTGCTCGAAAAGTGCCGCCTGCCACCAGTAGATCCGACTGGGCTGCACCCCGTACTCGTCGCACAGGTCCGAGATCACCACCCGGTCGATGAGATATCGTTTGACGATGGCGACCTTCTCAGGGCCGGAGAGCAGCTTGCGCTTCTGGGTTACGGGATGGAAAACTCCGAGGGAAAAGGTAGGCTGACCCATCCCTGTTAAGATTCCAGATCTGACGAAAGCAGGACAATAAGACCAACCATATGTCGATAGGAAAAATGTGATGCATAAACTGACAATGGCGAAGATACGTGACCACCAGACTAAGCCCGGACACGTCACCTTATGGTGGCTGGGTCAGGCAGGGTTCATGATCAAGAGTCCAGGCCAAACGGTGATAGCGATTGATCCGTACTTAAGTAACTCCTGCAAATCGCTTGGCGAGAAGTATGGTCTTGACATGGATCGTCTCGTGCAATCGCCATTGAATCCAGCTGAATTGGTGGGCATTGACGCGTATGTAATGAGCCATAGTCATCAGGACCATTGCGATCCGGAAACAATCGTCGCATCAAGGGAAGCGGGCGGACGCGGCCCCTACGTTGCCCCCGCAGAGACGATCAAGAAGTTACAACAGCTCGCGATTCCAGATGATGAACTTCGCATGGTTTGGCCCAATCGAGAATATATTTTCGGAGACCTGCGGCTACGTGCCACATTTGCGATTCCGATGGGTGCCGATGACTTAACCCACGTTGGTTATCTTGTCACAATTGTAGAGGGACCGAAAATCTACTTTACGGGTGATACAGGCTGGCATGAGATTCTTATCGATGCGTTAGCGTCAGACCGTCCGGATGTTCTTGTAACGGTGATCAATCCAGCGTTCCATAATCTTGGGCCCGCCGAAGCAGCGACACTAGCAAAACGACTTGACGTAAAAAGGGTGATTCCATGTCACCATGACCTGTTTCGAGATAATTGCCAGCCACCACAGATGCTGCATACGAACCTGAAGATGATGGGCATGGGGAATCGTTACTTTCTAATGGAGCACGGGGTACCCTCTGATTTTGGAACCGCGTGAGCCGACATCGTACTGGTTAACCGTGACCCGGAATCGCGCAGGTGGGGCGTAGGGGACATCGTGCGGCTTCGTGCCGGTTTGATCGCTGCCTCTGGCCGCGAGGGTTTTAAACATGAGTGCCGATCCCGAGAGGAAGGTCGGGCGGCGTCGGTGAAGGCAGTCGCCCGCCCTTCGGCCTCGGTCCCTGGATCGGCGCTCAGGTCGGTCCTCGCCGGAGCGCTATTTCCGTCCACGTCGTTGCGAACTGTACCGGACACGTCGACGTCATGCGAGCACTGCCTGCTGCCGAAGTGCGCCGAAAGACGGTGAACCCAGCTTTGCAAGCCACACCAGCCGACGGGAGCAGGGCATGCGAACAGTCAAAAGTTTGGCGAAAAGGCGATCCGAGGCTTGAGGCCAACGAGATCAGCGGCGGCCGAAAGATTGACACGGACGTCAGTTGGAAGAGTTAGTCCAATAACCTCGGATTCGTGATATCGTTTCCACTCGCTTTCACCTGGCAAAACAACTCCTTGAACGCTATTGGCAGGTGGTGCCTGGTGCACTTGCTGTGTAAGTTTTCGCATGGCTGTGAGGTATTCGGCATCTTGGCAGAGAGCGTTGAGGTCAAAGACTATGAATCCCGCCGCATGCCGCGAAGGTAAGTCCGCAGGATCAGTCATCCAACTCCCGACCTCAGACGCCACCGCTCCGCCGCTCATCACTCCCGAGAGTATCTCAACCAGCATTGCGAGGCCGTAGCCTTTGTGGCCCGCCATAGGCGCGAGTGCAGCATTGGCCGGGTAGAGGCGTCCGTCAGTTGTTGGCCGGCCGTCGTCTCCGATAAGCCAGTGGGGTGGGATCGGCTCGCCGCGCGCGAGAGCAGCGTAAACCTTCCCGCCAGCCACGGCGGCAGTCGAAATGTCAAAAAGGATCGGATCCCCGTCCGGTCGGGGTGCCGCCCAAGCCAAAGGGTTACTTCCTAGCACGGCACGCCGGGAGCCTGGAGCAGCCACCGAGGGTACGTCGTTCCCCATGACAATGCCTAGGCAACCGGCACGAGCCGCCATTGTTGCATAGGAGCCCGCTGCACCTATGTGCCCAGAGTTTTGGAGGGACACATATGCGACGCCGCTCTGCCGGGCCTTTTGGATTGCCAAATGAATCGCCTTAGTGCAGCCGACCTGCCCAAGTGTTGAGTCCCCATCAACAATTGCCCAGCTTGGGCCCTCCCTCATGATCCGCGGAACACCCTGGGCTCGATAACCGCCAGCCAGCAGTTTTCTCACGTACCCTGCGAGCAGCTTCGTGCCGTGTGTGTGCACGCCCATCATATCCGCCTGTACGAGCGACTCGGCAAGCATCTCCGCTGATTCAGCTGGTAGCCCGGCCCGCCGGCCGACAGCCCGCACGAATGCCTTGAGGCGATCAGGTTCGATCGGGTTATCGGGTTTGAGTGAGTCGCTCATCGCCTGCATGTTTCCAGGGTGTAACCTAGATCAGCCAACATCATGGCGAGTTGACGGCAGTAGACCTCTTGAAGCGGCAAAATGGGTGGGCAGGGATCGCCTACCGGCGGGCCGATAAGATTCAAGGCGGCCTTCATCACGCTGAACCAGTGCGGGCCCTCTCCACGGTTATGGTATGCAGCGAACTGCATTCGCATCAGAGGTGCAAGCCGAGCCCAGTGTTCGCGAGCCGCTTTCAAGTCGCTATTGTTGGCAATTAGCGTATACAACTTTCGTGCGTAGCCAGGTACCATGCTTGGTATTCCTGAGATCCACCCGTGAGCCCCATGACACAGACCTTCAAAGGCAACGGTATCGATTCCGGCATATACATGAAGTTGTCCACCGGTAGCTTGAAGCAGTTCAGAGATTCGGTCAGGCTCAGGATTCGACATCTTTACACCGCCAATCGTTCCCTCCTCGAAAAGCATGACGAGGTCGTCGGTACGTAGGTCTACTGATGTAAGCGTAATATTGTGATAGAGCACAGTCGGTATCGAAACAGCCTCCGCAATGCGGCGGTAGTGCTCTATCACCTGCGTTGGTGTTGGAGCCATGTAATACGGTGGCACAATGAGCATGGCATCAGCTCCGACAGCTTCCGCGTGTCGGGCCAGCGCGACAGCCCCCGCAGTGGTGCAGTGGCCGGTGCCCGCCACGACAGGCAATCGTCCGGCGTTGGCATCAATGACGCTTTCAAGCACAGCCATTCGCTGACAGTCGGTCAGCGCGGAAAACTCACCAGAGCTCCCAAGAGGTGAGATGGCGTCGGCACCATCGGAAATGATCCAGTCGACATGGGGCTTGATCCGCGAGAAATCAGGTGAACCGTCGGCCGTGAAGGGCGTCACAGTGGAGGCAGCGATACCTCGAAACAAGGGCTTTGGCATGATAGCTTCTCTATTGTGTGCTCGCTCATTCGGAAGTCTTATAGATCAGCGGCACGGGCCGCGGACACATCATTAACGATCGACCTAAGTTGCCCGCCGCGGATTGCGGTCAAAGCAAGGTCGATCACCGAAGTCCTGAGTCTTTGCACCGCCGCAGCACTAACGCTCGCCACGTGTGGTGAAAGGATCACGTTAGAACGCTTTAGAATTGGGTGACCCTCGGGAATCGGCTCCGTAGAGAAAACATCGAGCGCCGCGCCGGCTACCCGGCCAGCATCGAGAGCCTCAATAAGTGCATCTGTATCGACAAGGTCGCCGCGAGACACGTTCACAACCAGAAGTCCGCGCTTTGCTTCTGCAAGCCGAGAGGAGTCGATCAGGCCCTTTGTTTCAGGGAGCGAAGGGCAGTGGAGCGTTATCACGTCGCTGGCCCTCATAAGTTTCCGAATTGTGACCCCTTCGGCTCCAGCGGCTCGGATCATCTGCGGTTCCGCAAAAGGGTCAGTGACCAGAACGCGGCCGCCGAATGCGACCAAGCGTCGGACGACTGCTCGCCCGATTCGCCCAAAGCCAATCACGCCGGCCGTCAGGCTTGAAAGAACGCCAAACGACAGCGGCGGAGCAACAAGCCGCCAGCGTCCCTTATGAATCTCACGATCCTGTGGCACAACTTGACGGGTGAGGGAGAGTATGAACGCAACCGCATGGTCGGCAACCTCATCGATACAGTAGTCGGGAATGTTGCAGACGGGAATGCCCCGGTTCCGGGCTGCAGCGAGGTCAACATTGTCGACGCCGATCCCGTATCGAATAATCACCCGCGCCCGGCTCATGGCTGCTATTACGTCCGCATTGATTGGTGCGAACTGCGTGATTACGGCGTCCGCGTCCGCAACTGCGGTGGCGAGTCGCGCGGCATCTTTTGTCTGCGCGCAAACCAAATCAACGCCCAAGGCTGCGGCTGCCCGCTCTTCGAGCAAGGTGTCATCGAACACATGGTCGGTAATGACGATTTTTTTATTGGGTGACATCCCGTATCTAACCACCTCGGCTCATCCGAAATCGTGCCACGATGCGTACTGGTCTGCAGTAATCGGCGTTAAGACCAGCGTTTCATCGTTGGCCGTAGCATCAGAAAAAATTATCGGGTGACAAAACTTCCTGAAAATGATACCCTGTCGACAGTCGACGTGCAAGACTGAGGTGTTGAGCATGTCCTTGTTGTCGGTCGGGTCGAATGCATTGCTCGAGGCGATGAGAGGACATCACAGGCGATTTCGGTGCCGTATATGCAGGGGACCAGCTAGCGAAGGACCGCTATCCCGCCAACTCTGGTGTTCTGGGTCATCATGATCAACCGCATCGCAGTTCTGCTTGTGCTGGTGCACATTCCGACCGCGTCCCTTTTGGGGGGTGAAGGGGGATTGCGTCGGCCCCACTCACCGCTGCGAGCAGACGTACGGGGCCTTCACATCAAGGCCCGCCACTATCCGGCTTACCAGGCCACAGAATGGCAAATCCGGTTGCGAGCACCAGCAAAAAGACAGTCACCGCTCTATCGCGATCTAAAATCAGCCGATTTCGTGATTGACTGCTCAGCGGCTGATCTAGTGACCCTCCACTGGAGCAAAGGGAGTCACTCATCTCGCTCAGACTTTCAACCGCATGCTGATCCGCTGATCCAAGGCTCCCCAGTCACGTTTGAATCGTTTGGAGGACGGTCATCAGACGGGGTGATGCCCTTTTTCAACGTTGCCGGAGCGAACGGGGGCTTGATCGTGGCGGTAGGGTGGAGCGGGGATTGGAGGGCATCCTTTGCGAGAGCTCTGAGTGGCGAGATTCACGTCACAGCTGGGCTTAAACAGACTCGATTTCGATTGGCAGCAGGCGAGGAGGTACGACTGCCGTCAGTGCTAATGATGAATTACCGAGGCAGCTGGATTGATGGACAGAATCAATTCCGACGACTGTTGCTGCACCATTTCACACCAACAAACCACGATCCAATGAGGCTGATGCCTGTTGCGGCAAGCTGTCACGGTGAGTGGGCTTTCAATGATACAACTGAGAAGAAGCTCATTGAACAAGTCACCCGCATCGCTGATTTAAACTTGCCGTTAGATGCCTACTGGCTTGATGCAGGTTGGAATCTCGGGGGATTTCCTAGCGGGCAAGGTAATCCATGCCCGGACCCAGCGAGGTTCCCGCGGGGTCTCGCGCCCGTTGGCGATGCCGTACGTGATGCTGGGATGAGGTTTATCGTCTGGTTTGAACCGGAGCGTGTTATGGCCGGTACATGGCTTGAGAAAGAGCACCCAGACTGGTTGCTAAAGCCCAGTCAAACTCCGGATGGACTCGACTACATGGAGAAAGATGGCTTTTTCCTATTTGATTTGGGGAATCGGCAAGCACGTACTTGGGCAGTCGCATCTCTTGCCGACGACCTCGCGAACGGGAGCATCTCGGTCTATCGACAGGACTTCAATCTCTACCCCGCCTTTTTTTGGCATACCGGCACATCACCCAACGAGTTGGGCTTGCGGGAAGTACGGTACATCACGGGGCTCTACGAATTTCTGGACCTGCTTGTCGAGCGAAATCCTCACCTAATCATTGACGGCTGCGCAAGCGGCGGCCGGCGGCTTGACTTCGAAATGCTTCGGCGATCGGTCGTTTTGTGGCGGAGCGATAGTTGTTGGGGAGACAAGGATTTCCCGCGAAATGTCCAGGCGATGACCCATGGCCTTTCCCTATGGCTTCCGCTACACGGTTTGGGCGCAGCTGCCACTGATGCCGTGGCACTGCGAAGCGGCATGGGAGCATGCGGCACATTTCCGCTGGACTTCCGTGATCAAGTCGCTGTACCCCGCTTGCGTCGCCACCTTGGGCGTTACGTGAAGGTTCGCAGCCTTTTTCTGGCCGATTTCTACCCGCTGACTTCGTGGACAGACGACTCGGCGCAATGGATAGCATTCCAGTTTAATGATCCTGCTAAGCAGGAAGGGCTTGTCCAGGCATTCTGTGGCAAGGTCGCCCGGGAGAGGGCATGCGTGGTCAAGCTACGGGGACTTGAACCGGGAAGAACCTACTGTGTTCACGACTGGGACAGTCCCGGCAACGTGAACCGAATCGCGGGAGCAGACCTGTTGGCACGGGGGCTAGAAATCCGCGCACACTCCGGGGACTACGCTGGAGTGTTCCAATATCAGGCCGAGCCGGTTCGATAAGCATCCTAAGGCGGCGGACGTCATGTGTCCCACTCCTCCGAAAACTAACTGCAAATTAAGGAGATTCGTGTCAACTCACGCGGAGTCGCGAAGGCTTGGTGGGGCGGTCTGCAGGCTACCGGTTTAGTCAATTTCGGCGATCGATATGTATTCTCTATTCGGAGGTGGCACTGAAGTTATGCGTCCCTAGCACAATCAGCCCACAGAATTCTTCAGCCGGGAAGCATTGGTGTCCGTAAATGAAAATTATCCGTTACCAGGACGACTCGGGCGACATTAAGTTCGCGGCCTATCTCGACGACAACATCGCCAGGAGAGTCGAAGGTGATATATTTGGGGACCTTCACGTCACGAGCGACGTCGTCTCGCCGAAGAAACTGCTCGCACCAGTCGTCCCCACGGCAGTACTGGGTATCGGCCTAAACTATCGGAGGCATGCCGAAGAAAGCGGCGTGTCGACGCCTAGGCGGCCCATTCTTTTCATGAAATCACCGGCCGCGGTGCAGAATCCCGAAGACCCGATCGTGCTGCCACGACATCTCAAAAGTGATGAAGTGGACTATGAGTGTGAGCTAGCGGTGATCATCGGCAAACCCTGTAAAAATGTCCCTCGGAACCTGGCGTTGGACTACGTGTTGGGCTACACGTGTGCCAACGATGTGAGTGCACGAGACTGGCAAATGAGGCTCGGCGGGGGGCAGTGGTGCCGGGGCAAGACTTTCGACACCTTCGCACCACTTGGTCCGAGTCTTGTGCTTAAGGACGAAATCCCAGACCCGAATCGGCTACGTATCCGAACGATCCTAAATGGCAAGACCGTACAAGATTCCAATACGAGCGACATGATCTTCGATGTGCCTGCCATCATTGAGTTTCTTAGCGGAAGCACCACCCTTCAGCCTGGGTACGTGATTCTTACCGGAACGCCGGAGGGCGTTGGTGGGGCGCGTCATCCCCCGGTGTTTCTGGCATCGGGTGATACCGTCAGTGTTGAGATTGAAAAAATCGGCACGCTCACCAACCCAGTCTTGGCCGAAGACTGACATCATGTGTTGGCCACTAGTGCAAGGCCCTTTAGGTATGCCGAAGGGTACTGATGAACGCGGTTCTATTTTCAAAGGCAGTACCCGTAGCGACGAACGTACTTCAGCCCGATCGCGCATGTGATATGCAGAATACCTTTCTTTCCAATGCTGATGCCGGCCCCGTCACGCCTTCATTCTCACCGATCAGAGGTTTTGACACGGAGACGCTCGGACCAGACCGTTCACCGTGACGCGTCAGGTGAGAGCGGCACCCAGACTTTCCCAAAAAGACGCTCGGTCACCGAACCCCGTTTGAGCCGCACTTGTCGACAATGTACACTTCAGGCGTCGTCACGGCGAGCAATCGCTAGCGACCATGGGTTTTTTCTGATTAATAATGCACCTCCCGCGATATATGTCTTCTGTCCGGAGTGGGATAATGGCGGCTCAAGACGGTCCACCGCTTTTTGATCTTTCGCGAAAAGTTGCCGTTGTGTCGGGCGCAGCGAGTGGCATGGGGAGGGCGGCGAGTAATGCCCTGGCAGCTCATGGGGCCACTGTAGTTTTGCTGGATCGCGACCAAAAAGGTTTGGCGGCCAGTGCCGAAAAGATCACAGCGTGCGGCGGATCAGTAGTGCCACGAGTGATTGATACCGCGGATATTACAAGTGGCCGGAGTCTATTCTCGTGGATTGACAGTCAATTTGGAAGGATCGATTTTCTTGCGAACGTTGCCGGTGACGGAATCATGGGTGATCCGCTGAGGCTGACGGTTGACCAGGTTCGGGCTGCGTTCGAGAACCTCGTGATTAGCCGTTTCGCGATTTGTCAGGAGGCTGGCTGCCGGATGATCCGCCAAGGGGGAGGCTCGATCGTGAATGTCGGCAGCATCGCGAGTCTATCCGCCCTTGGTCGGGGACATGTCGCTTACAGTATGGCCATGGGCGCTGTGGCTCAGATGACGCGGGAGCTTTCCACCGAGTGGGCGGCTCGGGGAGTGCGGGTGAATGCAATCTTGCCGGCACAGGTGATGAACAGGGGTATTGAGCATCGCATACAGGCCAATCCGCGGCTGGAGCAGACCTGGCTATCGGGTATTCCTAGAAGCCGTTTGGGACAGCCCGAAGACATCCAGGGCCTTATCGTGCTTCTCGCATCTGACGCGTCAGCGTGGATCACGGGCGCGCTCATTCCCGTGGATGGAGGGAACTTAGCGATGAACGCTGGCGGTAGCATTGGGCAAGCATCATCTGGAGTTGAGCAGTGACAGTCACGCAGAAAACTTTGACTCCCGCAAGGAATAGATCGTGTGCGAGTCGTGATACCAGCAGTATTCGGGGCTCGCTTCAGCGCGATGAGATGCTGTGCTTATACCGTGACATGCTGCTGATTCGGCTCACCGAGGAGGAACTCGCGCGTTGTCACCAGCGGGGCTTAATCCACGGTGCTTGCCATACGTATGTCGGACAAGAGGCGATCGCGGTGGGAGTTTGCAGCAATCTGTTGCAAAGCGATATCGTTTTTAGCACACATCGTGGCCATGGACATGCACTAGCCAAAGGCTTGCCCCCAGAGCAGCTGATCGCAGAACTGTTTGGTCGAGTCACTGGGTGCTCGCGTGGACGTGGGGGAAGTATGCACCTTTTTGCACCAGAGATTGGCCTCTTGGGTACAAGCGGGATTGTCGGCCCCTGTATTTTGCAGGCGGCAGGCGGTGGTTATGCCTTTCAGCTCGCTGGCAGCGGGGGCGTTGCGGTTGCATTTTTTGGGGATGGGGCGGTGAACAACGGCGCCTTCCACGAAGGCCTTAATATGGCTGCAGTTTGGAAACTGCCCGTTCTTTTCGTCTGCGAAAATAACCAGTTCGCCACCGAGGTGCCATTCAGCGAAGCGAGTGGCGTTCCCTTTGTTGGTCGGCGTGCCTCGAACTATGGCATGGTTGGGGAGGAGGTTGATGGTAACGACGTATTGGCAGTTCATGCGGTGGCTGCCCGTGCGGTTGAGCGAGCTCGCGGTGGCGATGGACCGACGCTCATTGAGTGCAAGACGTACCGAACGCGGGCACACGCCGAGGGTATGAGCGATTTTGACTACCGAAGCCGGGAGGATGTAGCCGCTTGGAAGGATCGCTGCCCGATCGCTGCCTTTCGTCAACTTTTGCAAGCTGTTTACGGTGTTTGCGATGCCGACCTCAATGCGATAGACGCAGCAATCGCTGAGAGGGTGGCTCGCAGTCGTCTTGTTGCCGAAAACGCTCCTGTGCCCCTTGCCAACGATGCGATGACGCATATTTACGCTAATCCAAGGGACGTCCACGAACCGGAAGCTACTAAGGGTGAACGACTCGTGTCATTTATTCAAGCAACGGTCGAAGCGCTCGACGCTGCGATGGCTTCAGACGACTCGATTTTTGTTTTGGGTGAGGGTATTGGCCAACGCGGCGGGAACTTCCGCACGACTGCAGGTTTGTATACCAAATATGGTGCTGCAAGACTACGGGACACTCCGATCTGTGAACGGGGATTCACGGGGTTGGCCTGTGGCGCAGCGATGGCCGGGGCGCGCCCGGTCGTAGATTTTATGTTCGTTGATTTCCTTCTGGATGCTTGGGGTGAGATAGTCAATCAGATTGCGAAGGTGCAGTACATGTCGAGCGGTCGGCTTCCGATGCCGATTATCCTACGCGGCTGCTTTGGGATGGGGCATTCAGCCGCCACGCACCACTCTGGCAGTTACTACGGTATGCTCTCGCAGGTTCCAGGGTTGCGGGTGGTGGTCCCATCAACGCCACGTGACGCGAAGGGATTGTTTGCCCACGCGTTACGAGGGAGTGACCCTGTGATTTTTCTCGAGCACCGTGAGATTCTCCATGTGAAAGGGCACGTCGAGACCTCTGACTTCGAGATCCCTTTCGGCCTGGCACGAATCGTCCGTCCGGGGACTGACGCAACCGTAGTCGCTGTGGGCCGAATGAATCACCTCTGCATCGAAGCCGCTGATAGGTTGGCTAAGGATGGCGTTCGTATTGAGCTAATCGATCCGCGGACCGTGAGTCCGCTTGATACTGATACGATTGTCAAATCAGTCATGAAGACTGGAAGAGTCCTGATTGTCGATGAGCCGGCAGGCCCTGGCGGGCTCGCTGCCGAGATCGCCGCGATCGTGAGCAGTGAGGTGTTTGACTACCTCGACGCGCCCGTCCGGCGATTGTGCGGAAAGCCGTCACCGACTCCATACAGCCCAGTGCTTGAGGCGAAGATGCTGCCGACTGTAGAGTCGATACAAGAAATGATTAGATTATTGCTAGCCGATTGACCTAGACCTACGAAGGTGTGAGATTCGATGGGAGCGGCAGTTACGATTCCAAGACTTGGGTGGTCGATGGAGGAAGGTGTTTTCACCGGCTGGATGAAGCGGCCCGGCGAGCATGTCAATCCGGGAGACGTTTTATTTAGCCTTGAAGGTGAGAAAGCCGAGCAGGAAATTGAGGCGATCGACGGCGGTATCCTTCACCTCGCTCCCGATGCACCGACTGCAGGTGAGACTGTCCTGGTCGGAAGGGTCATCGCCCAACTCTGCGGCCCAGACGAGATGCCTCGTTGGTCGGCGATACCGCCCGGAGATAGATCGCTGAAGGATGATTTGGCACTTGAAAACATAAGTGCCGCAGACATGGATGTTGCCGCCACCCTGTCGCAACAAGGTCTGTCCCGCTCGTCATCGGTCCCCGCTGATTCTCCTTGTGGCGACGCAGGCAATGGCGATCAGATACCGCCAGCGGCATCGCCGAGTGTTCGCCGACTGGCGCGACAACTCGGGATAGACCTCGGAAACGTCAGACCAAGTCTGCCAGGCGGGCGTGTGACAGCGGATGACCTTGAATCTCAATCCCTTGCAAGGCAAATAGGTTCTTTACCGAAGACAAGTAGATCTTCTGAATCGAAAAGAGGGTCGCCAAGCACACCGCGAGCGCGTCGCTTGGCGCGACAGCTGGGTGTCGATATCACGACACTTAAAGGAAGTGGAACAGATGGCCGCATTCGGGAACGTGACGTTGTCGCCGCGGGGAACGCTGACGCTGCCGGGGTTGGGCCGCAAGCCGATGAGCAGGGCGTGGCGGGCACCGTACAGATTTCGAGGATTCGCCGGACGGTCGCGCGGCAGATGGTTCGCAGCCGCGACGAGACGGTGCCAGTAACACTCACTTCATGGACCAACGCCGCTGAGCTTCTCGCATTCCGGGCGGCGTCCAAGGCTGCCGATGGCTCTGACGCAGCCACGCTCAACGATCTGCTTATTAAAATCTTGGCGGCGACGATCCTTTCACACCCATTGATTGCAGCCCGCTGGAAGGAGACACACCTTTCGCTTCCTGGAGACAGGATCGACATTGGCCTCGCAGTGGACACGCCCAACGGACTGGTTGTGCCGGTGGTTCGTGACGTTGCGGCAACGGGGCTCGAAGATATCGCTCGTCAGTCCCGCTGGCTGATATCGAGGGCCCGTTCCAACCGTCTTACCGCTGTGGATATGCAGGGCGCCGTGTTCACGCTCACAAGCCTCGGATCGTTCGGCGTAGAGTTCTTCACGCCGGTCATCAACTACCCAGAGGCGGCAATTCTCGGGGTGGGGACCATCCGAAGGCAACCCGTTTTCGCCGCGGGTGAGGGACTCGGATTTGAATTGCAGCCCCAGCTCCCACTTTCATTAACCTTCGACCACAGGATCATCGATGGAGCGCCTGCAGCGATGTTTCTTCAAGAACTGAAAGACCGGATTGCAGCCGTTGACATGTCAACGTCGCAGGCTGGCACGGTCCGGTCGCAACAGTGATATTCACCGCCGCTTGCGGGCCTGCTTCATTTTCGTCGCCGGCAACGGGGGCATCAGTTTCATCCAATTCGCCACATGTTTATGCGCCTCGGCAGCAGCCTTTTTTGGGTTTCTTGAGCGGATGACTGTGAGAAGTTTTTGGTGGGCCAAAGCCGTTTGTTGCCTCGTGCGGACGGTAACGGACTGATGACGCAACTGCATCTGCGTTAGCCACAGGCCAACCTGGTCACGGAAAATGTCCCAAAACATCTGAATCCACCGATTGTCAGCCGCTTGCACGATATAGTCGTGAAACTCGGCGTCGAGACGCGAGACATCGTCGAGGGTTTTCACTGACTTCGTGGCAGCAATATTCGCATCCATCTGGGAAAATGTTTTATCCGTCGCTCGTTCAGCAGCAAGGGAGGCCACTACGGGATCGATCATCAGCCTCACCCGATAAATCTCTTCGATGTCTCGAGGGCTCAGTGTTGGCACCTGAGTGCGGCCCGAGGCATCAAACTCAACGAGTCCACGAAGCTCTAGCTCTATAAGTGCTTCTCGAATCGGCGCCCGACTCACCCCAAGCATATTTGAAAGATATGGCTCAGAGATTTTTTCGCCAGGTTCAAACTCACCAGCAATGATTGCTCGAGATAAGCGGGCGGAAACACTATGTGATAGGTGCGTGCGTTCGATACGGGACAGCGGCATTATTTAAGGTTTGGGTCTAGAGAAAATCTGATCAGCCTTAAACTATAATGGAAAAGGTGGGGTTTGAGTAGGCCCTAACTCTAAATGAAACCCCCCAGTTTTTGTACCAGTGCTCATGCGAAAGTTGGGGGATAGTCAGCGCGGTGTCCTTAGTCGGCGGGTAGACCTCCTGAAGCGCGGCCCGGAAGCCGAGGGCCCCATCACCGACAGCCAACTTTGGCGGCTTCGTTAGGCCCCGCTGCTTGAGGTTAGGGAGCAACTGCTGCCAGCTCCGCTTGCTCTCTGGTTGGATCAGGATTCCCAAAGCAGGCCAGCCGGTCCCGGGTCCGGCCCTTTTCCATATCTGGCTGCCGTCCTACTCTGAACCTTTCTGAAACTTGTTGACTGATCCCAACCTGTCCGGCTCCGGGGCTTGTCAAGAATGGTTGTGGTGCCCGTTTACTCACGTGCTCTACCGATTATCAGAGCCAAAGTTCACCTACAGATTCTGCTGTGGAGGCTGAAACGTTACCGAGACTCAGGAGAGTTCATAACGGGAAGTCCTTTCTTCTGAATGGTCAGCAGCGCGGCAGATTCCGGCTCCCGCAGATGCACAGAAAGGCCCGACGCCATCAGGTCTGAACCCCGTAGTGAACGAACTTCAAGCGTATCGAGGTCCTTGATCTCATAGTGCGCATCAGGCTCCAGCCCCCGAAGTCGGTAAATCTGCACATCCTCACTCGCATCTTTTCGCCGGAACGCCTGCACAACACCCTCCCCTTCATCGGGCAGGTTATATTGCCAAGCAATCCATGTGTCATCCGCCGTGCTGTAGTCGGTGAGTGGATAAAAATCACCAAGCAAGTTTGGTGCGATTTTCATGAACTGGCCCGTCATTCGACGCAAGAGATTATAGTCGAGCTCCCGCGACCGCATATCCCAGCAGGCGGTGATGCTGGGGGAGAGGTGGCTACGGAATGAATAGGGAATCCCGGTCCTGCTTGAATCTAGTCCGATAGCGCTCGGTCCGATATGGGTCCCTGTTCCATGGTAGGGAATCCAAAATGCGATCCCAAAATGATGACATTGCTGGGAAACTGGCTCGAACAGGAAATCGCTGCGAAGCAAGGGGACGGCTCGCCGAAGTGTCTCAAGATCGTTTCGGCGTCCTCCGCTGGCGCATGTGTCGATTCGCAGGTGTGGGTGTCTCCTCAGCAGTGCGTCCCAAAACGCCAAATACCCCGAGACATGCCGTATTTCCGTGATACCTAAACGATTTGGATCATCACAGCTTCGCCAGAAAAGCAACGGATCCATGTTAAAATCTTGTCGGTACCAGTCGATTCCGGCGCTTTCGATCATGTCGCCGATGTGTTGCACGAGCCACTCTTGCGCCTCGGGATTGCCCAAATTGAGCAGCAGCCAGTCATCGTCGAATTGCTGGCCGCCGGGGTTCGGTGGTGCTCCGATGCACCATTGATGGTAGTGCTTGTCAAGCCAACTCCCTTTTGTGACCCGCTCCGGCTCGTACCACACAATGGAATCAATCCCGTTGTTGTGTGCATGGTCAGTAATCGGCCTAAGGCCGTTCGGGAATCGGCCTCGGTCTATCTCCCATGTACCAGTGTTGACCCAAGTACCATCATTCACATACCAACCGGCGTCCATCCACCATGCCGCAAGGGGGAGCCGCTCTTCGATATAGCGATCGATAAAGGCTGTTTGGTTTTTTTCTGTTGCCGAGAGCATCTCATTAAACTGATGGGAGCTGCAGGCGAGGAGTTGTGGAGTAGGGGAATCGCCCCGCACCTTCGGCACGTTATGCGCCAGCATCCATCGCCGCCAGAGATTCTGCCCGTCGATCCAATCGCCCCGGTAATGCAGCAATGCGACAAGCGGGCTCCGCGCTCCTTCGCCTGGCCGAAGCATAAAGTGGGAATCGGTCTGGCCACCACGTATCTTCACGCCGTGACGAAGATCTCGGCGGAAACTCGCACACCATTGGCCGGGCCAGCCAAGCGCCAACACCAAGCCTCCTTCGTCATCAGCCAGGTTGAAATATGGGAATCCTCCGTTGGTCGGTCGTCCGCCAATGCTGGCTAATTCAATCGGGGCATCCACTTCTAGGACGGTTCGATAAGGACGATAGTCATCACGTTCGGCGCGGGAGCCCTTTGCATGATGCAGGACGAATACCTGTTCCGGTGTCTTCCCGCGGACTGTAAGGTCTAGAGGACGAAGGTCGGATATCACCGGGCTAACATCGACGCCACCGTTCATGAAATGCAGAGTCCACTCGATCACGGGGAACTCGAGATACTCAATCGCAACACAGCGCAGTTCCAAACTAGTTGCTGGATCGGTGTAGATGACGGTGTGCTGGCGGCGGCCTGCACCAATGGGTTCACTCATTTTTGAGCATCGCCAGTCGGCGAGCGCCTGAGCAGCCGGCTGTCCAGCTAAGTTAAATGACCACGGAACGTCGGCGAGCTCACTCAGAATGCGTATTCCGATTCGCTTTTCCAAGGCCAAGGGCTCCGCCATGGTGAGCGGAGCGGCCAAAAATCGTAATCCAGCCAAGACCACAACGAGGCAAGCTTGGATACCAGTTTTTCGTGAGTGCCCAGTCGTCTTCACCGGTCTAGGCGACTGCGAAATATGCCCCATCCGAGAGGACGCGTCGAACGACGCATCCGAGCAACTTCGGCCGCTTAACCCCCTGTCACCGTGCACAAAGAGGATTGACGAATTTCCCGCAGCAGGAATCTTCACGACGAGCAACCGCGGCGTACCCAATCCCCGTCCCATCATACTCCCTCCCAAAAGGACGAAAAACTTACTCGGTTAGTCATTAGCCGGATTATGTACCGGGGGATCATGTCGTCAAGTAGCCGGGGCGGCAAAAGTGCCGTGCCGCCCGAGCAGGGTCATAAACAGGCCCGTTTTTCCGGCCCTGCCGACTGTCGACATGCCGCAGAAAACTAGCTACCATACGGTCTGTGAGGTGGGGTTCGGGAATCTTTTAACCTAGGATGTCCACCTGTGGCGAATGGGCTGGCAGGGAGACACCAGTCTTCGAAGGGGCTTCGATTATGCGTGTCCAACTCTTGATTGCGGGGGAATCGTTTAGACCGTCATCGGCCGAACAATCCGGCAATAGCCGGTGGAGATTTCAGTTCCGGTCATTGGGCGGAACAACGCAGGAATCGTTCCACCATTGCAGCACTCCTACGGTCAATGGCTATCAAGGGTGCTGGCGACTTGATGCGAACCGCTCAAGACCCACCTTAAGTGGGCGTTATGATACCCGCTCCTTGGTCGGTGCTTTCCGTACCGCGGGAGATATTCCGCCGAGGTCTCGGATTGACGCCTTAAGGATCACTCTCGGTCAGCCGAGGCGATCAGCACGGCTGCCTGCTGCAGCCACCACTGCCACGGCTGGACGTACCTGCGCGATCCGAGGATTTACACTGGTGGAACTACTTGTGGTGATCGCGATCATCGCGACACTCATCGGACTGCTCCTGCCTGCCGTCCAGACCGCCCGAGAGGCAGCTCGTCGCGTATCTTGCACGAACAATCTGAGGCAAGTCGGACTTGCCTTTCAGACTTTTCATGACACTCAGCAGGCCTTCCCGTCCGGTGGCTGGGGATACGCATGGATCGGTGACGCTGACCGAGGTCTTGGGCCGGATCAACCTGGGGGTTGGATTTACCAGATCCTACCGTTTGTTGAAGCGAAAACTGTTTACGACATAGGCACAGGCATTCCGCCTACGAGCCCCCAAAACCTGGCTGCAAAGCGTCGAGCAAATCAAGGACAGGTCCAATCAGCTGTGGAGGGATTCAACTGCCCGTCCCGGCGAGCAACAACACTCCGTCCCACGGCTCTCCATGCAGTCAACCTCGAGGCTATTCCGAACCAAGCAAAGACCGATTATGCAGCAAATTTTGGTGATTCATCCCATTGCTCGAACTCATGCCCCTGTATTGTGTACCAGAGCGCGCCCTCGAATGTCCTCGCCGTACAAAACAAGTCATTCACTGCGTGGCCGGATACCAGTCGGGTAACAGGCATCGTCTTCGTCAGGAGCAACATACGGATGAAGGACGTTAGCGACGGTACATCAAAAACGTATGCGGCTGGTGAGAAATATATGAACCCCGACCACTATGAGGATGGAAAGGATGCGGGAGATGACTGGAGCATGTATGCCGGTCAGCAAGACGATACCGTGCGTTCGACACACTACGATCCAGTATCCAGACTTATTCTCACGCCGATGCAAGATCGGCCTGGCCTTGGGGGGATCGTCAACTGGCAGTTTGGAAGTTCACATTCGACCGGGTGCAATATGGTGATGTGTGACGGTTCAGTCCATCTCGTATCCTACGACATCTCCCCTGAAGTGCATCGCCGGCTCGGTAACAGAAAAGATGGACTTGTAGCATCGATTACAGAAGAGACGTCGGCTTTGGGTGGCGGAACAGTTCAGTGTCCGTAAGCGCTACGGGGGGCTCTTTAAGCAAGATGCCCGAAGCGACTGGCACCGCAGAAGGATAAGTTGGGCTCTGCTCGAGTAGAGGATATAAAAGTGAACATGATACGCTGCTGCGGGAATTCCAACTTTCGGAAGAGCCTACGCGTGCTCATGTGTTCAGGGGTGGGGTTGGCGATGATCGGAGGATGCTCTCGCGGATCCAGTCGTGTTAATCCGCCACGGTTAAATCCATCGAGATCAGCAACGGAAGCGCTGAAGCTCTATGACAGTGACGGTGATGGGGAGATCTCCCCCACCGAGGCTAACGCAAGTCCAGGCCTCACTGAGGCCTTCGTGAGAATCGACACCGACTCGAACGGTCGGCTAGCGGAATCCGAAATCGAATCCAGAATCCGGGCATGGCGTAGAGGTGGATTAGGAATAACGCTCCAGCCGTTCTACGTGTTCTTGGACGGCAGGCCGCTCAAGGGTGGCCGAGTTGAACTCATTCCCGATACTTTCATAGCCCGGGGCCTACGCGGTGCCGACGGTGAGATTTCGGCGAACGGATTATGCAGCCCGTCACTATCGGAAACGGACTTGCCGCCCGGGGTGAAGGCAGGAATCTATCACGGCTTCTACACAATAAAAGTAACCCACCCCAAAGCAGTCGTTCCGGCTAGCTATGATGGGGAGTCTACCCTAGGAATCGAGGTGCGCCCTGATTACGATTTCTTCAATCCATTAAAGTTCGACCTTAAATCAACGAGGTGAGCAAAGCAGACACGTAGTGGCTGTTTAACTGATGGACGGACGGATGGTAACAATACGGGACTATCAAAGTGTAATTGGACGCCACTCCAGATGAACCACCTGCGTTATGTTTTGGATGAGGTGGGTTATTCGCCGCGCACGATAACCATGGCAGATGGCAGCCGTTTGCTTGTCTTACCTCACGGCGGCCGCGTGCTTGGCCTCTATACCGCCGCGTGTGATAAAAACTTCTATTGGACGAGCCCCGCGGTTAAGACAGTTGCCCTAGCACGGGATTTCTTGCGGACCGACGCTTGGCACAACTCGGGTGGCGATCGCACGTGGCTGGCCCCCGAGACGGACATTTTCTTCCCGGGATTTCCGGATCTCGACCGATATGAGCCGCCACGAGCCCTCGATCCAGGAACGTATTCCGTCGTTGAGACGGCCTCGGGGTTTCGCCTCGCATGTAGGCTCTCCCTGCGTCTGGCGCGGCAGCGGAAGGACGTGTCACTGTCGATAGACAAGTGGTTTCGAGCCGCATTGAATCCCTTGCGTCATGAGCGGGGCATTGATCTAACCGACGTGACGTATGCTGGATACACCCAAAAGGTGAGATTGGCAGTAACTTCGGATACTCCTCCCAGCCGAGCCCGGATAGGGCTCTGGAATATTTTGCAATTGCCGCATGGCGGTGAAGCGCTATTTCCAACTTTTTCAAGGGCGGAACCCACCGTAATTTTTAGCCATTCGGGAATGATTGCACCCGAAGATTTGACGGTAAGTAAGCGATTAGTTTGCTTTCGCATGCGTCAAACTGGGGAACACAAAATTAGTATGCGGGCGTCAGTCATGACGGGTCGGGCGGCCTACTATCACCGTCGCGGTAACCAGGCAGATCTCGTTATTCGCAACTTTTGTGTGAACCCGTCTGGTGAATATGTGGATACTCCGTGGAATGATCCAAACTGGCTCGGCTTCGCCGTGCAGGCCTGCAATGTCAATGGACCTGCGGGAGTGTTTAGTGAACTGGAATACCATGTGCCAACAGTTGGCGGCGCGACAACGCCGAAAATATGTACCGATAGATCACAGGTTTGGGCATTCAGGGGTCCAGAAGCACAAGTTTCTCGAATCAGGTCGCTTCTTGTCGCGGGCTAGGCTCTGTCTGATTGAGGTGGACTGAGATGGACCCCAATTTTCGGGCGCCCCGATAAGGTGTAGTTTCCCAGGCGGGAGGCACCCTATTAGGAGCAGGACGATGGCTGGGAAGCGGCGAGTATTTGGGGCGGCATTCAAGGCCAAGGTGGCCCTGGCGGCCGCCAAGGGTGACCGGACGACGGCCCAGCTGGGGACGCGGAAGGTCCAGAAGCGTTTTGGGCTCAATCGGAAGCGGGCCCAGCGGCTGATGCGTCTGCTCGGTCTCGAGGCGGTGTTCCCGAAGCGATCCACCAGTCGGCCGGCGCCCGGCCACAAGGTTTACCCTTATTTGCTGAGGAATCTGGCGATTACGCGGCCGGATCAGGTCT
>Ga0129348_1000208_pt1 | contig 20699 bp, 17 predicted proteins | sample CPBDNA_4_FD_94424 | JGI IMG/M metagenome (GOLD analysis project Ga0129348, IMG submission 94424) | Freshwater to marine salinity gradient microbial communities from Chesapeake Bay, USA - CPBay_Sum_27_0.8_DNA | ecosystem: Environmental > Aquatic > Marine > Coastal | place: USA: Chesapeake Bay...
CAAAGTTGAAACTTTTACAATAAGAGATAACCACACAAGCACCATAATTGTGAGTGAAAGTCCGTTGGTATCAATAACTAAAGTAGAAGAAAGAGAAGGCTATTCAGATAGCTATACTGAGTTGACTACTGCAAAGTATGAGTACTATGCAGATATAGAAGACGATGCAATTATAAGAACTAACGAGAATGGAAACGAAATCTCATGGAAAAAAGGAGTAGGCTCTGTAAAAATTACATATAGAGCTGGATATGCTTCTACTCCAAAAGATTTACAACTTGCACTATTTGATTTAGTAAACTATTATATAAAAGACGAGCATAAAGAAAGAAGAAGTCTGGGCGGAGCAGTCCAACAGAATCAAGGCACATCTGGAATAAGAAGTTCTAGTGACTTCCCAGACCATATAAAAAGAGTACTTGATTTATATAGAGTGGTTATTTAATGTCAGTAAGGCATATTAGAGAACAATTACAAACAGCAATTAGTAGAACCAATTTAAGAGAATTACAATATACTAATTACGTTGTACAAATGATGTTTGAAAGGTCATTAATAGAAGATGAACTTTATAATTCTATGGCTGACTATCTAGTAAATGTAGGGCCGAAGGTTGGTTTAAGTAGCCAAGATATAAAAGATATAAAAAAAGCAGCAGCTTATGGAGCCAAAAAAAGTTATACTAGAAGAAATATAATTCGTGCACACAAAAACGCAGGATATAAAGTATTTACTGCAGGCCCAGAAGAAAAAACTCTTGCAAAAATGAAAAAATATGCAGGAATGAGAAATAGAGCTGATGGAAGAACACTTCCTAGAAGTAACAGTAGATTAGCTTGTTATATTCCGGGAGGTGGATTCGCCAGCTTAAGACTACTTCCAATGGGTCTGATGGGAAATATAAATAGTATACCAGTAACTTATGCAGGAATGGTAGGAGCAGGTGGAGACAGGGTAAATAGAAAAGTTCATCAAACACTATTTAGAAATGCTCTAAGGTTTGGTTTAAGACATATAGGAAAATTTGCAGGTAGACAATATACAGACTCAGAAGGAAGAACTAAAGGATTTGTTCCGGGAGCAACAGACTCCTCTGGAAAACACAGGTTTAGAAGATTACATGGACCGGTAGCTAGTAAAGATAAATATGGAGTTCCTACAGGAGCTCAAGATGATACTTCCGCTCCTTTAGTAGCAGCAGTAGAAAAACTAAGAGACTTAGACCCTAGTATGGTAACAATACCTAGTAACATTTTAAGTCCTGCAATGTACACGAAAGCACATCATGATATAATACAAAAACTAGATGCTGAGTTTACAATAAATAGTACTTCAATAAGTAAATTATTAAGTATGAATAAAACTATAGAGATTGGAATGGCATTAGGTGGAGATGTTCACCAAGAGTTAATGAGCCATGCTGATATAGACAATCTTAAAAAAGTTTTAGACAAGATAGTAGAAGATTTGTTAAAAGAGAGTCTTAACGACGACTATAAAGCTTCTAAAGGTGTAACAGAAAAAGGTGGCGAACTAGTTGGTGCTATAGCTATAAAAGAACTTTTAAAACTAAAATGGTGGAATAAACCAAATATGCGTTTAAAAGTAAATAAGCAATTGCAAAAAATGGGAATGGGAGAAAAAGAAGCATCAGAAGCCATACACAAAGTTATAGTAGCAGCTGCTACAAAGTCAAAAATAAGTAGAGCAAAAAATAGCAGTAAAAAAAGACATAAGACTTCAAATGCTCAAAGAACAAAAGGTGGAGTAGCGAAACAACAAGCAAATCCAATGGCTTTAAAGAATTTAATAAATTCAGTACTACCACAAATGGTAGCTACGAAGATGAATCCACCAAGTTTAAGATATAGAACAGGTAGATTTGCAAACTCCGCCCAAGTTACAAAAGTAACACAAGGGCCAAGAGGGGGATTACAAGCAGATTATACTTACATGAGAAATCCTTATGAAACCTTTGAACCAGGAGGAAAACAGGGTAGTACTATGAGAGACCCTAGAGTAATAATTGGGCAAAGTATTAGAGAGATTGTTGCTCAAAGTATGGAAAATAAATTTATAAAAGTTAGGAGAATATAATGGACTCAACAACAGCAAGAAGATATTCGTCGCGTCGTAGAGCCGTAGTAGAAGCCCTAGCAATAGCACTGGAAAGAATAAATGGTCAACCACCTTTTAGAAGTTCAGTAGCTAAGGTAGAACGAAGACTTAAATTCTGGGATGAAGTAAACGAGTTTCCTACTATACATGTAGGAGCTGGAACAGAAACCCGAGAATACGATGGAGGAGGATTTCGATTCAGATTTTTAACTATAACAGTTCGTATCTATGTGTCTGATGACAACGATGTTGTCGAAGCATTAGAAGAATTGTTAGAAGATGTTGAGACGGTAATAGAGGATAGCGACCCACTAACATACTATGACTCAACAGGAGCATCTCAAACTACAGTGCAAACAACAATTGCTACTGTAGATACAGATGAAGGCGTATTAGAACCTCTAGGTGTAGGAGAAATCACCATAGAGATTCGATATTAATGGAGATATAATAATGTCATTTTTCTTTAGTAGAGATACCAAAGTTTTCATGAAGTGGAGTAAAGACGGTACAACCGCCAATACAGCTCTTTATGAAATTCCTGTTTTGGATGGATTTTCATTCAGTCAGGCAACAAATACTACCGAAGTAACATTGAACGAAGCAGCTGCATCTTCTGGCTATACAAAAAGAGGGAGAACAATGTTCACCGACTCTTTTGCACCAGCAGAATGGAGCTTTAGTACTTATATAAGACCTACAACATCAGCAAGCGGCTCAGTCGCTCAAGATGCAGGAATACATGCTGGAGCTTCTAAGAAGTTTGCAGTAGAAGGTCCATTGTGGGCAGCTATGGGTGCTTCAAATTACATGGCAGCGGTTGGTGAATCAGGAACATTTGCTCCTTCAACTCACGAACCTAACGCATTTGATTTTGCAAGTTCAAACAATGTAACTCTGGGAGAATTTGATTTATTCTTCGTTCTTGGTGCAGCCAAGGATACAGAAGGGACAACATTTACCACAGGCACTGACGGCGTAACCGTTTATAAGCTTTCCGACTGTACAGTTGGTTCAGCTACTATCGATTTTGATATTGATGGTATAGCACAAATTGCCTGGTCTGGAAACGGTAAAACAATATCAGAGGCAGCTTCTTTAGTAACTGATGGTGGTGGTGAAACTACTCTCGGTTTAATTAATGAAGGAATTTCCTCTACAACAAACTTCATTAGACAGAAGTTAACAGATTTATCTGTCGTGTATGACGCATCTGAAGTTAGTGGTAACACTGGCGCTTTAGGTAACTCAGACATCACGTTTGCTGTAACTCTAACTGGTGGAAGTATAACTATTGAGAATAACCTCACATATTTAACACCAGAAACTCTAGGAGATGTTAACCAGCCTATCGGGCATATAACAGGAACTAGAAATGTTTCAGGAAACTTTACTTGTTACTTGAACTCACAATCAAACGGGTCATTAGACTTATTTGAAAAGCTTCAAGAATCAAGAGGGATTATTACTAACGCTTTCGGCCTAACATTTAATGTAGGTGGTGGAAGTAATACTCCTAGGGTTGCAATAGCAATGCCAAAATGTCACTTAGAATTACCAGCTCATAGTATTGAGGACGTAATATCTGTAGACGTGGCTTTCCACGCATTGTCATCTGACTTATCATCTGATACAGCAGCTACGGCAACAAACGAAATGAGTGTAACATACACATCATAATTTAACTAAGAATGAGTGAGGAATCCAATCCTCACTCGTTCAATTTTGGAGATTAAAATTGGAAAAGAAAGAAGTAGTACAAGAATTAAAAAAAGAACCCATTTCGCTAAAGAGTTTACTTACTCCTAGCAAAACAGTAGAATTTGATTATCCTGGGATGGATGGTTTTAAAGTTAAACTAACTTATCTTGCAAGAGAAGAGTTATTGAAGTTAAGAAATAAGTGTGTAACTCAAAAGTTTAACAAAAAGACTAGAGCATATGAAGAAGAATTCGATGCAGATAAATTCCTACCTCAGTATATAAAAGCAGTTATAAAAGGCTGGACAGGACTGAAGTATAAATACTTAGAAGAGCTTCTATTAGTAGATACATCAGGAGTCAATGCAGAAGATTGCTTAGAGTTCACAGATGAAAACTGTGAAGTTCTAATGAAAAATTCTAACGATTTCGATACCTGGGTTACTGAACAAGTTGGCGATTTAGAAAATTTTACAGAGCGCAAGTAACATTACTACTTGCGGAACTAGAAAAGTTTTTTAGACATGACATAGACTTAGATAAATATTTAAAAGTCTGTGAACAACTTGGAGAAGAACCCGACCCTAATAAAATGCCTCCCTCTCGTGAAAATTTACCCTACGAGGTACAGATAGCATTTTCAATTCATGATATGTTACCTGACAGATGGGATGGAATGTCTGGGTCTTACTTTGGCAAAGATTTATCTGCTCTAGGAACAATATTAGATATATACGAAGTTGAAGACAGAAAACAATGTGTTTTTTGGCTTAAAAACATCGAGGCTCTCAATAGTCGTTCAATAAATGAAAAAATGAACCAAGAGAGAAAAGCACGAAAAAAGTAAATGAGTAAAAAGAGAGATGGCGGTTCCGTTAAGGTTAAGATAACCGATGGAGGTTCGTTAAAAGATTTAGGGAAAAACGCAAAGAAAGCTGGAAAAGACGTTGGCTCGGTAGCTAAGAACGTACAAGAAAGTGATAGAAGACTTAAATCATTATCCCAACAAACATCAAATTCAACAAAAGCATTCTCAAAACAAGCCCAAACTATTGGTGGAGGGCTTGTGCCTATTTACGCAACAATCGCTGCACAGGTATTCGCCGTTACAGCAGCGTTCAGATTTTTACAAGAAGCAATGGAAACCAGAAATATGATTGAAGGCCAAAAGGCTTTTGGTGCTATTACTGGTAATGCTTTCTCAACTATGACCATGGCGGTTCAACAAGCGACTGCTAATATGATTTCATTTAAAGAAGCCGCATCTGCTGTAGCGATTGGTACAGCCGCTGGATTAACTAGAGGACAGTTAGAACAGTTAGGTACGGCAGCAAAAAACGCATCACTAGCTTTAGGTAGAGATGTAACTGATGCCTTTAACAGATTAATAAGAGGTGTGACGAAAGCAGAACCCGAACTATTAGATGAATTAGGTATTATATTAAGACTTGAACCTGCAACTGAAAAATATGCTATGGCTATAGGCAAAGCAAGAACAGAATTAACTGCATTTGAAAGGTCTCAAGCTGTTGCTAATGAAGTTATAAGTCAAGCAGAAACTAAATTTGGAAGAATTACAGAAATTATGGATGAAAATGCTTTTGTTCTTGGACAATTTGCAAAAGAGTTTGATGACTTAACAAAAATAATAAAAACAGGTGTAGCAGACTTCTTAATTCCAATTATTTCTTTCTTAAAAGATAATGTAAGAGCTTTAATTGGTGTTTTCGGATTACTTATAGCTCCAATTGTAACTCAACTTATGCCTAATTTTGGTGCAATGGCAGATAAAATGAGTGATGTTTCAAAAGCTTCTTCTGCAATGGCAAAAAATCTTAAAAAAGATGCAAGTATGATAAAAAATCTTCAAAAGGATGGAAAACTTACTGGAGAAGGGATAAAACAATTTTCAAAAAGCGGTAGAGAAGGTATGCAGGGTATGTTATCTGGATTAGATTTGTCTGGAGAAAGTAAAACCATGCAAAAAGCCGCAATGGGTAAAAAATTAAATGCACAAGAGCTTGGAGTATTAAAAAGACATTTAAAACAAAAAGGTCATTTGTTAAGTAAGTTTAATGCAGAAGAAAGAGCAAAATTTGATAGGTATATAAAACATCAAGAACTAGCTCTAAAAGGAAGTTTAGGAAAAGCAAAATTAGAGTATAAACAATTAGGTATAACTACAAATGCTACCTTTGCTGGTATGAAAGCAGGTGGTGCTTCGTTTTTTTCAGGAATTACTAAAGGTGCAGCTTTGGCAGGTAGAGCAGTTTCTGGGCTATTAAGTGCTTTTGGTTGGATAAGTATAGCTTTTATTGCTTTTGATGCATTAAAAAATATGTTTAGTAAAACTGAAGAAGAAATGACAAAAGCACAAAAAAGGGCTCATGAGTTTGGAGAACAGTTAAAAGAATTAAATACTGAACTTGGAAATATGAATAGAGTTAGACAAAGTGGATTTGTAATTGGAGGACTTGCACAACTAGAACAACAAGCAAATGCATTAAAAACAGGAGATGCTTTTAACTTAATGAAAGAGTTCAATAAAGAACTCAGAACAGGCACACTAGACGCAGAACAACAAAGCTTATATGTAGCTTCAGCAAAACAATTAGAAAAACTTGTTCCACAAATGAAAGGATTCCATACTTTATTTTTAGGAGCAATAAACGATATAAAAACAATTGATTTGACAGAAAAAAATGCCTTTGTAACAATAGCAAACGATATAATGAAAGCCGGATTAGCTCTGGCACAATTTACAGCACAAATGGAAACTTTAGATAAAGCAAGATTAGGTATTGTACAAGGTGCAAGAGCAAGACCCTATGCAGGATTAATAGGAAACTTAGCAACCATATTAGGAGAAGACGGGTCATTAGGACAAAACACTATAGACGCACTGCAAGCCGCACAAGACCAGTCAGTAGACGAATTTAAGTTAAGAGAAAAAGCATTTAAAGAAGTACAAAACTATTTAGACACACAAAGAAGTACCCCAATCACGTATAGTCAAGCAGAAGCAGCTCAGAAAGATTATGATGGCCTCACAATAGATGAAACTAGAGAGGCACAAAGAAAGCAGTTTACAGGATTAAAAAATACATTAATAAATAGTGAATTTGGAAGACAAGCTATTCAAGATGCTTTTGATTTAGAAAATGCTGACATAGTAGACCCAGAAGCTGCTGCTGAATCTTTGACAAAACAATTTTTTGCAGACGACGGTAGAATACTACAAGACAAGTTTGCAAAATCCTTTAAAAAGTTATATAGAACTATGAAATCAGATGGAACAACCACTGCTGAGTTAGAACTGCAATTTGAACAATTAGAGGCTAGTCAAGAAGAAATAAATAGAAGAAAAGAACTTGCTAGAATTAATAAAACTTTTATGAAAGCATTACAAGATGAGTCTAAAAATACTATTGCATTACAAGAAAGAATACACAAAGGAAAATTACAAGACTTAGAAAATACTTTACTCATAGGAAGGGAAGAAATAGCACAAGCAAAAATAATTTCTGCAGAAAGAAATAAACAAAATGCAATAACAAAAGCAGAAATAGAACTAAGAATAGCTCAAAAACTTTTTGATGAAGAACATGCAACAGCAAGTACAGAAAATAAAGCAAGACTAGAAGACCAGTTACAGTTAGCAAAAGATAATTTAGAAGTTTCTAAAAAAGAATTAGAAATACAAAAAGAAATATCGTTTTTAAAATTTAGACAGTACCAGGAAAGTACTAGAGACATGCAAGATAGATTTGATAATGGTAGTTTCTTTAGTTCTTTTGTAAATAGAAGAAATCAATTTATGCAAGGTAGTATGGCGACAGAAGCAATAGCAGGCGCAGAAAGAGCAGGAATGATGAGTGCAAGAAGCGCAGAATTACAAGGAAATCCTTATGCTGATTTAGCTTCTATAGATGCAGCAGGTATGGAAGGTGCTAGAGCAGGAAGAGAGCAAATGATACAGCAACTTCATAAAGAATTTGAAGCAAGAGAAAAGATAACAAGACAACTAAAATTACAAAACGATATCTCAACTAGATTAACAGAAGGACTAGCTAATGACATGGCAAATGCTTTAGTTTCTGTAGCACAAGGCACAAAAACAATGAAACAAGCATTTGGGGATATGGCAGTTTCAATTATAGCAGATATTACAAAAATGATTATAAAGCAGATGATACTAAATGCTCTTATGGCAATGGTAGGTATGATTAATCCTGGTGCAGCAGCAGCATTTGGTACTATGGCAGGCTTACCTACAGGAAGAGTAGGCGGAATTATGACTCCAGGTGCTGGAGATGGTTATCGTTCATATAGGTCAGGGGGTGTAGCAGACGGACCAGACTCTGGATATCAAGCAACCCTACATGGAACAGAAGCAGTTGTACCACTAGGAAATGATAGAGAAATACCTGTGAAAATGTTAAATGCAGGAGGCGGTAATATGACCGCAAATGTCACTGTAAATATGAGTGATGGTGGTTCATCAGTAGATGTTCAAACAGAAGGAGAAAAAGCAAAAGCATTTGCAAATGGAATCTCCGCGGCTGTACAACAAGAGATTGTTAAACAGCAGAGGGCAGGAGGCCTCTTAAGTAGTTACTAATGGCAATAGGATTTAGCGTAGGGGGTAGCTTAGGACAAGCAGTACCAGATAAAGGATTTAGTAGACAAAATACTCCAAGAGTACATTTAGCTCAATTTGGAGATGGTTATTCACAAAGAATAGTAAATGGAATCAATGCTTTAGACCAAGTATTTTCTTTAAATTTTGCTAATAGACCCAAAGCAGATATAGATTCAATTACAAACTTTTTAGAAACAAAAGGTGGAGTAACTTCTTTTAATTTTACTTATGATGAAGATGGTAGTGAAACTACAATAAAAGTACTTTGTACTAACTGGTCACAAGCCTGGGCATACGCAGATTATTATGACTTACAAATGAAGCTAGTGAGAGTATACGAATAATGAGTTTAATTGCAGCCATACAAACATTAACACCAGGCTCTTTAGTACATATGTACGAAATAGAAAAAGCAGATGGCAGTTATGTAAGATTTAGTATGATTAACCATGCAAATAATAGTCCTATACAAATGTATGACTACAATGATAATTCACAATTAAATACATATTATACTATACCGATAACCGCAGACGGTTTTGAAAAAAATCAATCAGGAGCAATGGCAAGACCTAGAGTACGAGTATCTTCAGCAACTAACAGTACAGATGTAGAAAAAAGTTTTAAAGAAGCCATAGGAGGAGATTATAACTCTCTTTTAGGCAAAAAGTTTATCAGAAGAACTACCATGGAAAAGTATTTAAAAGACGGTACTGCAGATACTGAATCAGGAAATCAACCAATAGAATTTGCAAGGGAAGTATGGATTATAGATAAAATATCTAGTGAAGATTCTATTAGTGTAGAGTTTGAATTAAACTCACCTTTTGATTTAGATGGAGTAATGCTACCCAAAAGAACTATTGTAGGAAATGGATGTGCCTGGGAATATCAAGGCGCATGTCCTACTAAAAAAGAAAGTCAAAAAATAGGCGGATGTAGTTGGCACACTTATGGACAATATAGAAAAAATTCTACCGTTAAGTTTACAACTTATGTAAATCAAGACGACCATTATATTTTACCAAATACTTCTGTAGTAAGTTGGGATTCTTTAAGTGGAAGTATAGTTTCAAATAGTTTATACTCTTATAATCAATCAGTAACACGAATAAATGCAGATGGAACTTATTCAACAGTAACTAAACCTAGTTATTGGCAAGCAAGAGTTTCTACAACTAAATCAAATGCAGGAACTCCTTCAGAAAATAATTCTAGTTTTGTAAGGTCAGGAGTATTTGATGATTATAATGCTAGTACAACTTACTACGCCTATACAGATGATAGATTTAATGATTACGTAAGAAAAACAGAAACAATAAACCCACCTTCAACATTAGGATTTCCTGGTAGCCCTAGTAATGGAGATACGGCAGACTTATATGCTATGACTTGGACTTATGTAACTGCAAATTCAGCATGGGAAGCAACAGGATATAGTTTATGGCAAGCCAAAACTACAAATACAGGAAATACACCAGGATTTGGTCCTTATTGGAAAAGAGGAGATATCTGTGGTAAAAGATTAAGCTCTTGTAGTCGTAGATTTAATGCAATGCCTCTTGACACTTCTAGTGCTAGTTCAAGACCAAAAGCAAATGAATCTAATCAAGCGGTGCTACCTTTCGGAGCATTTCCAGGAAGTAAGAGGTTTGATTAATGTTAGATTCTATTTATAAAGCAGCAGAAAGAGCCGCACCTGAAGAAATGTGTGGTTTAGTTATTGAGAGAGATGGAAAAGAAGAATTTATCGAATGTGAAAATTTTGCGGAGAATAAATTAAATGAGTTTAAAATTGACCCAAAAACTTTCGTGAAGTATCAACTCATTTCGAAAATAAAATATGTAGTCCATAGTCACTATGACTCAAAATGTAATCCAAGTAACCAAGACAAAAAGTCTTGTAGAGCAATCGGTATTCCGTATATGATTGTATCATACCCAGAAAAGGAGGTTTGTATTTATGGTGAAAGTTAAGCTAATGGGAGAATTAGGAGAAAAGTTTGGAACAGACTGGGTATCTGCGGATAATAACATGCGCGATATTCTCAAACTTATAGAAGCCCAATGTGATGGATTTGCAGAATATATAGCAGACCTAGTTCAAAAAGATAATGTAGGATTAGAAATAGTACATGGAGATAGTTTATTAGTAGAAACAGAAGATGACATAGCAGATATGTTTCTTCCTGTAATAAAAGATACAGTATATATCACTCCAGTCCCTGCTGGTGCAGGTTTTGGAGATGTATTTAAAATAATTCTAGGAATTGCACTTATGATATTCGCCCCTCAGATAGCAACCTTTTTAGCAAATGCAACAGGTATAGGTATAACAACAGTAACTACTGCTGGAGGTGCTATAACTTATGGGGTAACAGCAGCTTGGTTAACATATGCAGTAGCAGCAATGGGAGGTTTACTAGCATTAAAAGGTTTAACAGATTATTTAACACCACAAACACCAGGAAACTCTCCTGAAAGTTACTTATTTGGTAACTCACAAGAAAATGTAAAAATGGGTAGTCCAGTTCCTTTATTATATGGGGAACTAATAGTACCTGGAGTAACAATAAATTATGCACTAAAAGATGTAAAAGTTGGCAGAGTCGGCGGATACTCTTACGGAGGTACTTCTGGAGGAGGTGCAACCGGAGGAGGCGGCGGCGGCGGAGGCGGCTGTTTCACAGAAGGTACATTAATAACTATGTGGGATGGTTCTACAGTAGCAATCGAAGAAGTTGTTGCTGGAGACAAAATACTTAGTTACAACGTTGAAAAAGGAATAGTAGAACAAGACACAGTATTAGAAACAAGCAGACCTATTGTCGACACAATAGCAGAAATAAACATAGATGGGCAATTCATATGGTGTACGCCAGACCATCCATTCTATGTACAAGATAAAGGTTGGAGTAGTTTAACACCAGCCATTACAGAAACTAACTATGAGCTTGTTGTTGAACAACTCAAAGAAGGCAACACATTAGCACGAATTGACTTAAAACAACAAATTAATCCAGTTACAATTAAAAGTATTAAAACAAAAGTAATCCCTCACACCCAAACATACAATTTAAGTAAAGTTGAAAACAACCAAAACTTCTTTGCAAATGGTATACTTGTGCATAACAAAGGTGGTGGCACAACAAGGCACGTAGTACAAAGGTAAAATTATGGCAAGTAAAGCAGCAGGTAATCCAATAGGAGTAGCAAGAAGTAGACGTAGAAGTCCTAATCAGGAACAATCAGTTGTCGTCTATGATTTAATATCAGAAGGTCCTATATATGGACTTATAAACGGAGCATCTTCTATTTATCTAGATACTACACAAGTACTAAATAATACATATAAAGACTCCCATAATCCAAAAGAAAGTTTTGATGTAACTTATGATGCAACCACTCATACTGTGACTGATAATACAGGCGCAGGTATGTTTGGAAACTTTGATACCTCATTTGGAGACTATCATATAAGGATTGAAGGTGCGAAAAAACAAGTAACTGGCATATCTTTAACAGCAGGTAATCCAACAATAACTTCTTCAGGAGGTTTTGATGTAGGCGATGTAATGAAAGGGCCAAATGGTCAGCAATTTTTACGAATAGAACAAGGTGGACTAGAAAAATCAACTCATATCTGTAGAATTACAAAATATAATAGTGCAACTTCAGTAGATATTACCCCTGCCCCAGATATAACTGCAACAGGCCTTGTAGGAAATATAGATTTATATGTAAAAGTAGTTAGTAAAACTAATGCAAACGTAGCAGTAACACAAGCTTCTTCTGTAGATAGAAATGTAGCAAATACAGCTGCATTTATGACTACTCCTGTAAATCATACATATCAACAAAATGCAGAATATAATTTCAATAATGTTAAATATGCGTTTAGAACAGGAGAAAGACATCAAGGATATTTAGCCACTCCAGCAGACGTAGGTAGTGCCTCTATTATAGCTAATTTAGGAAAAGCTATATCAACAACAGACATGAGCTACATGGGACTAAGTAATAATTATAGTACTTATGGGTATGGAGTACATGGAGATGAAACTAGCACTTGGAGCGGAGCAAATATAGTATTTACATCTACACAGATGAATGTAAGTACTCAAAAATCAGAAGTTGACAGATTAAAAATTACATTCCAATATGACCAAATGGTTGCCATAAAAGCTAAGAATGGTAAAGAGTGGGCTTGTCAAATAGAACATAGAATATTCTTAAGATATAAACAGCCAGGAGATGCAGCGTTTACAGAAGAGCTAGTCTACGGGCCAACTGATTCCCAAATACTTGCAAGACCTACAGGCCAAAGAGTACTAGCTTGGAAGCATTATTCTACAGGAACTGTTCAAGCGCTATGTAAAAATCCATTTGTAGAAGTATTCGACGTAGACTTAGAGCCTTATCAACCACTTGATGATTTCGAAATAAAAATTCAAACAATAACTCCTATCAATAGAAAACACGGCGGTGTCCAACATATTAATGGTGGTAGAATACAATCAATAGAATCGGTTATAAATGATAAATTAAATTATCCTCTAGCAGCTTACGCTAGTATGATGTTTAATGCTTCTGATTTTGGAAATGTTCCAGAAAGAGGATATCACGCAAAAGGATTACTTATTAAAGTTCCTACAAATTATAATCCAGGAAGTGAAAGATACAACAGCTCGCCACCTTCTTATACTAGAAATATTACTACTGGAGCTGTAGGTAGCGACTATGTAGCATGGGATGGTAATTTTAGAGGAGACACTGATACTTTTGATTTTACTCACCCTAACCATGGAAAAGTTTATTCTAATAATCCAGCTTGGGTTATTTACGATTTAATTACTAATAATAGGTATGGTTGTGGAGAATACATAGATACCACAGATATTGATAAATACTCTTTATTTAAAATAGCACGATATTGCGATGAACTTGTTCCAGATGGAAAAGGAGGAACAGAACCTAGATTTACAGCGAACGTATGGTTTACAGACCAAGCTCAAGCTATGAAAGTTATACAGGATATGTTATCTATATTTAGAGGTATGATGACATGGACAAATGGACAAATAACATTTGAACAGAATAGAGAAAAAAGTCCTGTTGCAGCTTTTAATAAAAGTAATGTAATTGCAGGAGACTTTAAATATCAATCATCAAGAAACAGATTTAGATTTAACCAAGTAAATGTAACTTGGAATGACCCAGATGCCTTTTATAAGAAAACAGTAGAAATAGTCGAAGACTATGATAATATCGTAGAAACTAGAAAAATTAAAAAGAAAGATGTAGTAGCCTTTGGTTGTACAAGCAGAGCTCAAGCAGTTAGATATGGTAAGTGGCATTTATTTACAGACCAAATGGAAACTGATGTAGTTACTTTTGCTGTTGGCCTAGAAGGCTCTTTATTAAAAAGCGGCGACGTAATAACTGTAGCGGATGCAGATAGAAATAATGTAAGATTTGGAGGAAGAACACAAGCAAGTTCTTCTTCTACAGTAATAAATGTAGACTCTGCCGTAGACTTATCAAATACAGCAACCTACTTTTTAGAAGTAGTATTTCCAGAAGGGGGAGCATACTTACAACAAGATACAGCAACAATAAGAGGTTCAGTTAGAAGAGCAGGAGATTTTATACAGTATGCAGATAATCCAGCAGGAGCAAATACTGCAATAACTTCTGAAGAAATAATGGTCAACGCTGTAGATGATTCTGGCAATAAATTAGATTTATATTGGTCAGGAGATACTAGAGTAGAAAGACAAGAGGTATCAAGTTATAATGCAAGCAGTATAACCGTAGCTAGTGCATTTACAAGTGCTCCTGCAACTCACAGTATTTGGGCAGTTGTTGAAATAGACTCTGATGGACAAATGGTTCATGGGTCAGCAAAAGAATATATAATACAAAATGTTAAAGAAGACGATGACCAACCAATATATTCTATTTCTGCGATAGAGTTTAATAGAGATAAATTTGCTTTAGTAGATAGAGGGTACGTTATAGATGAGATACCTGATGTAGCAAGAATGCCGAGATATACAGAAGATGTTCCAGCTCCTACAGATGTAGCCATAAAAATGGTACCAAGTCAACAAGAACCAGTAGACACGGACACGGAAACAGCAGAAGCATCTGGACTCGCTCTTTCAATAACTTGGAGTCATCCTAGCACGAATAGAACAGATAAAGACGGTAACGCAATAGAAAATAAATATGAGTTTATAGATTCTTACGAAGTAAAGCATAACTTCGGAGATACGCAGAAATTTAAAACAGAAATAGTACCTTCAACGGAAACTTCTTTCATTTTAGATAATCCTGCACAAAAAGTAGGTGAAGTACTGATAAGACTTACAAATACTTCTGGTCATTTCTCAGCATGGGTAAGACGAGAAGTTGACACAGCCGAACTAGCACAATCTGTGCCAGTAAGTACTACTTCAAAGATTGGTCTAATTTCCAGAGGAGGCACACTACCTGGTGGAATAAGTATCAATTCTACTTCCGGACTAGTAAGTACTATCAGTACAACCTATGATTTCACAAACACATTAGGAGATGTAACACAAGTAAGCTCAGGAACTACAGACCAAACACAGGCGGCTTTCGGAACTTTAGCAGATGGCGGAGAAGCATTTTTAGTTCATGACTTTAGCGATACAGCCGACCCTTTCAAAGCGATAGAAATAAAGACAGATACAGCTGCAAAAAGCCCAAACGTAGGAACAGATACTAATGGTAATGATATTGATGTATATTATAACTTTGAATATGTAGCAGAATTAGGTGCAACCAATAGTGGAATCACACAAAAATCAGGAACTATAACTGTAAGCCAATATAAAACAGAAGTCACAGGAAGTAGCACAAGTTTTACTACTGAATTCGCAGTAGGAGATAGAATTATAATTGATGACGCAGGAGCTACTAGATTCTTCGCATCAGTGTCGTATATAGAAAACGACACAAAACTATTTATAGACCAAGCAGTTCACAGAGCATATAGTGGCGTAAATGTATTTAAACCAACTTTTGAACCTTCTCCCAAAGACGCTATACTAGCAACTATCACTAGAAGTGGTAGTACTTATAGCATGGTAACTCATATAGTACAAGACGGTGCTACAGGCCCACAAGGAGCTACTGGAGGAACAGGACCGCAAGGAGCTACTGGAGGAACAGGACCGCAGGGAGCGACAGGTGGTACAGGACCAGCAGGGCCTACAGGGGGTACCGGCCCTCAAGGTATACAAGGAACAAGAGGACCACAAGGCCCGCAAGGAGCTACTGGGGGTACCGGCCCTCAAGGTATACAAGGAACAAGAGGACCACAAGGCCCGCAAGGAGCTACTGGGGGTACAGGGCCTCAAGGTATACAAGGAACAAGAGGACCACAAGGGCCAGCAGGACCTACTGGTGGCACAGGCCCACAAGGTTTACAGGGAACAAGAGGAGCAACAGGTGGTGCTGGTGCAGCAGGTCCAACAGGACCACAAGGCTTACAAGGAACAAGAGGACCAGTAGGTGTTACAGGACCACAAGGACCAGCAGGTAATACTGGCCCACAAGGACCAAATGGTCCAACAGGTGGTACAGGTCCTCAAGGACAAGTAGGTAATACTGGCCCACAAGGACCAAATGGCCCAACAGGTGGAGCAGGTCCGACAGGACCGGCAGGTACTACTCCAGGCCCTACAGGTGGCCCAGGTCCAACAGGACCAGGTGGACCAACAGGACCAGCGGGTACTACTCCAGGACCAACAGGCCCACGAGGTAATACAGGTGCTGCAGGCCCAACAGGTGCTGCAGGTCCAACAGGACCAAATGGTCCCACAGGTGGAGCGGGTCCTCAAGGCCCAACAGGTGGCGCAGGTCCCCAAGGACCAACAGGTGGAGCAGGTCCAACAGGCCCAAGAGGTATAACAGGCGGACAGGGTGTACAAGGACCAACAGGTGGAGTAGGCCCAACAGGTCCAAGAGGTATAACAGGTGGACAAGGTATACAAGGCCCAACAGGTGGAGTAGGTCCAACAGGCCCACAGGGAACAAGAGGTCCACAAGGCTTACAAGGACCGACAGGAGCAGTAGGTGATACTGGCCCACAGGGAACAAGAGGTCCACAAGGCTTACAAGGACCGACAGGAGCAGTAGGTGATACTGGGCCACAAGGAACAAGAGGACCGCAAGGTGTACAAGGCCCAACAGGTGGCGCTGGTGCAACAGGCCCTACAGGTACTGTAGGACCAACAGGTCCAGCAGGTGCTGCAGGTAAAGCAGTTGTTTTTGATTCCACTACTAGTGGTTTAGCAGCTGGAGCAGTTCCTTCAGGAAGTGCTATGCATACTGCGATTAGTAATTTAAGGGGCTCAGGAAATAATCCAATAGCAGGAGATGTTTTCTTCCACTTACCAAGTTTAAGAAGTTTTGAATACGATGGTTCTGGAACAGCAAACTCAGATTTTACTGAAATTACTTCAGTAGTATCAGGCGGAGGAGTTGGTTCAAATAATGGTAAAATAATATTTGATGGAGTTAATAGTAGAATAATAATAGCGGATTAAAAATAGTTCTTGACTTATAGTTTGAATTTTGTTATAATTAGAAAATAAATTAACTGGAAACCTATGAAAGTAAAAGTAAGCGCACATAAATATAGAAATATAAATGGCAATTGGATGAGAATGTACGGAATGGTATTCAATGCCTTAGAAACTTTAGGAGCAGATATTCAAGCGAGTAAGTTCTTAAATTTTAGCTATCCTCCAATCGTAGATGAAGCGGATGCAATTTATATCTATAATCATAGTAACTCAGATGAACTAGATGAATTACAATTTTTTAGAGGCAAACAATCTTTATTTTTAAAACCTACTGCACCAACTCCAGAATACTTTTCTATAGATGATTTAGGGTACGCCAGTTACTCCTCCATAACATACAAAAAACCTAATTTTGAAATGTATGAGAGTGACTTTTTTCATACTAAAGTTCCTATATTTAAAGAAAACAAAGAACATAAATGGAGCGATAGAGAAGATTTAAAAATGTTTTCAACAAATCCTAATGTTCCTGATAATCATGTATTAGTAATAGGACAAATGCCAGGGGACGAAACAGTTACTAAGCAGTCTTTTGGAAATCATTGGGATAAACTTAAACTAATAGTTCGCAAACTATATAAACAATATGCTTTAGTTATAAAAGTTCATCCTACTTTACAGTCCGAATCAGAAAAAGCAGGGAGCTGGGAAGAATATAAGAAAACAATAGATGAATGGAAAAGTTTAGGAGTTACAGTTATAGAAGGATATGAAAGTATACATAACATATTACCTAAAACCAGAGTAGCTATAATTGAAAATAGTACTGCAGGAATAGAGTGCATGATGCATGATGTTCCAATAATTAGTTATGGTTATCCCGAATATCATTGGATAACAAAAGATTTAAGGCATCTACCACAATTAACAAATGCAATAAACGATTTATCGTGGTGGAGCAAGGAAAAAAGCAGAAAGTTTTTATCTTGGTATTGTGAACAGTATTTATGTTATGACCAAGAAAGCACAACAAGGAGAATTAAGTGGCTAATAGAGTCTTATTAGGAGATATAGGAAGTAATGACTTTGGGTTAAAAATTAGTAAACCTGGAGTAGATGTAACTAGTGCAACAGATAAACAATTACTTTTTGACTCTACAAAAGGTAGAACAGGACAAATTTATGCAGGAGCTGCTGGATTAAACTTTGTAAATAGCGTTTCTGACCAAGAAGCAGAAGTTGTAGGCTCAGCAAATTTGTATGGTAGTGCTTTTGGCAATAATGGAAGTCACGTAGGCAAAAAAATTATTATAAACGGTACTACAGTTACTATTTCAAGTACTACAATAGTTTTTGGTCAAACCTGGACATCTGCTCAAGACATAGTAGATGACATTAACAATACTGCAATCCTACAAGGTAGTGTAACTGCAAATGTAAGAACTATAAGTGGCTCTGAATATTTAAGAATAAAAGACACTAGTCAAGATTTGGTTATTAGCTATCCTGCAAGTAACTCTTTAGAAACCGTTGTAGGTATTGGAGCACAAACGATAGAGTATCCAGATTTATCTAGTGCTGGTGTTAATTTTTTAACTGCTTCAGGAAGTACAAAACCAAGTTTAGGATATGTCCCTTTAGTAATTTTAAGCGAACAGGTTGCTGGAGGGTATGAAGGAGAAGTTCAAGACGAAAATTTTGAAATTATAAATAGATTAAGTTTATGGAAAACTACTTCATCACATATGTACCCTATAGGAGGTAAATCATCTATACCACCAACCTCTGTTGGTAGTAATTCAGCAGACAACGGAGGTACACAATCAGGAGCACCTACTTTTGTAGGTAGAGAATACGATTATAATGATAGCTGGGATACCGGCCCAGTTGATACGAATATGACTAATGCAAGTTTTCTTGTGTTGAGATTACCTTGTGCATACGGATATATGACAAGCACTTATTTTGGATAATTATGGCAAATAGAGTTTTAATAGGAAAAAACACAAATAGTAATCATGGACACAGTTCAGGTAGTCCTGGTTTTGGGTTATATGTATCAAGACCGGGAAAAGATGTTACCACTTGTACTGCAGACGAATTAATATTTAATACTGATAACGGCAGTGCAACCTCTTTAGGGAGAATTATTAGTTTATATCAGTTAATTCCTTTACCTGTAACAGGAGGAGGAACTAGTTCAACTGTTACAACTAGTGTAACAGCAGGGAGTACTGCTACTATTGATTTAAGTTCAATAGATTTTGGAATTGATTTTGGTTTTATTGGTTTCGGCCTGCCTGTGCCTGCTAGTTCAGGAAATACTTCAGGTTCAACAACAAGTTTTGGTTATTCAACGAGTTCAAGTTTAGAAACAATTACTATACAAAATTTTGGAAGTAGTACATTGTCGATAAAATCTTATGCAGCTCCTAGGTATTCAAATTTGGCGTTCTTCTAATGACGGATAGAGTTTTAATAGGTAAAAGAGGAACTTCTGATTTTGGACTGTTTGTGTCTAGAAGTGGACAAGATGTTAAATCCTCAACAGAACCTTTAGGATTTGACTCTAGAGCTGCTGAAAGTTTAATTGTTAGCTCTGTAGCACAGGGAATTTTAGTTCCTAATGTATTAACTACTTCAGGAACTCAAGTAAGCAGAAGTTATAATGGTACAACGTACAATCAACATACAGCAACAGTCACACATAATTTAGGATTTATTCCTGCATACGCACTTAGATGGTGTACTTTCAATCAAATTACTAGTGGACTTGCAACTGAAACATATCCTCCATTTCACTACTACAACGAAGTTCCTGAGATAACTGAAGAAGGAGACGAAGAGGGCGAAGAAGAGACATATCCTGGTTCAAGTGGAGAAACAGGACTACTTGTTACAAGTACAACAACATCTGCAATATCTTTTAAGAATATGGTAATACAAGACCATGATGATATAGTGGATAGCTTAAAAGACAATAATGTAGATAACAATGCTTTTTACTTTTGGAGTATCATTATATTTACAGCAGAGAATTTTTTAAACGGAGAGAGTTTATGATATACAATATATTTTATGATAGTAATAAAGAAATAAAATGGTCTACTACAGGAGTAGTAAATGATGCTATTATTGCAGCACAAAGCTCAGCAGGACTATCACATGTAGCTTTAGATATAGAAAATCATCCTGACGAAAATTATTATATAAATAGTGATGCAACAGCTTTAGTAGAGAAAAGCGTATTTGATTTTACATTTTCTACTTTAACACCTGCATTGGATGATGTAATAAATGTTACAGGGCTTCCAGTAGGCACAGAAGTATTTAAAGATGGAGAGTCAATGGGAACTATGACAGATACTACACTTACTTTAACAACACAAGAACCTGGAAGTTACACAATATTATTTAAAAAACAATACTATAAAAAACATAGCGGAACAACTATAAGCGTAAAGAGGTACGGAGAATGAATATAGATTTAACAAAATTAGACCCAGTAGCAACAAAAAGAGCTAAGTATTATACACAGTTAAAAGAGCAGTTAGATTTACTATACCACGATATTGATTCTGGGAAGTTCGGTGACACGGCAAAAACTGGACAATTTTATTTAGCTAGGAAAGCTGTCAAAGATAAATTCCCAAACTCGTAGGTCAAGCATATACCCCTCAA
>Ga0129348_1000209_pt1 | contig 20680 bp, 35 predicted proteins | sample CPBDNA_4_FD_94424 | JGI IMG/M metagenome (GOLD analysis project Ga0129348, IMG submission 94424) | Freshwater to marine salinity gradient microbial communities from Chesapeake Bay, USA - CPBay_Sum_27_0.8_DNA | ecosystem: Environmental > Aquatic > Marine > Coastal | place: USA: Chesapeake Bay...
ACCACCGCCCTTGAAGGTTGTGCCAGACGCGTTCATACCACCGCCATCTTGCATATCTATGTCGGCTGGAACATAATAACCTTCTTTTGTGTAGTAACCATATTTGCTATCAGTATTATATTGGTTATATACGTCACTACCTGGTTTAACTTTTGCGGTTGCTGTTTCACCGCCTCCCTTTGGGCCTTTTACACCTATCCTATTTTGAGGGTCAGACCTGCCCATTATAGGAGAAGGTTTTTTCTTCTCTTTATAATCTGGCCTATCTTTAGGCATCATAGAAACGTCAACCATTACTTTTTCTTACCGCCCTTTTTCTTTCCTTTATGATATCCTGGCATTATTTTTTTCCCTTCTTCTTAGGTTTTTTGGCTGTTTTAGCTGCTTCTTTAAAAGCTTTAGCTGTAGGAGCGCCTTTTGTTCCTGGCTTTCTCATTTTTTCTGGCGTTTTTCCTGCTGCTTTTTGCGCTTTAATTCGCTTACGTTTAGCTTGAATATTAGCATATAATCCACGTTTAGCCATGTGCATCTCCTATACTTAACTGCACACTAACACATTATGCTATGCCACGCAAATTCCTTCTTATAGGTTCACCCCAATTTGTTTCTGTTTGCCTACCCACCGCTAAATAACGCCAAGCATCTGCGCCATGAGATGTCCAATCGTGCAAAGGTCTACCGCGCCAGGTTTTGTTTTTTTCATCAAATTCTCTGCGGTATTGTCGTAAGGCTTCTATCCCTCTATTGCACTTTTCCTCATCAAACCAACAACGATTAAGCATAGAACGTGCAGCCTGTATTCCGTCTTCTATATTTAGCTTTGGAGCAATAGTAACATCTTGTATACCTAAATTGTGTAAGGTTTCTAACCTTGATTTACCTGTACCAAGTTCTTTTACTTGTACATCGTGGGGTAAAATATGGTCTATGTAATGATAATTTTTGCTACTAAGTTCTTTTGCATAATGATCTAACCCCACACCAGAGTTTTCATAATAATCTATCACCCTAATCTCTTGACCAACGTATTGTACAAACCAAATAGATGTACTGTCACCTATCCCTAAATCCCATGCAGTCACTACGCCAACGCCTGGATCATATGGAACAATTGTTATTCTCTGTTCCTCCATGGCTGTTTTCATTTCCATTGCGTAGTACGCACCAACGATAGCTGCCTCAAACGAACACTCAAATTCCTGCTCGTATCTATCTTCGCCCATTGTACGCTTGGCTTCTTCTAATTCTTCTGGGTCAAGTATGTCTGTTTCTGATGCTTTAAACATGCCAGACCACCAGTCTTTATTAGTCTTAGCATATTCGTATAGTTCCCAAAATTCATTACGTCCTTTGGGCGTAGAAATAAATGTGGCACTACCTTTTCTGTCAGCTAGTGACGGTCTTATAACTGTTGTCCAAGCTGATGCTGGGAAGTCACTATGCTCATCACAAACTACTGCGTCGTAATAAAGACCGCGCATAGCATTATAATTGTCTGCACCATAAAGTCGAAATCTACTTCCATTGCTAAAATCTATCCTTAACTCGCTGTGGTTTACTTTGATGTCAGGAATATCTCTGGTGTATTCTAATGCATAATCCCAAGCTACAGCTTTGGCCTGGCTTAGATACGGTGCTATGTATGCTACTCTTACATTATCTTTCTGTACTGTAAAACAAGCTCTAATTAAATCATTGATAGCTGCCACTGTTTTACCGAAACGCCTATGAGCAACTAACACTGCAAATCGTTCTGTGCGATCATGGTATGCCTCAACTTCTTTACGAGGCTTGTAGTTTATTTCTATTTCTTCCATGTAAGCTTAACCATGTGTTCACCAGATGCGCCTGTGCCGCTAATCTGCATGGGAAGCACTCTACCCATTAGTGACATAAATGATTGTGGGTTCTCTATAGCCTGATGCTCAAGATAATGGATCATACCTTCCTTCTTAGCATCCTCTACAAATCTAGGATCAGCTTTGCTTGGATCATCGTATCTAGCTAAGACGATGTTTTGCCCTGCTCTATCTGCTGCCTCTAGTATTGCATCTTTAAGTAGTCTTGGAACTTTATTACCTGTTCCTTTTTTTCTACCAGATCCTTCTATTTTAGTTCGATGTTCTTCTTTTGTACTCATATGTCCGTCCTAACAGGGTACTACCATATATAGTGTAGGTTACAGTATTTTGTAGGGAAAAGAAACCCCCACCGACTTGTGGGAACCAGTGGGGGGAGGCTCTTGTGTAGGGAGGATCACGAGAGAGCCTTCCTGACCTGTATCACACATTAGCCTCTTTTCATATTGTTAAGATATTCTCTGTACGGTTGCAACTGCTCTTGTGTAACTAAACCTGTTCGCACCATTTGATCTGCCATTGTTCCAAATATATAATTCTCTCCTACTTTTTCACGTCTGTTAATACGATCTGCATTTATTTTTAATTCATCAGGTTGATATTTTTCCTGTTGCGTGTAGTCGATAATTTCTGGACGTTTTGGCGCAATATCTTTTGCAGCTTTACTAATCTCTTTAGCAGTGGGCCAGGTTCTACTTTCTAAGTTAGTAAGCAAAGCTTCCTCAAAATCTACAAACCAATCAGTATACTGTTTACTTGGAGCTAACTTAATAACCCTATCTACTAAAAACTGTGCTTCTGTTTTCATCGCATCTGTATTACCTTGAACGGCTCTAGGAGCGTTTAACCTAGCTAACAACTTCATTGTGTTGTTTCGTAATTCATCATTTCTTTGATTATTCATAGCTTAATCCTAATTCCTCTAATGCTTTTTTCATATTGTTTTCTTGCGGAGCCTCTATTGGATCATTCCATCTCCTACCATTCAACCAAGTAGTCGGATGTGGTATAAATTTGTTTTCTTTGTCTTTAACCGCTTCTGCAAATTTTTCTGTTGCTTCGATTAAAGTATCAAATTCTACTTCATTCATAATTTTTGAAAATAAAGTAGCTGCTTTATACTTCTCAACTTTTCTTGGGTATTTATCCCACCATTTATCAAATTTAGAAATAGTGTTATAAGTGTTATTATTTCCAAGGTTATTTCTTACAAGGTTATTCATGCGCAGATTTTGCGTATCCCCATGCGCAGTTTTTTCGCTACCCATACGCAGATTTTGCGCATCGTCTGAGTTCTCAAGAGTTCCAGTAAGTTCTAGTAAGTAACTATTAGCTGTTTTGCCGCCTGTATCTCTATACTGCGATATTCTTTTCAATAATCCCTGGTCTTCTAGTGCTGTTATGTGTGTCTCTACTGAACGCCTAGACATCTCACACAAAGTAGCCAATCTATTTATGCTTGGGAAACAATCACCTGTTTCTGAGTTGTGATGATCTGCAATCCAATACAAAACAACTTTTGTAGCTGGCCTTAGTCCTTTCTGTTTCATTGCCAACGCTGTCATATAGTGTGACATTTATTTTTACCCTTTCTGTCCTAATAACTTTGAGTTATCTTGACATTGTTATGTGCTGCTGCCTGTGGCGCATACCTTTTTACCTCACACTGGCCCACATTAATTTGTGGGTCATTTTTTATTTGTCAGTGAGAAAGTAATCAGACAACACCTTTACAGTTTCATAGTTAACATTATCTATTGCTCCATCACGCACACGATATACTGTATGGCGTGACAAACCAGTAGCGTTACAAACCTGTACAGGACTTTTGTTTTTCAACGCATCCTGTATTTTACCTAATGATAACAGGTCTGGTTCTAACCACTCCTTGTATTCTTTTGAAACCACTTTCATTTTTTTCCTTTTTTTGTTAATTATGGGTTGCATATAAGATACTAATGTGTATATTACAAGATACAAAATAAAACAAGAGGTAAAAATGGATAAACGTGTAAATCATGCTTCGACATTATGTATAGTAACTGAATTGTATAAGGCAATTACAGATTTAAACATAATGCCTAGTGATGCAAAAGTATTAATAAAAGCGGTAGAAACTGGCATACAAAATGCCAATAAATATGATGCTGAATTACAGGGAGTAACTTTTAATGGCTAAACAATTACCACCAAAATTATTGGAAGTCTTACAAAAGATAGGGCTTAATGAAAAACAATCTACCTGGGATTGTCACGGCACACCTGTTGTTTTGCACAAAGCTTGTGAAAAAATAGCTGCTGAGTATGGAATAGTATTTGATGTACCCACAATGTACGCACACGACATAAAAGCTAAAGAAGTAGCTATGTGTGTTGTTGGTCATATGGGTGACAAAACAGAATGGGCTACGGGTGAAGTAGCGCCGTATAATAATAAAAACAATTATCCATTTGCTATGGCTGAAAAACGTGCAAAGGATAGAGTTACGTTAAAACTTGTTGGCTTACATGGTGATGTATATAGCGAAGAAGAAGCTGACGATTTTAAAGAAGCTAAACCACAACCTGCAAAGCTTATGAACCTCGATACTGAAGCTAGAGTAGATGCTGCTATTACCTTTTATGAGGATTGTTCTGATAAACAGTTTGAGGCTAATGAAAAGCGTTACAAAAATTTATTAAACAGCCCTGACCTTAGTGAACCGCAATTTGAGGCTGTTGTTGAAGCACATGATAAAAGAAAAGTGGAGTTACAATTATGAAAGTTATTACAATTATCGGGCGTCTTACCAAAGACTGTGAAGTTCGTAAGAACGGCAAAGGGGAGTTTGCAACCTTTTCTGTCGCGGTTGATGATGGTTACGGAGATAAAAAAGGAACAATCTATTTTGGGGTTAACTTCTGGCGAACCCAGCTTGCTCAATATCTTACCAAAGGAACGCAAGTAGGTGTTACTGGTGAATTTAAGACCAGAGAATATGAGGGCAAAACCTATATGTCTATCAATGCTAGTGAAGTTAAATTACTAGGCAAAAAACCTGAAAACAACCGTTATGTAGAAGGTGACAAAATAGAAAACACACAAACAGCAAATGATCAAAGAAAAGCTGTGGAAATAGAAGAGTTCGATGACGAAATCCCATTCTAAAATACAAGTTTATGTAAGAGATGGGCAACTATTGCCTGTCTCTCAATATGATGCTGAACAACTAGAAGACGCTAAACAAGGTCAAGCCTACAACTTGCAAGCAACAGGTAAAAGGTCAAACCCTCACCATAGTATGTATTGGTCTATACTTAGAAATACTTGCAAAGCTACTGGACGCTGGCCTACAGAAAAACATTTGCACAGCGAATTAAAGTGGGCTTGCGGTTATGTCAAAATGCGTTGGAACTCATTAGCCAGCGCCCATATGAGAATTATGGATAGCATATCTTTTGACGATATGAGCCAGCAAGAATTTAATCAGTATTTTGAATTGTCTATGCAAAAACTATCAGAAGCCGTAGGTTATGATGTCCTCGAAGTATGATGGCATATATAAAAAGGGTGATGAGCAAAAAGAGGAAGAAATCAGCGCCTATTTAGGCTACAGATGGAAGTGTGAAATGATTAAACAAGGTCATTACGATAAGTTTGATTACATCGCAAAAAGAAACAACAAGATTTCAGCATTTGTAGAAATTAGGTGTCGATCTCACCCTTACGGAAAATTTCCTGATTGTTTTGTATCATTAACTAAAAAAATTAGAGCAGACGAATTAACCAGGGCAACAGGTTTAATGTGTTTTTTTGTTGTTTCATGGGATGATCAAATTGGTTACGTTAATCTTGACCAGCATTTCGATTTAACAAGAAGCGGTAAGAAATGGAGCCGCAGAGATAACCCAGAAATATCAGAATTATTGTGTAAAATACCAATAGAAAGTTTTGTAAAATTATGAGTAACCTTAGAAAACCACACGAATTTTGCCCGAAGTGTGGAGCAAAACCAAACGAATATTGCAAACATAGTTCTGGGAATAAAAAAGATGACTAATTTAGCTAACAAACCACCGTTAGGACAAAAAGAACCTAAGAAAAAAAAGGATGCAAAGTTTCTTAACAAAGTGCGTCAACAAAAATGCTGCGTCTGCGAAAGGTTTGGTGAGGCGCAAATATCACCAACAACAGCACATCATCCTATTCATGATAGACATGGTTTTACCAAAAGATCAGATGGTGAAGCTATCCCCCTCTGCGAAGGACATCACCAAGGTTTATGGGATAACTCCAAGATTGCTATACACAAAGAACCTAAGTTATGGCAAGAGACATATGGCCCTGATTGGTCTTACTCTGTCCAAGAAACAGCTAAGTAAAGCACTGGCCCTTTGTCTGGGTGACAAAATACCTTTTTGGCGTTGACGCTGGTTACTTGCGCATCAGTGTGATACACAGCGCCCTCAAGCCCATCCATAGAAGCTTTAAGTATGTTATCGACATCAGGCTTAGAAGTTGGCAATATCGCACCATATTCGGCCTCTAAACGCTTCACCTTGGGCCATGACTTAGGAATATCCATAAACGCTATCATTTCTAGGTGACAGAACTTGCTAATTACTTCTAGCTTCATTTCTTTCATCTTTGCCCAGGCTGCTGCTTGGATACGACTTTCGTAATCTTTTGTTTTTTGCGGTGTATAGGTATGACCGTTACGAGTAAAACGTGGCCTACCTTTACCTACTGGCTGTCCAGATATTTCTATCTCAACCTTTTTTAATATCCTGCTCATAAACTTTATGTATGTTTTTTTAATTTTATTTGCAAATAGTGCTTGTGTTTATGTATCACCTGTGCTACATTCTTTGTATAGTAGAAAGGAAAACACATGAACAATTTAATAAAAATACCTAAAAGATTTTATGACGATCATAAAGAAAGGGATTTGGAAAGTCCTGCAATTATTAAACAAAATAAAACACATTATTGGATAAAATCTGATGATCCTGACATAGCAGAATTAAAGTCTGATGCAGATTATTATTATACTATGTGGAATATGGGCGCATTTGATAAATGGCTTGTAGGAATTTGTATGAGTGCAAAAGCAACTTTAAATGCTTTACAAAAATAATAATAGTTTGATTGACAGTAGTGTATCACTTATGCTACTGTCTATTATAAGGTAAAAAGGATATAACATGAGTAACGTATCAACAGACATAACTATTACTGTAAAAGGTCAAGATCTACAAATAGACATTTATGCAGATGTAGACAGTGATCGTGTGCCAGACAATATAGATTTAACCTGGAACAGCAAAGATTTGTCACCACGATTAAAAGCTTATGTCGAGGAACATTTCGAAGATGAAATCAACGAAGCTATTTGTTTAGCACCATTAGACTTTGATGATACCGCTTACGACGAATGGAAAGGGGCGTAATGCGTAAGACATTAAACAAAGCGGAGGAAGCAGAATATAAATTTTTAAAACGTGAAGTCGATAAATGGTATGATGAACTTAATCGACTTGACGCCCACCCAAACGTCAAAACAAATCTTTGGGTAGCACAAAAAGAACTATCAAAGTTCACAAGTAAAAAAAGAAAAGAAGGGGTAAACATATGATTAATTATATTGTTGAATTAGCTAAAGAACTTGAGCGCAGACCTACAGAAGAAGAAATAGCTAAAAAGATGCAAGAAATTTTGTCGATGAACCATGATAAATTAAACGGTCAAACAAAACGTAACAAAGTGACGGGCCATATGGCTTCTCAAAAAGTTAAAGATGAAGCGAATGCACATAGATTAAAAGACAGTATTGAAGCGTCACCCAGGGTGCGAACAATTAACATTCTAATGCACTATAACTTAAATGCTAAACAGATTGCTAATGCTCTTAACTTAACTGTCAGAACCGTTAGAGATACTGTTCACCGCTATAAATTGCCTCGCGCTGAAATACGTCCAATCAAAGGCAAAAGCAAAGATATAGTGGGGGCATAAATGGAATACTTTACCTTACTGACTGTTTATTACGAGTTTTTAGATTACCCTATGGAGTTTAGTGTTTGGTTTTACAATGAAAACGATTGTTGGGATGCAGTAATCAATAAAGTTTCTATTTATAAAATTATTGAAGCAACAGAAGCTATTTGCCAGGAAACTGATATGGTATCAAAAGCTATCGCACCTAAATTAAGACCTTGGTAGTTGACAGAAAAAACAAATACTTTATATATGTAAATGACAATGTCATTATCTGATTAAGTTGAATATATTAGGGGTGTGTAGAGTATGAGCTATACGCCCCTTTTACTTTTTATAACCAAGCTCTAACAGAAAAACACGGACAAGCTTTTGAAGCATACTCATTATGCCCAGACACTTTGGTAATGCTTGGAAACTGCTTTTTGTAATCTTCTATTAGTTGACGCAATGCCGCTTCCTGTTCTGGCGTAAAGTTGTCAGAAAAATCTCCGTCAGCAATGCCGCCTCTACCTCCTACTAGGCTCACCCCTATCGTAGTCTTGTTTCGGCCTCCTACGTGCGCTCCTGTGCGCTCTACGGGGCGACCGTAGCCTACTGAACCATCTCTATGTATAACGGCATGGTAACCTATGTCAGACCACTTACGTTCTTCTACATGCCATCTACGAATTTCTGCAACAACATCATCAACAGGTTTATCTGCCATCCAGCTAGGGTTTGTTGCCGTAGCGTGAATAATTATTTCGTCTATTTCTCTCATTTTTTACTATCCGTTTTGTTAAGTTTATCGAACGATCTCATTCCTGAAATTCCAAGCATTCCTAAAAGCAGAGGCATCATAACTGACATATCAGCTTGCGGAATAACTACACCAAACCCCATAGCTATAGGCGCAACCATATAATTTATGCCAAGAGAAATACCACATATCCAACCGATCAGTGGACGCCACGAAGCTTGAAACCAATTTCCCTTTGCGTCAGCTTTAAGTATTTCTAACTGAGCCATAGCAAGTTCTTGAGCGTGTTTATCACTCATGGTTGCTATTTCATGTGCTAACTTAGCAGCCTGATCTTTATCAGGAATAACTTTATCTAATATGCCACTTACTGGCCCTATAAGTTTATCTATCATTGATTTTTCTCCCTGATTGCATTGACACCCATGTAGCCTACAACCGTACCAGAAGCAGCCACAACATAAACGCTTGCAATATCTGTAATTAGACTAGCAGCGGTATCGAAACCTAGCACTGAAGCTAAGAGAATTATAAAAGGATATAGGACGAGGCCCAACGCTGACATAGTAACTAACTTGCGCTCTAAATTACGCTTGGCATCTGCGTCTTGAATAGTCAGGCGTTTATTAAGGACATCCAATTTTGCAAATTCATCTTTACTAAGTGATCCGTTTTGATCTGTGTCTAATTTTTCAAACTCAGTCATCTAAAAACCCTCTTGCCACTCTAAGGTCACTTGTTTGTATAACAACCTTACCGCTTTTTGTATATACGACAAACCTATTTCGCTTAACTTCAACAAGTCTCACCTAAACCAATCTCTAATATCAATCCATTGCATGTAATGTAGATACGCCATGGCGCCAAGAAAAGAGGCTGTAAGAAGCACAATTATTGCAGCTATGGTAAATGCAAAATCAGCCCTTTCTTGCGCCTCACGCTTCGCTATACGCTCTGCTTCACGTTTCTCTGCTAAAATTTCCCTACGGATCTTTAATAAAGTATTCCAATGTGACGGGCCTAATCCACTTTGCCTTGTATCACACACCCACTCCTTGAGTTGCTGTTCAGCTTGAGCAGCCTGAATTTCAGCAGACCATCGTTCATAGGCTGCACTATTCACGTCTGTAGTAGTGACACCTTTTTTCTGTAGTTTCTTCTTTGCATTATCGGTTGCATCGAAAAACTGACCTATTTCTTTGCTCAATGAAGCTAATGATCGGCCTGTGCTGACACCAACCTTGATTGCGCCAAGTATGCTCAAGGGGTCCATCGCTACATTCCATCTTTACGAGTAAACTCTACCGTCTTTTCTAAAACTGCCACTCTCGCTTGCAGCTTTATAATAGCCATCATATGCTGCGCCATTGATGCAGTCTCTTCGTGCAATACGTCTATTTCTTCGTATATTTCATCAATGGTTTCGCCGCCTTCTTCTTCTACCTCTACGATATAATCAATTATATCATCTATACGTTCTGAGTTTTCTTCTACATCCCTAATTAGATTAGTGCGGTCTGTCGCGTTGTTCTCAATAGTAAGAGTGTTAACTTGCTCTGTAAGATTTTCGATAATTGATGCTTGCTGAGAAGCATACCAAATACCACCGCCCACTGTACTGACTATTGCCACCACCGCCGAAGCAGCAACAGCAATATTTACTTTGGGCATATCCATGTTAGTAACCGTTAGCTACCAACTTACTAAACTCACCTGACATCAGTTTTTTCTTGATGTATTCGTTTAGCTCTTGGCTACCTAGTTTTGCGCCGCACTCTTTCATCCACATCTCAATAACAACAAAAGGTATAGACCCTGCAAGCCTCATGTCAGACTTACGGTTATGACCTTCTATGTTGCGCTCTTTGTTAAAATCCAAAATGCGCTGAATATCTTGACTGCGATTAATGATAATTTTACCGTCTTCGTCAAAATATTTTGTTTGTACACTCATTTTTTAGCTTTCTTTTTTTTCGGTGCTTTGCCACCTTCCCAAGCTTCATTTACATCAGGGGTAGCAGGGTCATCTTTTTTTAACTGACCTTTTGCATTTCTAGCTCTTTTAGGCTCAGAACCACCAACAGCTTCAGCAAAACCTGCTTGCAATAAAATTGTTGCTTCTTCGCTACTTACTTCCACAGTGTCACCTTTTTGCGCAGGTTTACCATTTGCCCAAGGTTTTCTATCAGTAGTAATTTTAATTTTCATTTCAATCTCCTTTTAAAAGTGGGGCATTGCTGCCCCACCTATTTTTACGCTGCGTTTACGTCTGCAACAATTCCATGTGCTTTTTGCGAAGTCACCTGTAAGCCATATTCGCAGGAAATTAATCTGCGCTCTGACAAACCAGTTTTTGCTAATGGTTCTTGCTTTGCTGTTTGCAAGTAAGCAACCTCAGCATATGATGGGTCTAAGACAAATACATCTGGTGTATAGTCTACAGCAGTCACAGTTCTAACACGCATATGCCTGTTAGGTACAATCTGCACCTCACCAAAGTCACTGATGTAAACATCAATAGCAGCATTTAGCTTGCTATCTTCTGCTTCTTTAAAACGTGTTGCGTTACCAGTAAAAGTAGAAATTTTCTGCTTCTGACCAGAACCACACATTACAACAGTTGGTGTAGCACCTGCATTCCAACAATCAGCAATTACTCCTTTGAGAAGTGCTTCCGTTAGAGGGCGTAGTGTCCCATCAGTAGCAGCAGCGTTTACAGAGCCGCTTTCTCCTGCGCCTGATGTTGTACCATTAGCACCACCTGCACCGCGAGATACGTTAGAAGTTAGATATGCAGGTAAACCTGCAGTCTGTCTAGCTGTACCTGAAGCACCTGCAGCAGAAGCTACGTTATCAAGTAACATTGCTTCCATGTCACGCTTAAGCTCAGAAAGCTTATATGCAACTTGTTTTGCAACTGTTTGTGCGTTTGCAACACCATTAACAGCTTGGTTAGTAGAACTAACTTCTACAACTTTAGCTGAAATCTGTGTGTATCCACCTTTACGAACAGCGTTAGTAGGTGCGTCGTTTCCTAAAACGTCACCCTCTATTCTGCGGTTAGCACCAGTAGCAGCAAGATCAACTTCAGTCCACTCAAAGTAAGTGTTGTCAACATTGCGTGATCCAATAGTAGACATAAAAATTGTCTCTGTTGGGGTTATGGATGCCATGGCTTCCGCTAAATCTTCGCGGATTGTTGTGACATCGTAAGTTTCGTTTGTATTTGCGGCAACAGCCATAATTTAGTCCTTTCGACAAAAGTTAAGATAAAAGATAGTCAGCAACACTGTCGATGCTTCCTGTCTTGCTCATATTCGCTTTTGCAGTTTTTGCTTTTGTCGCTTTGCTAGTTGCAGAAGTTTTTCTAGCAGATGGTTTAACTACAGTAGTTCTTGCGCCTTCAGCTTTTTTTGTAACCTGGGCTTTGTTCTTCTGTAATTGTTTCCATTTTAGAGCATCATTTAAAATCATAACCTCTTCTGACGTTTTCACAGTTCTGAATTGTTCTTCTGTCAATCCGTAATGTTCTGCGGATTTGTCTTTGAGATTATCAATAAATAATTTGCGCTTTTCAGGATCTTTAAACTCAGGCAACCATTCAGAAACCCTCATGGCTTGCTGACTGAGAAACCTTGTTTCCTCTTCCTCTTGCGCTCTGGCTTCTTGTTCTGCAATATACTGAACCTTCTGCCTCCACTCCTGCTGTTTTTCTACTGCTCGGCGATAATCTTCAACCGCATGAGAAAATCCTAGAGGGTCACTGGTTCTCAGTTCCTCAGACGGATACTCAGGCACTTGCGGCATACCACCACTTTGCAATTGTTGCGCCATCTCAATAACTACTCGGCGTTCCTGGGTAAGTTTCTGACTTTCTGCTTCAAGTTCTTTTCTCGTTGCAGCGTTTTCAGCCATACCCTTTTGGATATACTTTTGCCCTGAAAAATCCTGTTTGAGTTCTTCCAAGGTAACTTTTCGCTCTTCTCCGTCTATTTTGACATCGTGTAGCTCTGGTTCTTGCTGAACTTCAGTTTCTTCAATCTCAATATCCTCAACATCAGTTTCTTCAATTTCTTCATCAATGTCTGATGCAACATCGACATCCTCTACTACTTCAGCATCTTCTATTGCTTCAGTCTGAGTGTCCTCAGTTACCTCCACAACTTTTTCTGCTACAGGTTCAGGATTAGTAGGTGTTTCCATAATCAAGTTTTCGGCAACCGAACCTAAATCATTGCCGTTGATTGGGTTAGTCTCGTTATCCAAGGTGCTTTCCCTTCTTTTCCAACAGTGTCAGGCTGTCTACATCTGCCCTTAATGACACTTCTATTGCATTTAACGCCCTCAAGATAGCATGAGCATCCTCACGTTTCTCTACCTCTTCGGCACTACTATTTGCGAAAACAGTTTTTTGCTCTTCTCGCAAATCCTTTATGGTTTCTATGAACCAATCATTATTTAATAATGCGTGAGATCTTTTTGCTCTCTGTTCAATATCCACCATTTGTTCCATTCATCATTTGAGCATTATGCTCTCTAACAGTAGCTTGTTCTTGTTTTACTTCCTCAACATCTACTGCTGCTCCATATTTACCCAATTGTTCTGCCACAGCGACAGCTAAATCTTGTATCATTTTATCTCTCGCCAAATCATCATCCATTGCTAATTTATGCATTTTATAATCATTATCCATACTTGCTTTTAACATAGATACTTGTGCGCCTGTCTGTGCTTTCATAGCTTCAGCCTGTAAATATGCTGCATTAGGATCTTGCTGTTGTTGCGCCATAGCCATTTGTTGTTGTTGGGCCATCGCCATCATTTGCTGTTCTACTTCCATAGTCATAGGCATAAAATAACGATCAGCATTTTTTATACCACCAACAGCTAGCAAATCACCTAAAGTATTTCTAATTTGTGTAAGAGTAACCAGGCCATTGTTTGGCCCGTATCCTTGGTATATTTGTTGTTGTATGCTTAAAGCTTGTTGCAATGCAGCAGCACGTTCATTTTCACGACCTGTACCTATACCAACATTACAAATTAAATCCATGTCTGCGTTCCAAGCTTGCACATCTATTGGCACAAACTGACCGTTTAAACGCATCATCTGCTCTTCATCTACATTTTTAATCATAAGGTCTAGCATGAGTTTAAACATTTGTTTCATGCCACCTTCTGCAAAATTTCTAGCGATAACTTCTGCTTGACCTGTTTGACCTTCTTGTGATGCAGCAATGGCTGTTGCTGTAGAAGATCTTAAAACATCTGGATCAAGCCCTTGCGCCATTTTGGAAACACCAGTTTTGTTATCAACTAGTTGATCAAAGTATTGTAACGCTGGCAACGTAGAACCTGCTGTAAAAGGTACTGCCATTTCTGAAATCGCATTTGGATTTTTAACTCTTACTATGCGTCCTATTTCATTGTTTAAAAGGTCTTCCATTGCTGCCTGACCTTCTACAACTTGCACACCTGGATTGTTAGTAAGAGCTACATTGTCTAATACACCTCTTAACATTGCCGTTGCAGCATCTTGATCATGCAACACAAGGTCTACTAATGAAGTTCCAAAAAAAGCATGGCTTTCTGGGTCACACTCAAAAATAGCATATGGTGCTTTATCAGCAGGATAATAATCTAATAATTTATATTTGTTACCAGCACATAAAAATTGATACAATTGTTGTTGCCCAGAACCCTCTACGTCCAGCATCATATAAGCAGTAGTAACTAATATTTTTTTAGAAGCAGTTGAAATGTTTTCATCATCATTTTCGTCTGTAGCATAACCTCTACGCTCAAACTCCACCTCATCATCTGTAGAACTATAATCACCGCCCTCCAAACCATGCAAATCGTCCAGATCAAATCCCAACGCTAGTAAATCGGCTACTCGTTTTTCACTACTGTGACCGCAAATATAATAATCGTCTATGCTTCTAGCATTTCTATCTACAAAAAAATCTTCAGGAGGGATGCTTTCAATACAAATGTCACCGTTTGGTATTCCCCTAGATATTTTCACATCATGTTCTGGCATGTCTATTTCAACGCCCGTTTCATCCACAGACATGTTAGAACGCATTTCATGCTCTAAAACTTTTACGTTTTCATCTTCAACTATAACAGCAAATTCGTCATCAGATAAATTTGTATATGTGTGTATTTCTGTTTCCATTTCCTCATTATAATAAACGTAGGCTATTCCAGTTTTTTTAACCATTGCATCTTGGAATACGTCATTTAACACACGATACCCGTTATGTTGTTGAAATTTATAGGAAATATATGATGTAGCTTGTTCAGCAGCTTGTACGTCTTCTGGCCCTCTTGGTACAAATTCTACAGGTTTTTCGTTTGTAAGGAATATTCTTTGGATAGAAGGTTTTAAACCCCTAACAACTTCACGACATTTAGTAGCGACAACACTACTTCGACCTGGCTCGTGACCTATATCAACCTCTGCATCGAAATACCGTTGTGCTTTTATTCGTTGCGGTTCTATTTCATCATTTATAAAATCCACAGCGTCCTGTATTGCTTTAGAAACTATACCTTCTACTTGCGTTTGATCTAATGGTTCTAATCGCATTTTAGTTTCCTTACCTAACAAATCCTAAGTTTTCTGATAACAGACCGCCTCTAAATTTTAACTCGTCTATATTTTGCATCCTAGCTTCTGGGTCAAAAGCACTTTGCATAGTTGATGATGGGTCACTTGTTAAACCGTAAACACTGCCCCTAGTTGCACCTAAATTCATAGTGCTTGCAGTTTTTTCTAAAAAGTTTTGAAAACGTCTTGCGCCACTTCTATCATTTAAGATTGACCTAATAAAATCTGGATCTTGGCTTGTTAATATTTCAGCAACTTGCCTTTTTTGTGGCTCTGTTAAACCTGGCATATTTCTGTTTATTATTTTCATTCCTAATTGAACAAGACCTTGCAAATTAAAATCACCAAATCCTATAATGTTAGCTTGTTGCTGTGACGCACCTAATTTAGCTGCTGTGTCTGAACCACCTGTTAATTCTTTTGATGTTTCTTGCGCAAGTTTTGCAAAATCTGCTGTTTGCAAAAATTCTTCGAATTTATCTGCACCAAACACTCTTCTTAATGCTTTGTTTTCTGCTCTATCGTCATCTGTTATTCTTTTTATATATGACGTTGGACTGTCTTGTAATTGAGGACGTAACTTACGAAGTACACCCATTTTAAATGCGGCTATAGCTCCTGGATTGTTAAGTAACTCTAATCTGTCCATTTCAATATCAATTAGATCAGCGTCGAGTTTACCTGTTTTCCAAATTTTTTCGCCTAACTTAAATGCACTATTTTGATCCATCAAAGAACTATATTTTGCTCGTGCATTTTTAGTTGCGTCGCTAACATTATCTATTATTGCTCGTAAATCTTTCTCAACTGACCCCACAGCTTGACTTGCTGTTTGAAAGTTTGTTTTCTCTGCAAGATTATCTACACTTTCAGCAATAGTTCTTCTTAATAATTCTGCTTCTTCTATCGTTGGCATACGGTCTATTGTAACAACGCCATTTTTATCTACACTAAAAAACTTAGCTTTTTCTCTAGCCTCTGCAATAATATCAAACCCCTGAAAACCTTGCGTTGCTCTTTTCGATCTTTGTAAAATTGACCTTAAATCGTTCCTAAATTGATCTGGTACAGCACCCTGCGCAAAACCTTTACTATACAAACCAGAGATTTCATCTTTCATTGCATCAAATTTTGCAAATTGCTTTTTCAATAAGTTTTGATCAACGCTACCACCTAGTATTTCAGAAGCTTCCCTTGTCACTGCGCTTTGGGCTGTTTTTGTTCTTGCTGGCAACTCTGATTTAAATACAGCATTTGCTTGTGGGCTTCTCATGTAACCTTTAGCCATTTCTCGAATAGTTACATTATCCGCAAGTATTTTACCGTCTAAAACCATCTGTACGGCTTCGTCTTCTGTCAATCCTGCATCTCGTGCGTTTTGTTGAATGACTGCCTCAACTTGACCTCCTACATTATTGCCAAGCTTTGTTCTAAGAAAGTCGTAAAATCCTATTGTCAAAGGTTTAACGGCTCTACCAACCACATCAACTGCCCCAGCCGTTCCTGCGCCTATAGCCGTACCTGTAGCCCCACCAGTAGCACGATCAATTATATCACCTTCAGCACCCATATAGCCTGTAACACCACCTTGCGCTGCACCAATACCTAACATTTGTAAAAATGAACTTGGGTTTTTAAAACCTAAACCTTTAGCTATTGCAGTTATAATTGGCGTAGCAGCAGCAGGAGCAGCAGCACTTGAAGTACCACCTGTAAATGGTGCCGCAGCAACAGCAGCTACAACGGGGGCAACTGCACCACCAGCTTCATATAGTAAACTTTCACCTGGATATGCCGCTTGATAATCTTTAATAGACTGCTGTATTTCTTTTAAAGTTGCTTCGTAACCTTTGTCATTAATCCTACTTAAAATATAAGCTTCTACTTCATCAGCAGATTGAAAGGTTAAACCTTGTAAAAAAGCTCGTCTTTTTTGTTTAGGAACTTTTTTAATTGGACCTGTTTTTTCTCTGTAATTACTTACTATATCATCCCAAGTTTTTTCACTCATTGTGGTAATACCCCTCGTAAGATATAATCTTGTTGCTGTTGTGCATTAAGGGTAGGCCAATAATCTGCCCAAATATTTAAAGCATCATTATAATCTGCTGCTCTTGATATTATTTCTTCTGGAACTTTTGGTAAATTCTCTGGTATATTTTGCTGTAATGGAACATCAGGACTATTAAAAATGTCCTCTATATTTCTAGCTTCTGGCGCATTTATTGCTGTTAAATATTGCTCATCTATTCCTGCTGCTTTTGCTAAATTCACAACCGATTCTCTTGCCATCATAGCTTCTTCTCTTGCTTTACCATAAGCATTGTTAGCTATTGCAAATATTTCTTCTCTTACATCTTGAGGCAATGATTGACCACCTCCTGTGGCGTTTCTAAATCGTGCGATCAAACCAGGAACAACTCCACCTGTGCTGGATATAGCGGCTTGCTCACTGTCTCTGACAACAGAACCAGGATCAAGAATTTTTGCGAAGGCAACAGTCAAAGCATAGTCACTGACACCACCAGGATTGTCGAAAGCATAAAGCATTGTCTCATAACCTGATCTTGCCTCATTTAACGCTTTTATAGCATCGAGACTATTTAAATCTTTGTTTGTTTTTTGGATCATATCGTATTGCGTTTTGCTAAGAGTGCCAGGCATTAAACCACCTTCTCTTGCCGCTTCTTGATACGCTTTAAACATCTCCGTTGGATCTGCGCCTCGCCTTATCATATCAGCGTAAGATTGACCGCCAGGTAATTTTTCAAGTTGATCTGCCGTTGTATTTCTATTTGTTAAAGCTACTTCTCTAGCGCCCTTGTCTCGTATTGCTTGACCCATGCGTTGTTCTGATGGCAATAATGCATCGAGAGCTTGAGCAAAATTACCGAAACCTGTTAATCCTGTTATTGGATCTCGTTGTCTCATCCTTTGCATTATAGGCAAATTTGTAAGTGGATTTAAGCTCATGGTTTCATCCCTCGGATTTTGATATGTTCCTAAAATGTTTTTAACATAATTTTGTGTTTCTTGAAATGGTGGAATACCATTATATTTATCCACATTTCCCATTCCAGCGTTGTAAGCAGCCAAAGCTTTTTCCATGTTGCCTGGATATCTATCCATCATTTGACGCAAATATTGTGCGCCACCAAATACATTTTGCTCTATATTTTTTGGATCAACACCTAAATCTCTAGCAGTACCAGGCATTAATTGGGTTAACCCTATTGCGCCTTTTGGAGAAACTACAGTTGGATTGAAATTACTTTCTTGATCAATAAGACGAAGAAAAATATCTGTAGGCACTCCATATTGTGATGCCGCCCTTCTTGCTAATTCTTCTATCTCATATCTTTGCATTAGCCCATCATACCAAACGCTTGCATATAATTAAGCAAACCAGGGTTCATATAGCTTTGTTCGCCCCCCATTTGAACACCTTGAACACCTGTCATGCCACGTGCAAAAGTATCCATAGTTGTTGTAGGTTGACCAGCATACCCACCGTATTGACCTTTAGCAGCATCTATGAGTGATTGCATAGCAGCTTGTTGCATCATGCCTTGTTTCATTTGTTGATTTTGCACACCCATGCCCATATCAAAAGCTTGTTGCCCTGCGCCCTGTAATCCTTGCGCGGCATTAAATGCGTTATTCATTGCTTGATTATAACCTTGTTGACGTAATGCCCCAACTTTATCTAATGCTTGCTGCTGATACCCCTTCATGGCTTCAGCACCTTGTACACCATGCCTAGAACCACCAAAAGCTCCTGCCGCTTGTGCTTGCGCGTCTATAGTATTCATACCTATTTGTGCAGCATTACCAACATCTCGCAATGTCGTATCAATTACCTGCTGCTGATAGGGGTTCATCATGTTAGCAGCCGCCGCTCCTGGGTTTGCGTAGGTCTGCAAAGCCATTTGGTTTGCGCCGCTTGCCCTTTGATAAGGATTAATTGCTGCTTGGGCCATGCTGGGATTAGCGCCACCTGCCATTTTATTTTCCTCTCTTCGCTGCTTTTGACATTTCAAGTTTTACTGGTTGCCTGGATGGTGCATATCTTCCAACACGACCCGTTACTGGATCAACCGCAAAACCTTCTATTCTTTTTGCTTGCCCTGGTCTGTTTTCTCTCAATTGGTCTACAGACGCCTCAAATAGTGGTGCAGATGAATAACCCATCACTCCACCTTCAAATTCTTGCGCTTGTGGCATATAATTTTGCCCTGTTCCGCTAGGCATACCAAAAGCGTCAGCCATCATATTAGTACCTTGCATTGCCGCATCTTGCATAGGAGAAAATGCTGCAACATCTGGGCCGTAGTAAGGCACATAACCTGTTTGTGCAGCATCCCTTGCGACACCAACTTGTTGTTGTAACGCTCTTTCAAAAAACTTAGGTAACGTTACATTTTTTTGATTTGTACCACCTGACATTTTAAAATTCCTTTACAAAGTGCGTTTGTAATACTTCCCATCCTAACGCTTTTAATGGTTTTTTCCAACCTATTCTGCCCGACATCATTGCCGCCTCACAACCATGCTCTATACTCCACGCCTTAACATCTGCATCCATATCTAGTATTTGATCTAATTCACCGCCAGCTAAAAATACGTTCAAATACTTTTTTCTTGGATATACCACAATTTCTGTAACAATGCACCCCCTTGGGCTAGGCCATAATTGCATACGTGCTTCTTTTATTCCTAAAACTATATCATCAAAACTATGAGTACCGCCAGAATATTCTAAAGCCGCCTCTATCCAAGGGCGGCATCTTTCTATTTCATCTACTAAAACATCTTTAGGCATCTACCATGTAGCTAATGCTACCCTCTTCCAAATTGCTGTTGTTCCATCATAGTTTGCTGTACATATATAAATATATGCTGCATCCCAGGCTATCATTTCTGCTACGTCACCCACTTTCCCAACACTTGAAGTAGGTGTAGTTTGCTTCATTGCTATTTGTTTAAATTCATTTTGCGCAGAAACAACAGGGTAATTTTTACCCTCATCCCATAAAAATATGCCATTTTCGCTTGGATTGTCTTCATCAGTTTTAAAAAATAATCGCCCTAAATTAGTGTTTAAGAATAAATTAAGTTGCCTACCCCACTGCCGCAAATCTGGCCCAATTAAAGGTGAACGAACAGGCATTAACGTCTGCCTCCTGTTTTTGTTTCTAACCTCATAGTACCAACATTCCAATTTGTTGCGCTATCACCCTCTACTCGCATTTTAATCTGTCTACCGCTAAATCTGACAGATGTTGGGTTGCTTGGATTAAATGGGCCATATGTCCTTTCTGTGTCGTTAGGATAGAACTTACTTTTAAATTTTAAATCAACATTTCCTTGTGTTTTTTCATCCGATATAACATCAGTTACTTTCATTATGGTATCGCCGTTCCCTATACTAATAGGGCCAGTTTCACAAAAAACAGACGATCCATCATAATTAAAACCTTGCTCG
>Ga0129348_1000214_pt1 | contig 20371 bp, 28 predicted proteins | sample CPBDNA_4_FD_94424 | JGI IMG/M metagenome (GOLD analysis project Ga0129348, IMG submission 94424) | Freshwater to marine salinity gradient microbial communities from Chesapeake Bay, USA - CPBay_Sum_27_0.8_DNA | ecosystem: Environmental > Aquatic > Marine > Coastal | place: USA: Chesapeake Bay...
ATTAGGTCTCATCACTGCGACCACCAAAATCCGAGATCATCGACCGGATGGCTTCTTCAATGTCTAATTCTTCTAATCTCCACTGCTTGGAGGAGGCGTTGGGGATGTCAATACGTTTGTAAATGTGACCATCAGTCACAAGGTACTGACTGGGATCAACCCTTTTTTTAGAGGTGACGATCAACGAGAGGTCTCCATCAACTTTTTTAATCTGATCGGACCATGCAGGAAGTCACAAGGGTTTGTCTTGGGGAGCACATCAAAAGACGCTGGCCTCTCCAGCCCCCACGCAAGATCACAAGCCTTAGCGAGCAGCCATTGGGGGCTGTGATTCGAGTGCCGCGGAGCGATGATGACCTCTTTAGGAATGCAGCATTCGGCATGAAATCCCAACATCTGTGCTTTCCGCTGCTGTTGCTTGCGCTAGCAATACCCAGCTCTGTTCATGCCAATTGCGAGATCTTTTCAGCCAGCCTCAACAGGATCAATGCTGCAGAGCAAGAGTCCCTTAAAAAAGCCAGAAAACAGCATGTAAGAAAGAAATGCGGATCCCAAAGCCAATCCTGGATAGGAGGAGCGGCAGGCTCCAGGCGATTTGAATATTTGAATTGCAAACTCAGCGCCCGTAATAGCGAAGAGTTCAAAAAAACATGGGCTGTCGAAGCGGCGACTTGGCAGGCCAAGCGAGAAAAACTAACAACTGAACACCTCTCTTCCGGTTGTACGGAATGATTGATTTCGCCACACCTACCAGACAGCCAAGCGGTGGCCCACCCATCCCTTAGGGAGTCTTTGCACAAACGGGTCTTGAGTTGTTCGCGGGATGCAGCCACTCTGCTTTCACCATGATTGGTCTGTAAGGGCTCCTTCTGGTGAATTTTGGCCCCATCCTCAGCGTTCTTGAGATCTTTTTTGAGGTTGAATCGTGCCGTTTAGGCACACCAAGCCCCTTGTCAGACTGACATGAGCAACTGGAGACGCGCTTGAAACAGGTTCGACAGCGCTGCCAAGACGTGGATCTTGCAGAGGTTCTAGTGGCTCCAACACGCTCGGCCTGCGGCCTCGGTAAGGACAAGCCACGCAGCCTGGTCTTCTGAAAGCCGAACTGCTGCTATGGCCTCAGGCCGACTTCGTCTAAATCACTCGGAATGGGTTCTCACCTTTGGATCAGATATGAACCTTGTCCGTTTCTATCGGATGCTGCCGTCTTTCCTCGGATGTATCCCGTAGGGCCCTGCGTTTGCCGAGCCGCATGGCACCCACCCTAAATTCCGTTGTCTTGCGGGCCATCTCAGGCCGTTTGGCAATGCTTTAGTCGCCTGGATCGCCGTAAACGATCTCCTTATCACCATGCAGCAGCTCAGCTGCCGGGGTGATGTCATGCACGTTGGCCGCACTGACGACGACCGAATGGATCAGCCCTGAATCGATTAGGACACCTGATCAAGCACGAAGCGGTAGCGCACATCGCCACGACGCAAGCGCTCAATCGCTTCATTGACTTGATCCAAGGGCAGATGCTCCACCTGGGGTTTGATGTCGTGCCTCACGCAGAACTCCATCATTTTTCCGAAGACTCCCTGGCGAACACGTGGGACTACCCGTGATCGACCGGCGGAAGGAGATCAAATCGAAAGCACCCACTTGGATGGGCTGCAAGACGGCTCCAAGCTGATGCAAGCGGCCCCGTGGGGCGAGAGATCCCATCACGGCAGACCAGTCGAGCGCTTGATTCACGGTGTTAAAGACGAGATCGAAGCGTCCAAGCAATGCGGGGAGCTCTTCCAAAAGCATCACATTGTGGGCCCCAAACCCCCTGGCCTCATCCGCCTTCGTGCCGTCGGTGGTGAGCGCGGTGACCTCACAGCCCCAGGCTCTAGCGAACTGCAGCACCAGATGGCCGAGACCACCGATCCCCACAACCGCCACATGGGCCATCGGCGAGACCTGCTCATCCACAAGCGATGCGAAAACTGTGATCTAGCGCAAAACAACGGACCTGCCACCGCAGGATCCAACCCTTCGGGGAGAACGACGGTCCAATCCTGGTGGGCTTTGACGTAGCTGGCAAAGCCGCCCTGGCGACCAACAAAGATTGCTAGTTCACTCCAAACATTGATTACAGCGAAAACAACTGCCACTGATCCAGCCCAAACCAGGGATCTGCCCGATCACGGCTGAGTCCACGCCCGGTCCAACAGACACGACCCTGCCCACAACTTCATGGCCGGGAACGAGCGGGTAATGGCTAATGCCCCAGCTGTTGTCGATGACCGACAGGTCGCTGTGGCAAAGACCGCAGTGAGGGACTTCTAAAACCAGTTCTTCCGGACCGGGCTCAAGCAGAACTCGCTTGACCTTTTGGAGAGATGCCGTTGCACTCCCCGCGTCCCAGACCGAAATGTCCATCAAGGCGTTGACGCCCACACACAACTCAACTAGAACACCTGTACCAGCGACAGAATCTTGGCTCCGAGTTCGCCCTACGCCCCCTTCCAGGCTGAAGCGTGGATGCATGACTCTGTCATCAGCCCTCGAAAGACATGCCACGCCAGGCCTGGATCCAGGACCCAAACTCCACTGACACGAAACGCTTCCACCCCGACGAAAAAAGTTGGGGCCATGATCCACACGTCTTCGTGGATTCAGGGCGACCTCTTTCAGGTGAACCTCCCCTTTTGAAGACACGTGTCCATTTGAGCCAGCAAACGGCTGATCAACTTTGGCGAGAACTCGTCCGGGTTGGCTGGAGACCCTGCGCCCCTCAGTGGAGTGCAGATTCAGACATCTGAGTGTCTTCCCACAACAAACAAAGCTGGCTTCGGAATCTCTCTTTCGAAGCGCCTAGCCAAATTGATAATGCTTGCGGACAGGTTGGTGAACCTCCCAAGTGCAGCTCAGCCCCCTTGGAAACACCACGAGGTCTCCCGCCCCAAAGCGGACGGGCTCGCCACCATCCGGCGTCACCGTCACATCCCCCTCTAACAACAAACAGGTTTCACGTTGGTCATAGGTCCAGGGAAATGTGCTGATGTCGCAGCCCCAAATCGGCCAATCACGTAACCCAAGCGCCACGATCGTGCTCTCAGGACAAGGCGATGTGAAGCTGATCTTCATACAAATCCAGCAGACCCGTTCAGATTCGCTGATTTCGGGGCGGCTGACCATCCCCGATTCGCAATCCACGCTGCCAACGCGACGTTTGTCGGAGCAGAAGACCGCTGAGGGCCGCGAGACCTACACCCATCCAAAGCAGCCAACTCAACTGACCCGCTCCAATCAACACCGCAGACAACCACAGCGAACCCCATAGCCAAGGCCGTAGCGAGCGAATACGCCGCAAAGCAACCGAACAACTTGCACAGTGCTTGGTATGACTGTGATATCGGTCCATCAAGGCCTCCACATCCTGTCGCGGTGGAAGTGGTCGGCCTGCGAAGGGGCCGCCTCCTTGGCCGTTAACCCAGCGATGCAGCGCCTTGACATACACATCGGCAGACGTCTTGAGGACAAAGGCTTGTTCAGCAGCAGCACTACCACCTGCTGTTTCAAGGACCCTTTCTTGCCAATGCAGAAACACCTGATCGTCTTCCAACACCTTGTGGTTGCCAATGTGCTGCAACCAGCGGGGCCGCAAGCCCACCAAGACTCGGGGAAGAGCAGCCTTGAACTGAAAGGGGAACCGAGCAAACAATCGACATTTTCCCCGGCTGATCGGTACGGCGTAAACCACCGTCAAAATGCGCGCGAAACCCTTCGCCGTGAGGTCATGCCACATCAGCTGGGGAGCACGAAAGTGCGTGTTCTGTGAACCGAGCTTTCCCTTGCGAGGGCCTTCCTGCCAAAACGCTTCAAACCCTTGGGAGTCCTCGCGGGTGATCACCGCCTCAACGGAAGATGCATTCTCCCTTTTCCCCACGGTGCGGTGATGGGTAAAAGGGACATGACTCACATCCAGGACGTTCTCAAGGAGGGTGAGCGCATCCATCGGCAGATCTCGGAAGGTGTCCTGCACAATCCAGCCATCCGCCCAGCCATCTCCCTGCTCCTGGAGTACAGGCACCAAGGGAAGCGCTGCAGGGTCAGCGGCTGAAGGGGTCCCACTCCACACAAACAACAATCCCTGACCTATAGCAGTGGGCAAGCTCCCACAGGCCGTTCGCTGGGATTCCGAGCGAGCTCCTGCCCCCAATTGAGGGATGGCCCGACAGCTGCCCTGCCCGTCAAAACTCCAACCGTGATAAGGGCATTCCAATTGACCGGCGCTATTAATCCTCCCTTCACTGAGAGGAACTAAACGATGAGGGCACACATCTTTAAAGGCCCTCCAGCTTTCACCCGGAGCATCCCACCACAACACCAAATCTTGCTCGAGAAGGGTGAATCGCTGGGGACGGGTTGGGTCAAGATCGTGCAGATAGGCCACTGGCCACCACTGTTCACTCCAGCTGGGGTGCATGGACGCTTCACGACTGACGCCATGATCGTCGGATCAGGATCCCTACCGTGAGGATTCACCCGGTACCGAGCAGATTGACTGTTCAGTGCGGGAGCATCGGCTCCTACACACCATGATCAACGCTGAGAAAGCTTTCCTATGGTCTTGACCATTTTTTCCGTTCTTCTGGCTCTCTTTCATTTCGTTGGGCCCATGCCCACCAATCTCGGCATCCATCAAGGTCAACTCAGTCCCTGCGAATCTCCCTCCCACTGCGCTCGAAGCGATTGGGAGCGTAACGATCCGATCGCAAGCCTGAACGAACTCGCCGACGTCATCCAACAAACCCCACGATCAGAAATCGTTGAACAGCGAACGGACTACCTGCATGCAACGGCCAGCAGTGAGATCTTCGGCTTCGTTGACGATCTGGAGCTCTATGCCGATACGGAGCGATCTCTTCTCCAGGCACGCTCCGTATCAAGACTGGGAGAATCAGATCTTGGGGTCAACGAACAACGTCTTCGAAGCTTGGAGACTGCGTTGATGAAGCAACAGTGATTGAGATCGTGTGGCGTTCAATGTCAAACGACCGAGCAGGTCAGTGCAACTTAAACACCTACAAGGCTCGTCATCATGCACGCTGGCATGGAGCTGAACAGGGCGATAATTCGAGCGCATGCGTGATGCTCTTTGGACTGTTTTGACGCATGAACGAACCGATCACCAGCTCTAGTGATCGGTTCTGAAACTGTTGTTATTAATTCTTCGGCGGCTCACCCTCAGTCCCATCCGTCTTCACTCAGATCCATTGAGCAGCCAGATCAACCGCACTTTGAAGAGCCCCTTCAGCCATCCCAAAACCTGGGCCTGCGATCCAATCTCCACAAAAACCAACAGCGCTGGGTTGACACCATTGAAGGGACGGTGGCAGGGGAGCATCCAAGGGCTGAGACGCTCCCCAGCGCATGACCCCCAAAGAACGGGCCACAGGGAGAGCCTGAGCCAACTCGGGCCAGGGCAGCAATAGCTCAGCGAGAGCCTTCCGTTGGCGTGATTCCTGCTCCAGCAACAAACGTGGCTGACTGGCTGGCGTGATGGGAGATCCGTCGTCTAAACCGTGCACGACTAAGCCCAGCCGTCGGCCCTGCTGACGATGGAGAACAATCCGTTCAATCCCAAATTTTTCTTGGGCATCAGATGTCAACCAAATCTGCCTAGGAAGTTCTTCAGGGAAGCAAGGGAAGTCGAGCATTAAATTCCAGCGCACCGATGCATGCATCTCACGAATTCGCTCCAGTGCAGCATCCAAGGCGAGATCCAGATTCAACGGAACAGCTGAGCGCAACGGGACATCGTGCCAACCCAACATCGCCAGGGAACGGGGATGGGCCAAAAGATTGCCCGTGACCACTAAAGAGCGCGCCCGCAGATGACCTGAAAAACACCACCAACCGTTCTCTCTGCGCAGGCTGCTGATTCGTTCTCCGAACACCCCTCGCGTGTTCGCACCTGCGAGCTTCAGCAAAGCCTCTGGCACGGAGGCCATCGTTGGAACACCTCGAAAGCGTGGGCCCTGGAGAAGGGGATGATCCGGTGGATCAACAAGACAACCCGTCTCGTTCAACCCAACAACAAGCCCACAATCGGGCTGGACAATCCCCTGCTCCAGAAGGGGATTCCATAGGTCAGCAAGAGGCCCCTGCGGCGCTTGGCTAAAGCTGAAACAAGGGGCTCCATGGTCAAGCCGCCATTGCAAATCATCACGTCGGCGTCGCGTCGCCACCCGACCACCTGGACCCCGACCAGCCTCAAACAGCAGAATTGTGCCCTCAAAACCGCGTTGGCGAACCGAGGCAGCAAACCCAGTGCCGGCAAGACCGGCTCCAATCACAGCAAGATCAACGTCTGATTGCTGAGAATCACCAAAAAAGATCATTCGTTTGAAGCGCCAAGGGCCGCGGGATTATGACGAAGCGATTCATAGGGAACGCTATGTCAATCAAGTTTGGGCCCTACGGAGATCCACCGCGTACAGCGCGACGGGACTATTTCGTTATTTTGCTGTTATTGCTGTGGCGTATGCGCTACGACCTGTTGTTATTAGCGATTATTGGAGCTCTGATACTAAGTGACACAGTGCCTACAAATTGGCAACAAAGTGGCAGCGTCGTTTCAATTATGGGAATCACGGTTTCCATCATTATTGGTTTTCGAAATACGCAGGCGATTGGCCGCTGGTGGGAAGCTCGGCAACTATGGGGCGCCATTATTAACCACAGCCGCAATTTGTCAGACATCCTGACAAGCCTCCTACCAGAGGAACAATTAGTCAGTGCACACGGACGCAACTTAGTGCGTTATCAAGTGGCCATGGTTTGGCAACTGAATTTTCAGTTGAGAAACTTTTATCATCAGGATTTGAGGCGTTTTCAAGACTAACTCCTGGAAAATCTGGAGATGAAGCCAACCACAACATAGAGACAATTAGGGCAGGCCAGAGCAGCTGCCGTTCGCAACCTTTACGAATGCAAGAAAATTAATACTCGCGGCAGGGAACAATTAATGAATATCGCCAATGCCACAGTCGATGCAATCGGCGGGCTGGAAAGGATTAGAAACACCCCATTGCCCGCTAGTCACGACGTCTTTGTTCGCATGCTTAGCTGGGTCTTCGGTTTTCAACTACTGCTAAATTTCAAGACAAATGGGGTATCTTTAGTCGACAACATCACAGGAGTTGTGCTGTTCCTAGGCTTCTTAATGACCGAACGGATTGGCGCCTACGTTGAAGGTCCATTTGATGGAGATGGAAGCACATTTGCACTCCCCCTCAATGCAATCTGCCTCACGATCAGCCAGGACTTACTGGGGAATGAAACAGATTCATGTCTCCACCATTTCTCCAAAGACCCTGTTCGCTGGACATAAAATAGTTACCGCTGAAATCAAAAGCCATTAAAAAAGATGGGTGGCGGCCCATCTTTTCAACTTGATTGCAACGACCAGAGATCAAACCCTGATGATGGATTTATCGCACATCAGCAAGACCTGGTCTCTAGGAATCAATACTCAATAATGCATCGGGCAAACTAATCACTGGTCGAGACACACTGCTTGTTACCTCAAGGACCCTTCCGATCGAAGCAGGAGTATTCAAGGCCTCTAAGCAACAACGAGCAACCAGACGCCTTGGGATGGAATCATTCTCCTGCTGATCGGGACCTGACCAATACACCCCCTCTTCCTCCAGGGTTTCCTCTCTTTCACTGAGACCTCCTGGCCTGATCACAGTCCAATCCAAGCCGCTGTTCTCCAAAGCCTGCTCCCCAATTCGTTTCCAAACAAGAATCAAACCAAACAGGTTGAGGGGGTGACGCCAACGCCCCGCACAAAGAGAACTCACGAGAATCACTCTGGGCACCCCAACTCTCAGACAGCTTTCCACCTGAGCACGCACACCCCATGCATCAACCCGCATCGGCCCTAACAAATCAATCGAAGGCCTCGCACCCGTTGCAATCACAAGGGCATCTACGCCCTTTAAGGCTGAGTCCAAAGCGATTGGATCCTGCAAGCTGAGCCGCACTTGATCAGCGTTCATGAGGGTATCGGGAATCACCGACGAAGATCGCACCAACAAACGCGGACGATCTCCATGCACCATCAACTCTTCAGCGATACGAAAGCCTGTTTTTCCAGAAGCTCCAGTAATCGCAATCGTTCGGTCACTCATCCAACTCTCCGGGCAGAACTCAGGAATGCATGAATCAACCGTAAACGAGAACTAAGATGGATGGTCATAAAAACAGCATCATTCGGGAGACAAACTGATCAACCAATGAAATCCCTAACAGCCATTGCCTTGCTGACAATCTCCAGCTTGCATCCACCGCAGAGCCAAGCGATGACAGAGTGTGAACTTCTCACTCGTGTCATGAATAATTTGGGGGCAAAAATGAGCATCAATCGCTACATTATCTCGAGCAAAGACGACAAAGGTCTAATCGAACAAGCGAGCAAAGATCTCTCCGAACAAACTAAAAACTACAGAAATGCAAAGGAGCAATATAAAAAAGCCAATTGCAAAAGCATCTGGGACAAATAATTATCCATTGAGATCGATGCATGCAAAAACCCCAACAACCATTGGCTGCTGGGGCGGAAGGGGGGTTGAATTTACAATCTGAAATTGATAAAAACTAATTTATCTAGAGTAAGAAACTCCCCGATAGGTCAAAGTGGGATGCTCTTGCATCTCAGCCTTAACAAGCTCACGGCACGTGTTGTAGTGCTCATGGCGATAAGTCAGTTCAATGCATGCTTTGACGTCAGACGTCTTAGGCGCTGCGTAGGCCTGACCTCTGTAAAGAAGAGTAGTCATGATGTTCTCCGAGAAAACCCAGGTCCCCGTTCCTTGGCCTGGGTCGGTCTGCGCCTCGGAAACCCGAGGTGAACGATGCAATAGGTAGCGGTTGCTACTCCATAAACCTAGCCTACCGTCAGCCCAGGCGTCGTTCGTACCGATACAAAGACAAAAACCGCTTGAACCCATGGAGGCAAGGCAGCGAATCGCAAAGGTCAGTCGAAAAGGTCTGTCGATCGAAATACACCACCTCGACCTGCTTCAAAACGCCTCGTCATCGCTCTTGCCCATGCCCCTCAGGATGGGCTAATCATCCATTCTGACTCGATAGAGCCCTTCAGATCAGCAACTGCCGGTCTCCTAATCGAGTGCTCAGGGAAAGACTTCTATCATGAAGAGATGACAGCCAGCGCAGCAAACATCCCCAAAAAACCATTCCAGAGACTCTGGTCTGCCCACTAAGAAAGGGAAAAGGATTCACCATCCAGCTTGAGGCGACGAATCAAGCCGTTCAATCCTTAAAAAGTACAAATACTCACCATGATTCGTCCTCTTCAAGCTCTAGCCATCACGGTCCCCCTGCTGATGCTGAGCTGTGAAGCTGGACAATCAGCCAAACAAATTCCCGTCGTAGAAACAATCGAATCCGTCGCATTCCAAACACCACCGACACAAGCTCCAGGCCAACAGGGGCCCTCTCCAGCTTTACTTCAAGTGAGACAAGGAGAAAGCTTTTCACTCAAGGCAAGGCGCAACGACCCAAAAGGATTCACGCCAAGTGGCTCTTGGACGCTTGAATTGTTTAAAGGTGAACAACTGCTCGCTGAATGGCCAGCCGTTAGCGGTTACAACAGCAAGCAAACAGCCGACCGTCTCTGGAGTCCAGGCAACGGAGCACCCCTACCGATTGGAACGTATGAGCTGGGCCAACCAGAACCGTGGGGAACAGATCTTTGGCTTAACTTAGAGCCCCAATTCGAAACAGATCGAAGCGGCCTTGGAATTCACAATTGCAACCCAGGAAGTGGATGTCTCTGTCTTCCCAATCGCAAGGACCTTGAAACCCTTGCGGACTGGGTCCAAGCAACAGGAATCCGAAAACTCACAATTATCGACTAACAAAAGTAAGACATACATCAAGACGAATCATTCCCAAAAAGCTCAAAGACCTGCATCAACTGGGCATTATCAAACACATTGCAGACCTATCGAAACCAATGACAAAGCCAAACGACTGCTAAGACTGCAAGGATTCTTTTAAGGCGTAGGCCATGACATCTGATCAAGAGGCAGGCTAAACATCCCCAATCGGTCCATTTGGGACTCATTCACAAAACAAGAAAGCATAATGAGCCCCATGTCAAACGAACGATGCCGTTTCTTTCCAATCCTGCCAACTTCGCGTGGCGCCTCAATCGATTAAGTCTTCTACGGCCTTGATCCACAATTCACAAAAAAATTGCAACCCCTTTATTCGGCATAAAGTGCACTAAACCCACCTAAAGTATTCTCACATTCGCCAACGAATCAACCCTCGAATTTGTTCCAAAAAGATGACCTGGAAACTAGCCAAAGCCTGGACAAGCGTGCTTCCTCAGGACGGGTATCGACACTTTCGGGTGATTCTCCAGGGAGGAAAAGGTCAGGAGCGCTGGGTTGAACTCGAAGCTGTCCTCGACGCAAGTATTCGACGACGCATCGCCTGGACGGAGCTAAAAAATCAGGATGTCTGGACGAGCGGTTGGAGACAACTTCCACCGACGGAATAAGGGATCAAGACGATCCCTCTCGCCAATCGCTTGTTCCCAGTGCGCTTCACATGTTCGTATCGATGACCGGCACTCGCAGCGACGCCATTCCTTTCGCCACAATGAGTTAATGGCAACTCAAGTCTTAACGGAAGACCAGCGTTTCAAGCTCGACCGCGAGCCAGATCGGGTCTTTTATTCTGAACCACGCTTCGTCCAGCACCTCGACGAAGGTTTCAGAGCTCGTCTCACCAGTTTTTATCGAGAACACATTCCATCTGGGGCCGTTGTTCTTGATCTGGGTTCGTCATGGGTGAGTCACTTGCCAGAGGACATTCATTACGAACGCGTGATTGGCCACGGTATGAATGAGGCAGAACTCGTCGCCAACCCAAGGCTCGACAGCCACTACGTCCAAGACATGAACTTGAACCCAACCATCCCGTTAAAGGATGGATCAGTTGATGCCTGCCTAGCTGTGGCTGCTTGGCAGTACTGGACGCAACCAGAAAATGTTGCTGCGGAAATGCTTCGCATTACCAGGCCCAATGGCACAGCCATCGTTGCGTTCTCGAATCGGATGTTTTTCACGAAGGCGCCACAGGTTTGGACCGACAACGACGACATGCAGCACCTTGACTATGTCGGAACGGTGCTGCAAGCCAATGGCTGGACCGACATCCGTGTTTTTGCTGAGGAAACAAAAGCCGGTGGCTTGATGGGACTGGTAGGAGGAAAAGGTGATCCCTTTTTTGCCGTTGTCGCGCGCAAAAGCATCGACTAACCACCTCTCTTCAGCAACACCAAAGAATGGAAACGCCTACAGCTCGAGGGATCGAAGCAATTCCTTCTGAGCCTTGCGTCCCGTAATGGCGTGGGCCGCCATCGCACCACTTGCAGCCACGGGTGGAATCCCAATTCCTGGGAAACAACTGGCACCACATTGAAAAAGTCCCTGCAGGGGAGTGGTCACCCCAGGGAACAGACCCTTCGCCGCTGACAACGCAGGTCCATAACTGCCTTGATGCGTGGATAGGTAATGACGGTGGGTCAGGGGAGTCCCCTCCATCACCACTTGGCAACGACTGCGGAGATCGGGAATGCGTTGTTCCAACACATCCCAAAACACCTGACAGCGTTGTCCACGTTTCTCCTGATAGGCCGCTGTTCCTCTCTGCAAACCAGCCCACTCTGACCAAGGTTCATTGGCCGGGGTATAGGCATGCAGCACGTGATGTCCCTCCGGCGCCATCGATGGATCGAGCACCGATGGAATCGACACCACCACAGCATTGCGCTCAGCATCAATTCCCCGCTCCCAGTCACCAACCCAAACGGTATGGATCGGCAGATCCTCCAGACCGCTCGCATCAAATCCCAAGTGCAGGTGCAGAAAAGAGTGACAACCAGGAGTTGAAAGCCGTTCCTGACCCCAAGCCTTCGCAGCCATCTCGGGTAGCAGAGACGCCGTCCCCCAAGCATCCGCATTGCTCACCACAACATCAGAGTGAAGCGTCTCGCCATTGCTGAGCTCCACGCCAATGACACGATCACCATCGAGTAGCAGCTGGCGCACGTTGGCTCCGAGCCGCAAACTGCCGCCGTGAGACTCCAGGCCACGCACGAGTGCATCAACCACAGCAGCACTCCCTCCCTGCGGAAAGTCGAGGCACGAATCTGGGTCAAACCACTCACCAAACAGAGTGGCCATCGCTGCTGCATTGGTATCAGCCATCGGCATGCCACTGATCAAAAAACAGAGCAAATCCACCCAGTGATGCAGAAATGGATCCTGTAGATGACGGTCCACGAGAGGTCCAAAAGCACCACTGAGATGGCGGATGGCTGGCAAATGTTGCACAAGGCGTCCACTCCGCCTCAAAAGAGGACCAATTCCATCCACAGATGCGGGTAACGCCAGCAATGGCAGGGCATCTGCAGCAGCTGCAATCGGCTGCAAGACGGCGGTGAAGCGCTGCCACTCAGCCACAGCCTCCGGTCCGCGCAGTCTCTCCACCACGCGTTCAAACCCATCCCCTCCAACCCCAACGCGGAGATGTCCTTCCGGGAACAAAACATCCCAGTCCTTGTAACTCACAACATCCAAGGGCTGATCCAAAGCACGCAGGATCTGAGTGAGGGGGTTGCTGCTTGGCCAACGTGACAATCCACTCCAGAGGGAGGGACCAGATTCGAAGTGATAGCCCTGACGTTCAAAGCCATGAGCAGCGCCGCCTGGTTGGCGATGGGCTTCAAGAACCAGAACGTCCTTTCCAGCCCGAGCGGTGAGACCAGCACAGCACAAGCCACCGATCCCGCTGCCAATCACGATCACCTCAGCGCTTTTTGGCATCCATCACCTATCAGGGATCTCAGCTCGGGTCATAGCCAGTCACAGCTGTGATTGCGAAAAACACGTCCCAATCCAAAAATCGGTTGAAATGGTTGAAAGCCCAAAGTCCGTGACAGACCCTTCGTCCTCAGGCCAGAACCAGCTGCCGCTATGGCGTCGAACACCTCCCTTGGTGCTGCCAATGCTGGTGCTCAGCGGCGGACTTGTTGTGGCTGGAGCTGTTGCGGTAAAGGGAATTCGAACCGCAACAGACACCGTGACGGTGACCGGTGCCAGCACCGAACGGCTGCGCAGTGACTATGCGGATTGGACCGTCACGGTGAGTGGTGGTGGTCTTAGCCAACAGCAGGCCTATCAAAATCTTCAACCTGATTTGAAGCGCACGCTTTCCTTCCTTCGCGATGCGGGCATTCCAGAAAGCAGCACCCAACTCACTGTTTTAAGCACGGATCGCAACGACATTCGCAACCGTGTGACAGGCGTGCTCACCAACACAGAGTGGACGGCACGTCAGTCCATTCACGTTGGCAGCTCAGATGTGGCATTAATCCGAAAGGCATCCAACAACATCAGCAACTTGATTGGCGATGGTGTCTCGTTGGCGATTCAACCACCGGCTTACACCTACACAAAACTGGCTGAAAAACGCGTCGATATGTTGGCCAAAGCCACCGCCGATGCTCGAGAACGCGCGATTGCGATCGCAGGTGAGGCTGGCTCCAGCATTGGAGCCATCACCAATGCCGACACAGGAACCTTCCAAATCACCGTTCCGAACTCCACCAAAATGGGGAGCTATGGCTCCTATGACACGAGCACGATCGATAAAGACATCACTGCGGTGATGGGAGTGACATTCAGAGTGCAGTGATTGCTCTTCCCTTGATCCTGTTAGGCCTGTCCTGGCTACAGGAAGGCATCGACCAACTCCTGCTGGGGGGACGCTGGAATTTGGCGATGGGGCCTGGCACGCCTTGGTGGACCCTGCTCACCGCTCCCTTCAGCCATGGAGATCTTGGCCACCTGATTGGCAACAGCATCGTTTTTTTGCCCCTCAGCTATCTGGTGCTGTTGAAAAGCCTGCGCGGTTACGTGGCGGTTTGGATTGCTGTGATTCTTCTCGAAATTCCGCTCTGGTTGTTTTGGCCGGTTGGTAGCCACGGATTGTCTGGAGTCGTCTACGGACTTCTTGGCTACCTCGTTCTCATCGGATTTCTCGAACGACGACCGCTGGCCATTGCGTTAACCGTTATTGCCGTTGCTTTTTACGGAAGCGCCCTCCCTGGATTGCTGCCCTGGGCCTCACCCGCGGGCGTGAGCTGGATTGGCCACGCGAGTGGATTCATTGCTGGCCTTTTGGCAGCAGGCGCTGTTTCGCGCGAGCCCCATCAGCCGTCAGCCTGATCCTCAGCTGATTTGAGAAAGCGTCCAGACAGACGAACAGCCAAAACAGAACAAGCGGCGCCGTAGCCGATAAATGTGGCCACTTGTCCGAAAGACCCCATCTCGTAGACCTCTCCGCTTAACAACACCCAATCCACGAGTGATGAGGCGACACCCCACACAACAACCCAAACCGAAACGTAGAGAATCCCCCTCACGGCGGTGTTCACGGCAGCTCCTTATGAAAATGCTTGTTCAATTCGACGCTAGGCCAACCGTTCATTCCATTCGTTCAGCCAAGGAGTTTCTTTCAAAGCTTCTTGAAGCAACCTGACATTGAGCCTGCACCTCGCTAAGACCTTGGGGTGATCACTTTGATAGAAGCAGCAGGGTCCTCCTATGTCTGAAGGCAATCAGCAGCAACCTGTTGTGATCAAGCAAGGAGGCGGCGGCACGGGCATTGGCTTGGTTTTAGCGGCGTTAATTCTTGGAGGTGCGCTTGTGTATGCCGTCACCATTTGGTCAAACACACAGAAAAGAATGATCGAAGCTCCCAAAGAAGCGATTCAGAAGGGAGTGGACACCCTTAAAAAAGCGATTCAACCGGTTGCCGACTAGCCAATCCCTCGTGTCTTGAGCAGGCAGCATGGAGGCAACGATCCCAGCCTTCAGGCTCCCTCGAGCGTTTGCTGCCGACTGTGATGGCGGTAGAGATCGGAATCTCCATCAGCTTCGGGCTCAGCGATCGCTTGGCTCACGCGGGGCTCAACCGCTGCGATCCGCTGAGTGGGGATCACGGCGTTTTCTTCTCGAGCGATCGCACGCTGATAGGCCGACGTGACGTCTGATGAACCGTCGTGACGAACCGATGTCATGGCCGCAAAAGCAGTGGGGCCATGATGGCAGTCCTGCAACTCAATGACCATTGCTCAGAAAAGAGCGTGCTTCCCATCTGCTCTGCCGCCTGGATGAGCACTATCCAAATCCACCCATTCCTCTTGATCACAGCGACCCTTTCAGCCTGTTGATCGCTGTGCTCCTGAGTGCACAGTGCACTGACAAAAAGGTCAATGAAGTGACTCCAGCCCTGTTTGCTGCTGGACCCACACCCACTGCCATGGCGGCCTTAACGGAAGAAGAGATTTATAGACACATCCGCCAGCTCGGGCTCGCCAAAACGAAGGCCCGCAACGTGCACAAACTCGCTCAGCTCTTGATCACCGTGCACGGGGGGACCGTGCCCAGCAGTTTTGAGGAACTAGAAGCCCTACCGGGAGTCGGCCACAAAACCGCCAGCGTGGTGATGGCCCAAGCCTTCGGAGTACCGGCTTTTCCCGTGGACACGCACATTCATCGCTTGGCGCAGCGCTGGGGACTCAGCAGTGGAGAGAGCGTGGAGCGCACCGAAAAAGATTTGAAATCCCTCTTCCCCCCTGAACACTGGAACAAGCTTCACCTCCAAATCATTTTTTATGGGCGAGAACACTGCACGGCGCGTGGATGCGATGGCACTGTTTGCCCGATGTGCCGCGAGCTCTATCCGAAGCGACGAAAGCCGGTGATTTGGAAAAGGCAATAGCTCTTACACGAGCACACGTCAAACCTCTGTTACAGTTCGTTTCAATTGACGCATCGCCATGGATCGCACCCCTGCAAACGACACCTGGTTCCAAGGAAAAGCAGCTCGTTCCATTCACGAAGATCAACTCAAGAAGGTTGAGCTCTTCAATGGTCGCGCCGCCATGATCGGTTTCGTCATTGGAGTGATCACGGAAGGACTCACAGGTCAGGGAATCCTCCATCAGATCGGCCTCGGCCCTCTCGTGGATGGCTACGCGAGTTGTAGCGCTCAGATGCTTCCCTTCTGTTTCTGATCAAATCGGCCAATGTCTGTCGGCCCCTGGCCCTAAGATCAGGAGCTGACAGTTCAGGCCAATGGCTCGGAAGCGGCGCAAACTCAGCAAAGACATGGAAGCCGAAATCAAAGCGGCCCATAAGAAAGTCGAGTTTATTTCCGCCCTCATTCGAGACATTCGCGAAGAAGACATCCAAAACGAATACGCGGAAGCTTTTGTGCAAGTGCATGCCGCATGCACCCATCTCGCCCAGCTATATGACGCCGAAGGCATCACAGAAGAAAGTGAAGGAACTCTCGTTCTCTACAAAGGTCTTCTCAATCAATTTGAAGAAGATTACGAGCTATAGAACCTCGAGGACATTTTCAAAATCTGGACCTCAAGCACTAATTTTTTTTTAAAAACCCGGTACAACCAGATGGGTTTTTAGATTGATTGGCATGCCAGACAACAACGATCCGCGCTGGTTCACGCTAGCGATGGCGAGCCGATGGCCCCTCGCTGTTGTGATTGCGGCGTGGTCCGTCGCTCTTGCTGCAACTCAGATTCTCCGCCAACCCATCCCCATCGGACTGCCCCTCGGACAGCCGTTTCCAGTCCGCCTGGTCGGTGGAGTCACGGTTGATGAGCTCAAAGCACCTGTCAGCGTGAAAAGTGAAGGTTCGATCGCCATTGAAGCCTCGAAAAATCTTCCCATTGAGGCTCCCGAAGCCCTTCCCGTTCAAGGCCAAGTTTCCGTCACTAAACCCGTCCTGATTGACTCAAATCGATCACTTGAGGTGCAAGGACAAGTGTCTGTTGACGAAGTCACCGCCCCGGTCAAAGTGCAAGGTGTGGATGAAGGCCCTGTCCTCGTAGGGACATCCGATGAAGATCAATTGACCATCGGTGGAGCGGTAGACGTCACCCAGGTGGGCGGTCGAATCAATGTGCGCCTCCGAGATGCAGCCAAATCAGTCCTGCCGATTCCTTAAATGAGATCACTGCCCGCTGATCTCAAGCTTGCTGTTGTAGGGCACCTCGAATGGGTCACCTTTCTTGCCGTCAATGAGCTCCCTTCGCCTGGACAAATCAGTCGTGCCCATCGCTCTCTCGAGGAGCCAGCGGGTGCTGGCGCTGTCGTCGCTGTTCAACTAGCCAGGCTAACGGGCCAAAAAGTGGCTTTCTTCACAGCCCTTGGCAAGGATGAAATCGGCGCGCGAAGCGAAGCACGCTTGCGCGAGTTGGGTGTCACCCCAATCATTGCCTGGCGTGACCAACCCACCCGTCGAGGCATCAGCTTGGTCGATCGCAGCAGCGATCGGGCGATCACGGTGATTGGAGAGCGGCTGACGCCGATCGCTGCTGATCCACTGCCCTGGGAGCATCTCGCCGATTGCGCTGGCGTGTTCGTCTCTGCGACCGATCCGCAGGGCCTGAAGCTGGCACGAGCCGCCAAAGTTTTAACGGCAACCCCTCGCCTTCGCTTGCCGGTTCTTCAAGAGGCGGGAGTCAGTCTCGATGCCTTGATCGGCAGCCATCTGGATCCAGGCGAGTGCATTGAAGAGGGTGCCCTTACCCCAGCGCCATGCTTGCGGATCGCCACGGAGGGAGAGAGGGGGGGGCTCCTTTTCCCAGGAGGACGATTTGAAGCCGAACCTCTGCCTGGCCCCCTTGTGGAAACCTACGGATGCGGCGATAGCTTTGCGGCTGGAGTCACAGCAGGACTCGCCGCAGGATGGTCCACCACTGAAGCGATCAAGCTTGGGGCCCAATGTGGTGCGACCTGTGCAACCCACTTCGGTCCCTACGCCTAGCGCCAAAGGAACTGCGCCCAAACGCTGTGGGCGGAAGTCTTGTCTATGCATAATCTCGAGGAGACAGGAACCAAGCAAAACCACTGGCCATGTCTGATCTGAAGTGCCCTTTCAGCGGCCACACAGGGGCCACGACTCCTGGTGGACACACTGGCAATCAACAGTGGTGGCCGAATCAAATCGATCTCAGGATCCTGCATCAACACCATCCATCGGCCAATCCACTCGGAGAGGACTTCGATTACGCCACAGCCTTTTCAAAACTAGATTTTAAAGCGCTTAAAGCTGACCTCCACACCCTGATGAGGGACTCCAAAGAGTGGTGGCCCGCCGACTGGGGGCATTACGGCGCCTTATTCATCCGCATGGCCTGGCACAGCGCAGGCACCTACCGCATTGGCGATGGCCGTGGCGGTGCTGGCCATGGCAATCAACGCTTTGCACCACTGAACAGCTGGCCGGACAACACCAACCTGGACAAAGCCCGACGTTTGCTCTGGCCCATCAAACGCAAGTACGGCAACAGCATCTCCTGGGCTGATTTGATCATTCTCACGGGGAACATCGCTCTGGAATCGATGGGGTTCCAGACCTTTGGGTTTGGAGGGGGGCGCACAGACATTTGGGAACCGGAAGACGACGTGTTCTGGGGCAAAGAAACACAGTGGCTCGCTGACGAACGTCATGACGAAGCAGGGGCACTCGACCAGCCGCTCGCAGCGGTGGAGATGGGGTTGATCTACGTCAACCCCGAAGGCCCCCATGGCAATCCAGATCCGATCGCATCAGGCAAAGACGTTCGTGAAACCTTTGCCCGGATGGGCATGAATCCAGAAGAAACCGTTGCGCTCGTCGCTGGTGGCCATACGTTCGGGAAATGCCATGGAGCAGCAACCGCTGATCATCTGGGCGTCGATCCAGAGAGAGCCGCACTCGAAGCCCAAGGCCTGGGCTGGAGCAATCGTTTCGAAACTGGTAAAGCAGAACACACCATCACCAGCGGAATTGAAGGGGCTTGGAAACCTCATCCCACGCGTTGGGATCAGGGCTATTTCCAAATGATGTTTACCTACGACTGGGAACTCACGAAAAGTCCAGCGGGTGCATGGCAATGGGTCGCGAAAGACGTGCAACCAGAGCACATGATTCCCGATGCCCATATCGCCGGGACATTTTCAGCTCCGATTATGACCACAGCCGATCTCTCTCTGCGCAACGATCCAATCATGGAGCCGATTGCGCGGCGATTCCACCAAGATCAAGAAGCCTTTGCCAAGGCATTCTCACGAGCTTGGTTCAAACTCACCCACCGAGATTTGGGGCCTCGTGCGTTGTATCTAGGCCCCGATATACCCACCGAGATTCTGATCTGGCAAGATCCCATCCCAGAAGTAGATCACCCACTCATCAACGCCACTGAGATTGCTTCACTGAAGCAACAAATCCTTGAGGCCAATCTCAGCGTTCAAGACTTGGTCTCCACCGCTTGGGCTTCAGCCTCCACCTTCCGAAATTCAGATCGACGCGGAGGCGCCAATGGTGGTCGCATCCGACTCTCTCCGCAGAACAGCTGGGACGTCAACAACCCGGAAACACTGAAGCGTGTGATCCCACAGCTTGAGAGCATTCAGGACTCTTTTCATCGAGCTTCTCATGAAGGAAAGCATGTCTCCATCGCCGATCTAATTGTGCTTGGTGGAGGCACCGCAATCGAAAAAGCAGCGGCCGATGGGGGGCACCCTGTCACGGTGCCATTTCAACCCGGCCGAGGCGATGCAAGCGCAGAACAAACGGACAGCGCCTCATTCAACGCACTCAAACCCATTGCAGATGGCTTTAGAAATTGGAAACGAGCGGATATGGCGATCCGTGGTGAGGAGTTGCTCTTAGACAAAGCCCAACTTCTGTCACTCAGTGCACCTGAGATGACAGTACTGGTGGCAGGACTGCGCGTGCTTGGTGCCAACACCGGCGGCAACCAACAAGGTGTGTTGACACAACGCACTGGGGTGCTCAGCACGGATTTCTTTACGAATCTGCTTGATATGAGCACGGCTTGGACGCCGACCAACAACAGCAACGACAGCTACATCGGCAGTGATCGCAACACGGGTGAACCACGTTGGACAGCGAGCAGGGTGGATTTGGTCTTTGGATCCAATAGTCAACTGCGCGCCATTGCCGAGGTCTACGCCCAAAACGATGGCCAGGAGCGCTTTGTGAGGGATTTTGTTGCGGCCTGGGTCAAAGTTATGGAGCTCGATCGCTTTGATTTGCATTGAGCGATGTCCCTTGAGGCTCTAACCAAGGCACAAAAAAGCCCCCTCTTTGAGAGGGGGCTTCCTCGTTCAGTTGATCTGAACGTTGGATGGATTCCAGATCAACCGATTGCAGGTGCTTGGAGAGCCACAGGTGTGGACTCAGCAGCTGC
>Ga0129348_1000219_pt1 | contig 20041 bp, 15 predicted proteins | sample CPBDNA_4_FD_94424 | JGI IMG/M metagenome (GOLD analysis project Ga0129348, IMG submission 94424) | Freshwater to marine salinity gradient microbial communities from Chesapeake Bay, USA - CPBay_Sum_27_0.8_DNA | ecosystem: Environmental > Aquatic > Marine > Coastal | place: USA: Chesapeake Bay...
GGCGGCCCAGGTGTCTGCACAGTGGCGAAAAACTCGAACGCTCCTCGAGCTCCCACCGACCCCTCCGCCTCACGACCACTGCTCCGCCTGACTCCAAATCGACAAGTGAGGGGAAGTCCGGTGCTGTGACGCCGGCGTGGGTCTTCGAGCGAAGCCTGGAAGGCGAAAGCGAGATACCTCGAGTGAGTGAAGGCAGGGATGCCGAAGCGAACACCCGGGGGAACAGAACTGGCTTCCCGAACGGCCCACCGGCTGCGGGACAGTGAGTTGATCCCCCCCCTAAAGACCCGTAGAGTTGAAAGAGTGAGTCGGGCGAACGGTTGCTCGGCCAAGGCAGGAATGGACGAAGGAGTCCGCTACTGACCGTGTGCGAGTGACATCGCAGCATCTGAAATCTGGCAACTCTCCCGCGGTTCTTCGGGAAGAGTTGCCGTTCGAAGATTTCACAGTGAGGTCGTAGCTCCGTCTGGGCGGTTTCTTCCGCATCCTGCAGGGTTCCGCGGCTGTCCACCATGATGGTTGTCTCGCGCTCGGTCTGTGCGTGCTCCACGTTTGCGCGTTGCGAAAGTCAAGCCCCCGATGCCCACGTTGTTCCCACCATCACAAAACTTTTAGCAGGAGCATGACATGAATCTCCATCTCCACATCGGAAGAAGAGGCTCCCTGCCACTCCTCAGGCTCACACTGTCGTTTGCCCTGATTCTCACTGCATCGGCTGGCAGTGAGGTGGCTGCCGTCACCTTTGGCCACTCGATGTATGGCGTCGACGTTGCCAACAACATCTGGTCGCTCAATCCTGCCGATCAGACGGCGACGAAGGTGCTGACACGAGATGACGTTGGTCAGACTGCAAACGCACTGGCCTACGACTCAGTCCGGAATCAGATGTTCTTCGTCAACGCAGCCAACACGTTCGACTACTGGGAGCGAGCCACCAACACGATCAAGAGCGTCGGCGGCCTGTCGCTCGGTCTGGGGTCTGACCCGAACAACGCGGCCTTCTACAACGACGCGTTCTGGTATTTCTCACACAACTCGAATGTGCTCAACCGCGCCGTCCTGACCTACACAGGCAGCGGTGAAACCGCTGTGCCGAGCGTGTCGAGCACGACCAGTTTTCCCGTGCTGGGCATGAACCCCACCGGCGTGAACATCAACAGTTTTGGTGACATCGCGGTCGATCCAAACTCCGGCATACTCTACGCCTATACCTCGCGAGGCCGCTTCTACTCGGTCGATTTGGCGAGCCCGTCTACGAGCTTCAACGAGATCGTGCCTTCGCGTGGCAACGACCGTTCAGTTGGCCTTCAGCTCTCCTTTGATCTGGCGAGTAACACGCTCTACGGCACGAACTACGTCACCGGCAACTGGTACACGATCGATACCGTCACTGGCATTCAGACCCAAATCGCAGGCTTCAACACGCTGGTGGCTGATGGCCGTGGCATCAGAGATCTTGGTGGGCCAAGCCTGGACGTGCTCACGCCTCCTGGTGTCTCATCGATGGTGACCCCGGTGCCTGAGCCGAGCACGCTCGGAGCGGGCGTGCTCGCACTTATTGCCGGCGGGATGCTGGTTCTGCGACGACGACGTGCCGCTTTCGCTAGCGGCGGCTGACGCGTTTGGCCCGTTTGCCGCGAGCCGCTTTGCCGCGGCCTCGTTCGTGGGGAGCGGGTTCCGGTGGGGCTTCGACAAACTTGTCGGCCTGTCCGGTGAGTTCGTAGAGGAAGCGGCTGGGCTTGCTGGCTTTGCGTTTGCCCCACTTGCTGCGTGAGAGGCAAAGCGAGAGCGTGATCCGCTGCCGGGCACGGGTCACGCCCACGTAGGCAAGCCGGCGTTCTTCGGCGATGCCGATCTCGCCTTCGTCGATCGCCCGCTTGTGAGGCAGGTAGCCTTCCTCCATGCCGACCATCCAGACCGCATCGAACTCGAGCCCTTTGGCGGCGTGCAGAGTCATCAGCCGGAGCACATCACCACGCGGCTTGTCGCTCTTAAACCGCTCGCGTTCCTGAACGTCGAGAACGAGGTCGTCGAGAAACTCCCGCACGATCTGGCCGAACGGAAGTTTTCCAACCTTGCCACGCTCTGCCTGAGAGAGCGCGTTGACGAGTTCTTGTACACAGTCCTGGCGGGCGGAACGTTCGTCGGGGTCTTCATATTCCTTGGCGAGAAACTGCTGGTAGCCCAGGGTGTCGATCAGCTCTGCCAGCACCGCCGACGGGGCTTTGGTGACCGGCGGCTCACGGCCAACCCACTCAGCCATCTGGTCAATGCCACCGGTGGCGGCTGGGGAGAGTCGCTGTTCGTCGCGGGCGGCTCGGAAGGCCTTCCAGATGCTCAAGCCTGCCTCGCTCGCTTCCCCCCGTATCTTCTTGACCGCGTTTGCAGAGAGCCCACGTGGCGGCACATTGGCAATGCGGAGAAATGCCATGTCGTCGTCTGGATCAACGAGCACTCGCAGGAAGGCCATCACGTCCTTTACCTCGCGACGATCAAAGAACGAGCGACTTCCGACAAGTTCGTACTGAATGTTGCGGCGACGGAGTTCCTGCTCGAACAGCCGCGTCTGCTCACCCGTCCGAAACAGGATCACAGTCTCGCCCGGTGTGACCTGCTGGAGGCGGACACGATCGGCGATCTCGCCGACCACCCGCTTCGCCTCATCCTCCTCGTCACCTGCCTGCACGATCACCGGTGGCGGGCCGGCCGGTGCCTTGGAGATCAGCGTCTTGCCATGCCGGCGAGAGTTGCGCTCGATCAGAAGGTTGGCCGCCGTGATGATCTGGGGCGTCGAACGGTAGTTCTCCTCCAGCCTGACCACATGAGCCCCAGGCCATCGCTTGGGAAACTCAAGAATGTGAGAGATCTCGGCCCCACGCCAGGCGTAGATCGACTGGTCGTCGTCGCCCACGACGCAGAAGCTCTTATGGTCGCGAGCGAGGGCCGTCAGGATTCGTTCTTGGGTGCGACTGGTGTCTTGGTATTCGTCCACGAGCACATGGTCGAAGCGGCCAGATTCCGCCTTGCGAACCTCTTCGTCGTGCGTGAACAGCTCGTCAACCACGCAGAGCAGGTCATCGAAATCGACGGCGCCGGCCGCCTTCAACGCGTCCTGATAGCGTCGATAGCCCGAGGCTGCGAGGTGGCTGCGATCGTCCTCGGCATACTCGATCGCTTCACCTGGCCGGATCGCGCCTGTCTTCCAGCGGCTGATGCGAAACAATAGGTCGCCCGACTGCAGGCTCGTCTCGGGAGCCTTGATCTCTTTGAGCACCTTGCGGGCCACCGATTCCTGTTCACCCCGGTCGATAATCGCAAAGCCGGGAGGATAGCCGGCCCGCTCGGCATGCCGACGCAGAATGCGAGCACAGAGCGAGTGGATGGTCGAGATTTCCGGCTTGTTTGAACGGCTCGATTTCTTACCGCTGGCCTTGGTGGCTCGTTCAAGCATTTCCCGGGCAGCTCGATTGGTGAATGTCACCGCCAGAATCCGCGATGGGGAAGCACCCCGCTGAACCAGTTTGGCGATTCTGGCGATCACAACGCGGGTCTTGCCGGTTCCCGCTCCAGCCAGTACCAGGAGGGGGCCGGGAGGGGCGTGGACGGCGTCGTGTTGGGCGGCGTTGAGCGGAATCGACGGAGGCATGGGCAGCGAGACAGCGAAACGTGGAGCGGCGGGCGAGCGGGCGGCATGGGCCGCCACGAGCGAGCGAAGGATCGTAGCAGAAAACGGAAGTCTCACTCACCTTGACGTTCCCTCCCGGCCGGGCTTCTATTTGTGTTTCTTAGGTTGATGAAATCTGCGCCACATTTCGCCTTTGCGGAGACCCTGGATGAGCACTGTCGAACGCCAGCATGAACTGGAACAAAACGCGCTGGCCGAATGGATGGTGCAGCTGCTGGATGTGGTCCGTCCGCATCTGGTGAAGATTGTGGGAGCCGTGGTGCTCCTGGTGGCTGCCGTGATTGCCTGGATGGTGATCTCCGCGAACAACGCAGCCACTGAAGCCAGCAGCTGGGAGCTCTATCTGGCCGCGATGGCGACGGGCGACACAGCTGCGTTCAATGAGGTGGCCCAGCGGTATCCAGGAAGTGATGCAGCCCTCTGGTCGCAGCTCGTGCTCGCTGACATGGCACTGACCGATGGAGCCGTGCTTGCCTTTGAGGACCGAGCCTCGTCAAACGAGCGGCTGGAGTCAGCTGTGGGGCTTTATGATGCGGTGCTTGCGGCTGGCCCGGGTGGCCTGCTTGCCGAACGGGCGACCTTCGGCCTCGCCAAGGCACAGGAAAGTCTCGGGCAGTTGGATGCGGCCCAGAGCGGCTATGCGAAGGTGGCTGCCTCCTACCCCGACAGCGCCCTGGCGGCGGTGGCTCAAGAGCATGCCGATGCACTCGCCGGTGATGCAAGCAAAGACTGGTATGACTGGTTCTTCGCTCAGAAACTGTCTGCCGTGATCCCGCCACCGGCCGCTGCCGCAGGCTCGCCAGCTGCCAGCGATGGAGCGACTGCTGAAGACGCCACACCTGATGCCGCGACCGACGCACTGTTTGAAGAAGGGCCAATCGGCACGCCGGCTGACGACGGGGCGGCAGACGCTCCCGCTGCTGAGCCAGCGGCAGAGACAGAGACCGAGACAGAGACAGAGGACGCCGCCCCAGCTGAGAGTGCTGCGACAGACGCCCCCGACGCGGCGGGTGAGCCCTCGGATACTCCGTGATGCCGCAGCCTGGCGAGCAGGTTGAGTTTGTTGTTGTTGAGGAGGAAGCGGGCACACGCCTTGATCGCTACCTCGCCGACAAACTCTCTGATCTCAGTCGCTCGGCATTGGCACGCACGATCGACAAAGGGCTCGTGCGTGTCGATGGCGTCACTGCAAAAGCCTCATTGAAGCTGCGTGCGGAGGCGCGGATCTGCTTCGCAATGCCGGAGCCACCTCGCGCAGGCCCGCAGGCAGAAGAGATTCCGCTTGAGTTTCTCTACCTCGATGAGGCGATGGCTGCGGTCAACAAGCCGCCAGGCATGGTAGTGCACCCGGCGAAGGGCAACTGGAAGGGGACGCTCGCCGGAGCCCTCCGCTGGCATCTGGAGGAGCAGAGCCAGGCCGAGGATGGAGAGCCTCAGACCACAGGGCTTTCCACTCTGGGCGGGGCGACGCGTCCGGGAATCGTGCATCGACTCGACCGCGATACCAGCGGCGTGATCGCCGTGGCCCGCAGCGAGCAGTCCCACCACGCCCTTGCCAAGCAGTTCGAACGCCGGACGGTGGCGAAGACCTACCTGGCCATCACCTACGGCTGTCCGCAGCTCGATGCCGACGAGATTGACCTGCCCATCGGGATCCATCCCTACCAGCGAGAGAAGATGGCGGTTCGCCGCGACCATTCGACAAGTCGTGAGGCGGTAAGCCGCTACGAGGTGGTGGAGCGATTTGGCCGCAAGGCGGCCCTCGTCCGGGTGGCTCCGAAGACCGGCCGCACCCACCAGATCCGCGTACACCTCGCGGCCGTCGGCACGCCTGTTTTGTGTGACGCCCTCTACAGTGGCCGCAGTACGATCCCCAGTGAGTTCTTCGGGGGCAAGGCGGGCGGCACGCCGCTGATCGAGCGGCAGTCACTGCATGCGGCGCGGCTGGAAATCGACCATCCCACCAGTGGCGAGCGACTTAGCCTCGAAGCCCCCTTGCCGGCTGATATGGAGGGGGTGCTGGCTCACCTGCGCAGCCTCTAATCCGCTCCTGCCGGCCGCCCCATTCACTGCGGCCGCAATGAACGGTCGAGAGAATCGTTGCCGTTGTCATGGCAGATAGCGTTGGCAGGCTGAGTCGGACGGTCTCGTACAGCATGGCCGCTGAGCACCAGGATCCGTGGCAGGGTCGAGTCGATCACTCGTGAGAGGGCGATGGTGAAGCCGGCGGCCCCATCGCGGTAGCCTGCTTGAAAGATGTAGCTCTTCAGAAACGCGGCGAGGCCTCGCAGCGGCAGCATCCAGGTGTGGGCCGGCTCCTGCTTCTCCTGAATGATGCTCGCCTTCGGCTGGGCGTAGCGGATCGACCTCGCGAGCACATCGGCACAGGTGGCAAAGCTGTGGTGCAGGATGGAGCCAGGGAGCAGCGTGGGCGTTTCTGGACTGCGGACGGCTTCATGCACCGCCAGGTCTGCAAACACACACCGGCGTCGATCAAACAGCCGCGTGACGGTTTCACCTCCCCAGGGACCGTGCTTGATTTCCTGGTTACCGATAAACGTTCGTCGCGGAAACGCGTAGCTGGCAGAGCCGGTGGCGAGGCGTTGCCTTTGGATCGCCTGGATGGCGGCCTCATCGAGCCATTCGTCATCGTCAAGCGAGAGCACCCAGTCGTGCGCGGCCATGGAAACCGCACGCCGCTTCTGTCTGCCGTAGCCATCAAACGGATGCGTCGCGATGCGACAACGGCAGGGAAGCGGAAGCCGACGCACCGCATCTGCATCATGTGAGACCAGCACGAGCACTTCATCGCACCAGGCCAGGCTTGCCAGGGTGGTCGCCAGGTGGACGCTCTGGCCGGCGGTGATCACGACGGCCGAGATCGGTGCGTCTTTGTTCTCAGAGCGGTCTGGCGGATCAAGGCTCATCACGACTCGGTCTGATCCTCGCCAGGGGCGTCGTCCTCGTCGGCGCTGCTGCCTTCCTCGTCATCAGTCGTGCTGGGAATGGGAGCGGATGCGAGAGTTGCCATGCTGCCTTCGGTGGGGAAGGTCATCGGGAGCTGCAGGGTGAAGGTGCTGCCGACCCCCGGCGTGCTGCTCACGGTGATGTCTCCACCATGTTCTTGCATGATCTTCTGGCTCACGGTCAGACCGAGGCCGGTGCCGCGAGAGCCTTTGGTCGACACAAACAGATTGAAGACTGTGGCGGCGGTCTCTGCGTCCATGCCACTGCCAGTGTCAGTGACGATAATCCGTGAGAACCCTTCGCTGACGTCAGCAGTGAGTGTGATGGCAACCCGTTTCTCGCAGGAGGGATCCTGCTGGGCTCGTTCATCGACTGCATCGAGTGCGTTGGAGACCACGTTCAGCACGGCTCGCGAGATGCCCTCGGGGTCAAACAGCAGTTCCGGGAAAACAGGTGGAGGCTCAAAGGTCAACGCGGTGCCCGCCTCGCTCGCCCGTTGGCTGACGGTTTCGATCACTTCATCGATGACTTCTGAGAGCTGGCCCGGCACCGGATCTGGTTCCCGCTGCTTGCTGAACGACAGCATGTCCATCACGAGCGACGAGATCTTGTTTTGGTTGCGGGCCACAATGTCCCAGCCCTTCCGCAGCACCTTGGTGTCGCTGCTGTCGAGCCCCATTTCCACTAGATAGCTCCCGCCGCGAATGCCCTGCAGAATGTTCTTGATGTGGTGGGAGAGCGTGGCGATCGTCTGGCCAACCGCTGCCAGCCGCTCTGATTGCACCATCGCCGAGTAGTACGTGGTGTCTTCAACCGCCAGGGCAGCCTGGTGGCCGATCGCAATCATCAGCTTGAGGTGTTCGTCGGTGAACCGCTGCTGTTCCCCGATGGTCACGTCGGCCAGTGGCACGGTGGTGTCGACGTATATCACGCCAACGGTGTCGTAGCGACCCTGCATCGGCACGCAGATCGCCTCGCGAACCCCTGTTCGCAGCACGCTGTGGCCGCTGCTAAAGCGGTCATCGTCACGAGCGTCGCTCGTCAGCACGCCCTCACGGCGTTCGAGCACATAATCGAGGATGGTGCGGCTGATCGTCATCGACTCCGTGGCATCACGCCCGTTGCGGTCACGGCGAGCCTTGGAGGTCAGCTGCCGAGTCGTGGGATCGAAGAGCATGATGCAGCCGCGGTCGGCTTCCACCCACTCGAAGACGAGCCCAAGGATGCGGCCGAGCAGGTCGTCGATGTCGAGCGTGTGGCTAATCGCCAGTGCCGTGCGGTACATCACCTGGACGTTTGAGCGGGCGCGGGCCAGTCGCAGGCTCTGAGTGTCTTCGGCAGCCGCAAGCAGGTCGGCCGTTTCGTCGGGGAACGAACTGACGATGCGTGAGTGATCGTCAGCTGCAGGGCCACTGACAATATCCACCTGGCCCACCGGGATGTCGGCGAGTTCCTGGGCGAAGACCAGCGTGGTGCGGCCGATCTGGATGTGGTCGCCGGAGGTCAGCTGTGCACGCTCGACCTTGCGGCTGTTGACGTAGGTGCCGTTCGAACTCTGCAGGTCGCTGATGACAAACTGGTCGCCCGTGCGGCGGATCTCTGCGTGCCGTCGCGAGACCTCGTTGTCGTCCACCCGGATGGTGTTCGACGAATCGCGGCCGATACTCAGGCTGACGTCGCTGTCAGCGACGTCAAGCCGGTCGCCGCGATTGCGACCTTGGATGACAATCAGGGATGCCACACCTTGTTCCTCGTCCTCGGCTATCGTTTCGGCAGCAATCCCCGCCGGAAGCTGGCACCACCACCGGTCCCTCAAGCGACTTCCGCTGGCTAAAATAGCAGCATCGTGCAGCCCTGGAAGAGTGCAGCTGCATGAAGATCCCTGTTTTCCTGTCCCGCTGCCTCGTCAGCCGGGGCGCAGCCAAGGAGGCTGATCGTGGTGCTTCGTAACTGGTGGAGATGCTCGGCGGTCGTTTCGGTGGCCGTGCTGGCGAGTGGATTCTCAGCTGCATGGTCGGTGGAGGCTGACGAGCAGGAGGCCGCCGTTGCCCGCTTGAAGCAGGGGGTAGGGTTGCTCGCTTCGGAGGCGATGCAGGGACGAGGGCCTGGTTCTGCTGGAATCAACCAGGCGGCTGACTGGGTGGCGGAAGAGTTCGCTGCCCTTGGTCTCGTTGCTCCGCAGGCGGCGTCGGTTGCGGCCGCCGATGGCGCCACCTGGGCGGGGTGGCAGCCCTTTGAAATGACGCTCGAGGCCAAACTGGGACCAGCCGCCTCCAACTACGCCGAACTTGTTGGACCGCCAGGAGCGGATGGCAGCGAGCGGGTCGTGCCGCTGGAACTGGGGCGTGACTACACGCCGCTGGCAGCAGGCGGCTCGGGGGAGTTTGATCTGCCACTGGCCTTTCTCGGCTATGGGATCACCGCTCCGCAGGAAGACTATGACGACTACGGCTCGATCGATGCCAAGGGAGATGCTGTCGTGCTCCTCAGGCACGAGCCGCAGCAAGACAATCCGCACAGCCTGTTTGACGGCAATCAGAACTCGCGGCATGCAGCCCTCTCGCGAAAAATCGCAAACGCTTCCGAGCATGAGGTTGGTGGCGTGATTTTCCTCAATGACGCTGTGGCGGTGGCACGGGAACGCGAGTCGATCGATCGGCGTGTCGATGCGGCCATCGAGAGCATCGTGAAGAAGCGGGAGGCCTATCGCGGTGGAGAAGCTGCTGACGCCCAGCTGCGTCGAGGGTATCTCGAAGAAGTCGCAGCGGAAGCGGCGGCGGTGACGCGAGCTGCCGAGGAACTCACGACCGACGGGGATGCCCTGATGGCCTTCGATCGGGCAGGAGATGGCAGCGAAGCCCGGCGAATGCCGATTCTGCAGCTGCGACGGGCAGCGATCGAGCCTGTACTCGAAGAGGTGCTGGGCACACCGCTGGCAGAGGTAGAGCAGGCCATCGATGACGAATTCGCCGCTCGTTCGGCAGACATCACCGGATGGCGGATTCGTGGGCAAACGGCGATCGAGCGACAGACAACGACGGCCAGGAATGTGCTGGCGGTCTTGCCAGGCGAGGGGCCGCATGCGGATGAAGTGGTTGTGCTCGGAGCACACTACGATCACCTCGGCATGGGTGGGACAAACTCGGCGGCTCCCGGCGTGGAGGCGATACACCACGGAGCAGATGACAACGCCAGTGGGACAGTGGCTCTGGTCGAGGTGGCGCGACGACTGGTGGCGCGAGGGCCGTTTCCGAGGACAGTGCTGTTCGTGGCCTTCTCCGGAGAGGAGCGAGGTCTGCTTGGTAGTGCACACTACGCCGCCAACCCCGCCTTCCCGCTGGAAAAGACGGTGGCCATGGTCAACCTCGACATGGTGGGCAGGCTGGCCGACGAGAAGCTGATCGTGCATGGCACGGGAACTGGCAGCACGATGGATGCTTTGGTCGATCGCTTGCTGACGGGGCGTGGCTTCGATGTCACCAAGGAGCCAGGAGGATTTGGTCCGAGCGATCACGCGAGCTTTTACGCCAAGAAGATTCCGGTGCTGCATCTCTTCACCGGTTCGCATGAGGACTACCACCGCCCGACTGACACGGCGGAGAAGATCAACTACGAAGGCATGGATCGGATTGCGGCTTTTGTCACCGATGTGGTCGGTGAACTCGCCGCAACCGAGGAGCCGCCGGTCTACGTTCAGGTGGCGAGCACCCAGTTTGCGGGAGGGGGCGGAGACCGGCCGTACTTTGGAAGCATTCCGGACTTTGGCACCAATGACGAGGGCTATGCGATCTCCGGGGTCTCAAAAGACTCCCCTGCTGCTCGTGGTGGCCTGAAGGGAGGCGACCTGATCATCCGGCTCGGCGAGAGTGCCGTGAAAGGGCTGGAAGATTTCGACAATGCCCTCCGCAAGCACCGTGGTGGTGACACCGTGCCGGTGGTCGTGAGGCGGGACGGGCAGGAGGTGAGCCTCAAGGTGATTCTCGATCCTCCGCGTTAAATACCGCTGTTTTCCACGCATCTTTTTGGGCTTGAGCCTCTTTGGTGGCTTTGCAATAGTTCGGCCTCGATAGAGGTTCCTGGGTGCCATGCGGCCACGGAAGGCACGTCCCCAAGGAACCACCGGCAACCGCCTCGATGAGACGGTCTGGAAGCCGGGGGCCAGAGACATCCGGTTGCCAACAGCGAAGGAGTGCGAAGCGTGAAGAGGCTTTTTGGGATCCTTGTCATCTGCGGAGCCATTGTGGCCACCGCCGCCGTCCCTGCCGCAGGGCAGCAGGCTGCCGGTCCTGCGACGCATGTTGCGGTCGTGGACGTCGGCTACATCTTCAAGAATCATGCTCGCTTCAAGACCGCAATGGACAAGATGCGGGACGAGGTCATGCAGGCTGAAAACGGCCTCAAGGCCGAGCGAGATCGCATCAATGGCCTGATGGAGCAGATCAAGGGCTTCAACGTCGGCACGCCCGAGTTCAAGAAGCTTGAGGCTGAGATCGCCAAGGCGCAGGGCGACTTCAACGTGACTGCCCAGCTGCAGAAGAAGGACTTCATGGATCGTGAAGCCCAGGTCTACATGCAGGTCTACCAGGAGATCGAAAAGGCTGTTGAGCAGTTCGCTCGTCAGCATCGCATCGCCGTGGTGTTTCGCTTTGACGGTGAGCCGACGGATTCGGGGAACCGCGACGAGATCCTTCGTGGGATCACCAAGCCGATCGTGTACCTCGAGCCAGGTATCGATATCACGCCTGACGTGCTGAAGATGCTCAACGGCAACGCAGTGGCAACGCAGCCCGCCGGCCAGCCAGTTCGTCAGTAGGTGGAATCATGAGGCGGGCCCTGCAGTGCGTGGGGCCCGCCTGTTTTTTTAGAGCGAGACTCCATGCCCACTGCCCACTGCCCGCGATCTCAGCGGACGCTTCGGCGACCGGTGCGGATTGCTGGTGTTGGCTACTGGAGTGGCCAGCCGGTCACCCTCGAGTGTCGTCCCGCGCCAGCAGGAGTTGGCGTGGTGTTCGTGCGTACCGACTGCCAGCCGCATGTGCGGATCCCTCTGCTGCTGTCGCAGCGGGTCGATTCTCCCGCCCGGACGAACCTCGGTGTCGGTGGAGTGCGAGTTGAGATGGTGGAGCATCTCGCCAGTGCACTTGCTGGCCTCGGTATCAACTGCTGCGAAGTGCGGCTTGATGCTGCCGAGCTGCCCGGTCTGGATGGATCAGCTGGCCCCTACGTTGACGCCTTAAGCGACGGCGGTCTGGAGGACCTTGGCTGTTCCTCGAGGCCGATTGTGGTGCGGGGATGCATGCGGGTTGAAGACGGGGATGCCTGGATCGAGGCAACCCCGGCAGCCGACGGCGGACTCTCAGTGGACTACACGCTGGAGCATCCGCACCCCGCGATCGGCACGCAGCGGGCTGCCTACAGCATCACGCCGAACATCTATCGCACAGAACTGGCGGCGGCTCGCACCTTTGTGACGGTGGAAGAGGCTGAGAAGCTCGTTGCCGCTGGGCTCGGCAGGCACGTGACCCGTGCGGAACTTCTTGTGTTTGGTGACGGTGGTGTTGAAGAGAACACACTCCGCTGGCCCGATGAATGTGCCAGGCACAAGGTGCTCGACGTGGTCGGCGACCTGATGCTCGCCGGACGGCCGGTGATTGGGCAGGTGCGAGCGTCACGTAGTGGGCATCGGCTCAACGCACGTCTGGTGCGACATCTGCTCGCCCACGATCGCGATGGTTGGGCTGGGAATGCAAGGGGAGCCGACTGCTGAGCATTTGTGGAAATCATGGATCAGACACCCTTTCCAACACGACATGAACCCACCGACAGCGGCCCACCACAGGTGCACCCCACGGCGGTAGTCGAGCCTGGCTGCGAACTGGGGGAGGGAGTGCGTGTTGGGCCCTACTGCTGTCTTTCAGCAGAATCGCAAGTCGGCGCCGGAACGGTCCTGGCTAACGGTGTGACGCTGCTTGGGCGTGTGCGCATCGGCAGAGACAACATCCTCCACACCGGGTGTGTGATCGGTGGTGAGCCGCAGGACATCAGCTATCGCGGAGCTCCCACCGAGGTGGTGATCGGTGACGGGAATGTGATTCGGGAGGGTGTCACGATCAACCGCGGGAGTGAGAAAGAAGAAGGGCGAACCGTCCTCGGTAGCCACAACTTTCTGATGGCGGCCTGCCATGTCGCCCATGACTGTCAGGTGCAGGATCACATCACGATTGCCAATGGCACGCTCCTCGGTGGGCATGTGCGAGTGGACTCGCACGCGTCGCTCTCGGGGGCAGTGGCTGTGCATCATTTCGTTCGGGTCGGTGGGTGGTCGTTTGTGGCGGGCATCAGCAGGGTGCTGCAGGACGTGCCGCCTTTCATGCTCGCCGAGGGCATGCCTGCTCGACCTCGCTGTGCAAACCTTGTTGCCCTGAGGCGGGGCGGCTTCGCGCAGTTTGAGATCGATGCAATCGTGGAAGCCCACCGGCTGCTGTTTCGGGCCAAAGTGGGCCTCGCGGCGACCAGAGAAATACTTGAAACCCATCAGCAGCTTCTGCCACAGGTGCAGGAGCTGCTCTCGTTCATTGCCAGCCAGCAGGATGGGCGGCATGGACGGGCCCTCGAGAGACGGAGAGCCGCATGAACAAGACGCGCGTTGCTGTGGTGGGCTGCGGCCACCTTGGAACCATCCATGCCCGGTTGTTGGCTGCTCGTGGCGATGTCGAGCTGGTGGCCGTGGTCGATCCCTCGCCGCAGGCGGGCGGTCGCGTTGCAGAGCCGCACGGCTGCCGTTGGCTCGCTGACCCTGCCGACCTTGTGGGGCTGGTCGATGCTGCGGTCGTTGCAGCGCCGACAGGCCTGCATGAGGCAGTGGTGGTGCCGCTGCTGGAGCATGGCATCGACGTGCTTGTTGAGAAGCCGATTGCGGCGACGTCTGCGGAGGCTGAGCGGATCGTGGAGGTGGCTCGCCAGCATGGGCGGACCGTCGCCGTGGGACATGTGGAACGGTTCAATCCCGCTTGGCAGACGATTCGTGGTGTGATCGGGCAGCCTCTGCATGTGGAGTCGCGTCGACTCGCCCCCTTCACCTACCGCTCGCTCGATGTGGGTGTGGTACTCGATCTGATGATCCACGACATCGACCTTGTGCTCTCCTTGCAGCCAGGGAAGCTCGTCTCCGTGCAGGCCCACGGCCTGGTTGCCACGGGAGGCCACGAAGACGTCTTGCGGGCCCGGCTCGGCTTTGACTCAGGCTTTGTGGCCGAGCTGGCAGCGTCACGGATCAACCCGGTGCTGGAACGATCGATCTCTGTGTGGTCTGAGGAATCGCTGGTGACCGTCGACTTCACCAGCAAAGAAGTGCAGGTGATCGAGGCCTCGGAGATGGTGCGACGGGGGCTGTATTCGGCGGCCTCGGTGCCCCCGAGTGAGTGGCCTTCTCGCAAGGAGACCTTTTTTCAAGAGGTGCTTCCGATGTCGTCACAGCCGGCTCCCGAGGGGAACGCCCTTGTCGCTGAGCATGACGACTTCCTAAAGGCCATCCGCACAGGTACTTCGCCGACGGTCTCCGCAGAACAAGGCCGAGATGCCTTGGAAGTCGCCTTCCATGTGCTGGAGGCGGCTGACATTCGACGGTTTGGAACGACGACAACCACGCCTCTGACGCGGGCAGCCTAAGCCAACGCCATCTCCCGAATCTCTCGCAGACCTCCCGTTGCAGGCTTGAGATCAGGCGAGGTCACGATCCTGGAAGAGCACCAACGCCACCAGCAGGGCCACGGTGGCGTAGAGGCCCGCGTAGGCCGCTGCCCAGCCGAGATAACTCCATGGCACGGGCACGCCGCCCACCACCGCGGCTTCGATCGTGAAGTGGTCGAGCACGGGCAGGAGTGTGGCGAAGAACTGGCCCACAAACCGCACGATTGCAAACTTGCCCACGCTCGACTGCACCACCAGCGGCACCAGGTGGCCGAGTGTGTAGACAGCGAAGCAGATGATCATGTTCGGTACGAGACCCAGTCGTGTGGAAACGGCGACGCTCACCGCAGCGAGCAGCGATGCCTCGAGGAATGAGAGCGTCAGCCCGGGGACGACGGTGATCATCTCGCTGGCGCAGTCACGCCAGACCGGCTCGGTGGCAGAGGCTTCGCGGGCATCATAGATCACCTTGAAGCTCGTTGAGGCCATCAGCACGCTGCCGAGCAGAAGCACGATCAAAAGGATCGACAAGCTCAGCCCGATGTACTTGCCGATCACAAACTGCTGACGGTTCAGTGGCTTGGAGAGGACCGTGAGCGCGGTACGGCCTTCGATCTCCTCGGCGACGGTCAGACTGGCGGTCCAGATCACAACCAGCAGCGAAAGCACCTTCACCAGGGTCAGACCGCTGTCCTTAAACATCTTCACGTCTTCGCCAAACGTGTTGTACGGGATCACGATGAACGTGATGATCGCCACGGTGCCGGCTGCAAGGGCCACGAGGAACACCGGCTGGGCTACCGCCTCTTTCACCGTGACGGCCGCGACCGCAGCGATCCGCGGCAAGAACAGTCGCATCAACACATGCACGGCGAGAATCGAGAACACCACGATCACCGTCCAAGGCAGGATGGCGACCTCGGGATACTCTGGAACAAGCGTGGAGCGAACCGAAAGCGTTGCTGGCTCACTACTTGGGTTGCTGACTTCGAGCTTGGCCCGTACGCCAAGGAAGGGGCTGGTACTCCCTTCAGAACGCACCCAGTCCCAAGGAGTGTCAGCCAGGAGGTCCACATCTGGCACCTTCAGCAAGGCAAAGCCCGCGATTGGCTGCTGGGTGCGAACCACCAGTGGGCGGTCGCTCTGCATCCCGAATGAGGCGAGTTCCTGAGGACGCAGGTCGAGTTCAAAGGTCTCTCGATCAGCGTTGGCAGGAACGGTGAGTTGGACGGTGTCTTCTCCGGCAGTCATCAGCCGACCGAGTGAACGCGTCATCTGGTCGACCGGCACCAGCGGTGTGAGGGCTACGGCCACTGCTGAAAGCCCCATCAACAGCCAGGCCATTGGCCCCAGGAAACCCTCCGAAAGGCTCGCCTGCAGTTCATTCGCGGCCCGCGGAGCAACGATCTTCAGCACGCCCCACACCAGAAGCGCCACCGCAGCGGCAATCAGGCTGCCCGCACAGAACAGCCAGATCGGTGGCAGGGCAGTTAATGAACGGTTAGCGAGGAGCAGTCCCATAGTTCCCATCACGTCATTCTGGCTTCGAGGAAGGGGGAACGAAAGTTTCCCCTGTGGTCGATCACGATTCTAGCGGTCCGGCGAGGACAGTGGCATGACTCCCGGAGAGTGGCCACCGCTCGGCCAGACGGCCAAGATCCGAGCCCTTTAGATTCTCGACCACACCGAGGTCGTCGGCAACTGATCGATAGCGACGCGAATGGGCCCATTCGAGGCCAACCCCGAAGAGCCGCCGGCGAGCCCGCTCGCCCGAAAGCACAATCCGCGAAGCGAGTTTGCTGCGGGCCTGCTCCATTTCAGCGGTTGTGAGGCCATTGACGGTCACATCGGTCAGGATTTCCTCCGTTCGGGCAAGAAGAGCCTCAATCGACTCGGCGTCGGAGGAAAGCTGGACGGCAAACACGCCCGCGTCGAGAAAATCCTGGTGATGACAGGAGGCGTAGTCGGCCGCCCCTGAGTCGATGAACTCCCAATAAAACCGGCTGCCAGACTCGTCGCCGAGCATCATCGCCAGCCATTTGGCGGCATAACGGTCAGGATCGTCACCATCCGGGCCGGCGGAGAAGCGAATCACATATTCCATGGCAGCAGCTTCCCGCACGATCTGCTCGCGAATCGCCTCATCGCCGCCGCCGCAGACGCGTGGCGGCTTAGGGCATGTGCGGGAAGAAATCTGCAGCGGCTCCCACTCGCCGCAGATTCGCCTGGCAGTCTCGACAAGATCGTCAAAATCGACGGCGCCGGATGCCGCCAGCACAATGTTGCCGGGGGCATAGCGGCGGCGGTGGTAGTCCCGCATGCCGTCGACACTGATGCTGCGGACCGAGTCGAGGGTTCCGAGCACGCTGCGGCCAGCCGGATGGCCGGCGAAGAACGTTGCTCGACAGGCGTCGTCAGCCCCAAATGGAGGCTGATCGTCGTACATCTGAATCTCTTCAAGGATCACGAGCCTCTCGGTCTCGAAGTCTTCCTCCCGTAAGGCAGGGCGAAGAATCCGGCCGATCAGCTCTGTGGCTTCCCGCTGATGTTCAGGCAGCACGCTCGCGTAGTAGACCGTGTCTTCCTCGCTGGTGAAGGCGTTGGCGGCAGCACCAAGATCATCAAACCGCCGGTTGATGTCGTCGGCCGACAGGTCGTCTGTGCCCTTGAAGACCATGTGTTCGAGGAAATGGCTCGCGCCCCAGAGTTCGTCTGTTTCGTCGCGGGAACCGGTGTTCACAAAGAAGCCGACGCTGGTGGAAAGCGCCGAGTCAGAGATCTCGGCGATCACCTCCAGTCCGTTTGGCAGTGTCTCATGCCGAAAGCTCACGGGGCACCTCCAGGGGATGACGGCCAAGGGAGACGATCGAGAGGTCGGTTGGCGGATGGCTCTCCAGCCAGCCGCGAACAGAACTCACCGAAAGCTGATCGAGTCGCTTCAGCTCGTCAGCGAGCGATCGTACGCGACCGAGGTGATACCACTGTCTCGCAATGCCACCGGCACGAGCAGAACTGCTCTCCTGCTGCATCACGAGACCACTTTTCGCGCGAGCTTTGACTCGCATCAGTTCATCTTCGGTGATGGAGCCGGGGAGCCTTTCGATCTCCTCGAGCATCACATCGAGCGTCTGCTGAGCACGGTCGCTGCTGGTGCCGGCGTAGCAGATCGCTGACGCAAAATCCCGCTGGGTGTGGTAGCCAGCCGACACGGAGTAGCAGAGGCCGCGACGTTCACGCACCTCCGTGAAGAAGCGGGAGCTGGTGCCTCCACCGAGCACCGAAAGAGCGGCTGTGGCCTCATACGACTCGTCGCTGCGGTAGGGGGGCGCCGACCAGGCAATCGCGATGTGGGTCTGCTGTGAATCATGCTCCACGTGCTGCCAGCGGCCGCCACGTTCACCCTGGCCGACGGTCACCGGTGTTCCCGGCTGCCAGTCGGCGAAGGCTGCTTCCATCCGCTTCACAAAGTCGGGCCAGTCCAGCCTGCCAGCGGCCGCCACGATCATGCCGTCAGGACGCACGTGCGTTGAGGCGAAGGCTTCCACGACCTCCGGTGTGAGCTGTTCGACATCAGCGGTGAGCCCTTCGGAGGGCAGGCCCCAGGGGGCTGGAAACACGAGCTTCTTCAGTGCCAACAGCGTGCGGTGCGAGGGATCGTCGTCCGTGCCCGCGAGGTCTTGCAGGACCACCTGTCGGCCACTCTCGAACTGGTCGGCTGGCAGCTGCGGGCGACGCAGAATGTCCGCGTAAATCGACACCGCTTCCGGCAGACGCTTGGCCACCATCGCTCCGAAGTAGGTGGCATGGGTGGTGGAGACGGCGTTGGACCAGTTGATCCCGGCCATCGCCAGATCTTCCACCAGCTGGCGACTGTCACGGTCGCCCGCTCCACGCAGCATCATTTCGCTGGTCAAACTCGCCAGACCGCAGCGGCCCTCGCCGTCGTGGATGCCGCCGGCAGGGGCATGAAAGGCAACGGCCACGCTTTCCAGATCGGGCAGTTCCTCACCGAGGAGGACAATACCGTTGTCGAGCGTGGCGGAAAGGAGCGTCTGCTTCACGAGTGGCTCAACATCGCTTCGCCGTGCGAGGCCGACTGAGTGGTGTCTGACGATCGGGATACTGCCGTCCCCCGCGAGGCAGCCCGAGCTTTGTCGTCCACCACTTTGTAAACGGTTCGAGCTCGACGGAAACCCAGACGCCGATAAAGCTGGGCCGCAGACGTATTTTCGGCGGTTACTTCCAGGGAAGCCTTCCGCAGGCCTGCTCGGCCGAAGCCGGCCATTGCCTGTAGGACGAGCAGCGTGCCCAGCCCGATTCCGCGGTGGCCTGGCACCACACCCACATTCTGGATCATGCCGGTGCCCTGCTTGTCGACCACACCCTGAATCGTTCCACACCAGCTGTGCTGGCTCGGAGCAACCACACGAGCGATCAGCCAGGTTGCCTCAGCGAGAAACCCAGGCTTGCGTCGGATTTCTCGCATCAGCCGGCGACAGCCCTCAAGGTCGCCAAGGCAGGGGAACACCACTGCGTCGATCTCGTCGCAAAAGGACCGGTATTTGGTGCGGGCGTGGGCGTCGAGGAGGGCCTCGTTCCAGGCGACCAGCCGGTATCCCTCAGGCAGCACGGGCGGCCGCCTGGGAATGAGCAGGTCTGCCTCCATGCGGAACCGCTTGAAATAGGTCGATGCCACCGTGTTCCTCCCGGGGCGGGGCCGCCACCTCCTCACTCTTCGCCGAGCAGGAGTGCTGGCCGATGGGTGTCACCGGCGGCGGATGTCTTGCACCTTAAGAATGCCCTCAAATCCGGTCAACTGACCGGTCGATGGCCGGCTCCGACGCAAGCCGCTCGTGAAGCCTGCGAGAGATGGTGGCGATTGCAGCGATTCGATGGCCATGCTAATGTTTTTGAACGGTCAAAAAATGATTTTTGAATGTCCTCAAAAATGCTGGTCTCGCCGTTTTGCAGGCAGTTCGCTGCTATTTGTCGCGGTCTCGCTGTCACTTTTGGTGGCCGGCTGCGGAGAGACGGCAGACCCGAGCCGACGCCTGACCGTCGTGGCCACGACGACGATTGTGGCTGACCTGGTACGGCAGATCGCCGAAGAACGAGTCGCCGTCGAGAGCCTGATGGGCCCCGGCATCGATCCGCACTCGTACCGGCCGACACCGCGGGATGCAGACCGGCTGGCCCGGGCTGATCTGATCGTGGCAAGTGGACTGCATCTTGAGGGAAAACTGGCCGAACTCCTCGAGCGGATCAGCCGTCGCAAGCCGGTGGTGTTTGCCGCCGAGAGCGTTGACGTGTCCGAGCGGCTGGAAGCTGCGGCAGGTATCGCAGACCCGCACGTCTGGTTTGACCTCGCGCTGTGGACCGCCTGCATTGATCCCACCGTGCAGGCGTTGTCGGAAATGATGCCGGAGGCGGCGACGAGTTTTTCCGCAGCGGGGGAGCGGTATCGCCAGGACCTGATCATCGCGGACGCCCGAATCAAGCAGGCGGTGAGCACGATTCCCTCAGAACAACGTGTGCTTGTCACCGCCCATGATGCGTTTCGCTACTTCGGTCGGGCCTACGGGATCGAGGTGGTGGGTGTACAGGGCGTGAGCACTGAGAGTGAGGCAGGGCTCGCTGACATCAATCGTCTGGTCGATCTGCTCGTAGCACGCAAGGTGCCTGCGGTGTTTGTGGAAACCA
>Ga0129348_1000220_pt1 | contig 19995 bp, 4 predicted proteins | sample CPBDNA_4_FD_94424 | JGI IMG/M metagenome (GOLD analysis project Ga0129348, IMG submission 94424) | Freshwater to marine salinity gradient microbial communities from Chesapeake Bay, USA - CPBay_Sum_27_0.8_DNA | ecosystem: Environmental > Aquatic > Marine > Coastal | place: USA: Chesapeake Bay...
CTTTAGACTTGACCTTCTTGAGGGAGCGACAAATGATGTTTTGATCGATCTCGGAATCAACATTGACATCAAAGAAATATTCAACATAAGTAGGGTCCAGTTCTGGAAGTTGACCATCTGGGCGACCTGCCATTATTTGTGCCCTTCTTTCGTCAATAAGTTTGTTGTCAACAACTGTCTGAACTGGTTTGATGAAAGAAAGTTGTTCGAGGACTGGCTCGCCAAGGTTGCCGGTTTCGTCTTTTATTTCGAAGATCTCGATCTCAAAGTTCTCGTGGTCGAAAGAGGCGTTCTCTTCTTCGATTATGAAAAGAAGTTGATCCGGCCCAACGAAAACTTGGTAGTTGTCTGGGTAAGTTCTGCCCTGTGTTAGTGCTGGATCGAACTCGAACTTTGGAGTTGAGCCAACTTCCTCTGTGGAGATCTTGAACTCAACGTCAAGATCGATCTGTGGAATGTTGAGGAGTTGCTGGGAATAGTTGGTTATTGTGGAGGAACCTGTGTTTGCCGTGCGGACATTGCCGGTTAGGGAGTTTTCAAGGTTCTGGATCCTGCCTTCAAGGAAGCGGATCTTGTAGGCGGGCGTCTTTGTTGATTCGAGTGTTGTTGTGCCGAGGCTTTGTGGCATAACATTTAGTTTTTCATAAACACCGAGCCTCATTCTGTCCTGAATGTCGCCCACGCCATCAAACAAATATTCTTCACGGCCCGTAAAGTTGGTCTGTGTGGTCAAGTAAGGAGTGTCCTCTTGGATTCTTGACTCTGCGGAGTTCTTGTTTTCGGTTGTGATGCCGGCATAGTTGGCGTCATACATTACACCTTCGTCAAAAAACGCATAGTAGGTCGGTTTCCACCTGCCCTGCGAGAGCATATGACGACCATACTTGGTTATTTGGACATCTAAAACTTCTTCTTTTGAGTCAAAAAACTTCATTTTTTAGTCCTTTATCCGTCTGCGTCCTGTGTTTCAATGCTACCAAGCTCGTTCATGCCGGGTGCTGCGCGTTCCTGTCCGCCAACTGTGTTGTTCAGCGCCCCTGCTACTGCGGTACGTCCGCCTTCTAGATTGCCTGCAATCTCGCGTGCGGTTTGCGAAGCGGCGGTTTCAGCGTCCACAAAGCCCCCTGGTCCGAGAATTATTGGGCCACTTTCTTCAACAACATCGCCACCTTGTCTACTGGTGTCGACAGAGCCAGGTATTCTTTCAAAACCTGGGCGGAAACTTGTTTCTGCGAATACGTTTAGATCTCCAACAAATGTTCCTCCTGCTCCACGATCTGCGAGGGCCAACTCGTCAGGTAGATCGACGCGCTTGGCGCGAACCTTTCTTGTGTCTGGGATCTTCTTAAAGTCCATGGAAACTTCAAGTTGTGCAAGTTCAACAAGGGAGCAGAAGTCGTAAGGCCAGTTGTAGGTGTAGAATGGCATTGAGCGGTCCTTGTATTCGACATCCTCAAAGTAGTCACCACGGGCTCTTTGCTTGACTTTGAAGACCATCCACTGGATCTGGTTGTCCATGTCATCGTAAGGCATGTTTGCGGGCCTTGCTGCATTGGCCTCCTCAATGTCTCCAAGCAGTTCGTTTGCAAGAAGTTCGTGGCTTATTGTTGCGAAGGAAGCCTGTGCTTCTGTGCCAATGTTTGGAGTGACATTCTGCCAGATCTTGGAAAGGTCATCCTTTGTTAGTTCGTGCTTGAACTCAAAAACATACATTGAGACCGGTGTGACTTCTGGGTTGTTTACAAAGTCAAATGTTGGTGGGAAGACATATCTTTGCATTGCATTGACAAGGTTTCTGTAACTCTCGCCGGAAATGCGTGACTCTGGTTGCCTCGGGTCAAATGTTCTGTAGAACTTTCTCTCTCCATCAACGATCTTGAATGGAACGGCGATGACGGCTTCTCTCAAGAACTTGCGATTGCGAACCTCACCGATTCTAACTGGATCGGTGCTGAAACCGCAAATGTCTACTAACGATTGAACTTCTGGTTGAACATACCCAGAACCAGAGCCAATTGGCACCGAGTAACCATTGTAGTATGTTGCAACATCAGACTCGTTGTTCACATAACGGCTCTTGTTTAGTGAAGAAATAGTTCCGGCTGGATCTGGCACCAGCGTAGCACTTGGGTGTGTGTTAAGCCACTGACTAGGAATGTCAGTAATTTGTAGATAAACACCTTCACCATCAAGCGGGAGTCGGCCAAACTGGTGCCACATTCCTCTCGGAATACACGAATTCGCATCAGCATCATCGGTTACAGTTAATGTGTTGCTTCCTGTGCTAACATGGTTAAAATTGAGCATTGGTGTTTCAAACTTGGTCTGAATGGACCAGCGGCGACCTGCCCTATTCTTGCGGAAAATGTTGAGGCAAGAATCAAGTTGCATTGCCCACTCATTCATGAATGGACCAGAAGCCGGCCCGACATATGGAACCGTGGCCACGCCGCCCGTGAAAGACTTGACGTGGTAAGAAGAACCAGCAATGTTTTTAAGAGCCTCTTGATCATAGCGCCATTTTCTCGTAAAAGAACCGGCGAGTGGAGTATTATTGTTTTCAGAGCCGCTATTTGCAAATATTGCTGGATGGGGGGAGGCAAAGATTTCATCCAAAGTTGGTCTGTATTGTTCGCCGGTTTCGTCTGCTTTGAACTGGAAGATTTGTGGCGTACTACTGCTGAACTGTGTTTCCAGCCCTCTTGGGAAGAAAATAATATCAAACCAACATTCTCCGTCATAATATGGAGGAGTATGTGAACCATAGATTCCATTTGCTGGCGTGAAGTCATAGTTTGTCCCCGGAATTGTGTCTGCGCCTGGCCACAAGTTGTGGTTACCGGACACGTAGAGCGCTAACGGAACACCAAATGCACCAGGGCGGCTATACATCGTGAAGGTCTCTCTTGCTGCCCTCGTCTCAGTAGAGCCAAACTCTGGAGTGTTCTGTGGAACCTCAAAGTTACCCCACGAACCACTGAAGAGGCGAGACTGATCCATAGAGCGCCACATCTTGACTCTCATTCCGTATGGCGTCCCAGGAGTTACTGTTTTAAACTCTGTTTCCGGTAGAGACTCTAACTTTGTAAGTTGCCCCCTTGGTAAGAAGAAATTTACACTCTCAGCGAAGAAATTGTTGATCATCTTCTTGTATTTTGTTCCGCCAGTTCCATCGAATGAAACAACACTTCTTACTCTTGCCCAGTTGCTTGGCTCATCATCAGCAATTCTCTTGCTAGCAAGGTAATTATCCGGATCGATTATTGCTTCAAATGGTATTCTATCGTCCCACCCCTGAGAGTGGTCAACTACTCTGGAAACAGCATTTCTGCTTTCTGTCCTGTTACTTGACAGGATGGCATAAGAGGCAGATGTGATAAACTCGTTGAATTGTACTGGAACAGGGAACTGTGTCTCTTCATAGGTTATGCCCCTCTTTGGTGTATTACTGCCGGCAGTTACGGTCATGCCTTCTTCTAGAATTGGATAATCAACCGCAATACCTGACTTGATGGTGTTGTAAAGGATACCAGGAGCGAAAAGAGGCTTTAAGAAAGTTCTCAATGAGGCTCCCTCACCTAATTCTTGGCCACTGATTTTGTTTACAGAACCGCTGTAGTCTTGGATAAATTGTTCCACCATCTCCGTTGTTCTTTCGGCAGGGTAGAAGCCGTCGTAAGGAACAAACTTCTTGATCGCCTTGCACTTCAAGGTGATGGCGTGTGGATCCGCGATTCTTTCGTGGTCGTTCTTTATGAGTTCGAAGTGCTTCATAAAGTCTGAGTTTGTAAAGACCTTGAAGAAGTTGGCCTCTGAACTGTTTTGTGGAACTGTTGAAGCGGTTGGTGTTCCGAAAATGGAGAATAGTTTTTGGTTCTCTTTGAGGAAGTCGTCGGAGTTCGCATCGTAGAAGTCGATATGCTCGGAGATCCTGAACTCTGGGACGATGGAGTAGTCCTTGCCCTTGCTTCTAATGTCGGCAAAGTAAGCCTCGTAGTCGTCGTAGAACGGGTTGGCTGCGGAAGAGACAAATGTACTTGACGTTCCTTCATAAGCGCCGGCTTGTGTAGCGGCTTCCCAGAGGGCTTCACCACGGAATAGAGATTGTCCCGCTAAGATGTTTGTGTCACTAATCGGCGTTGCAATTTCTGGGTTTTGCATTCCCCATATAGGCATAACCGCACCAGTTAGGGGGTAAATTTGCTTCCTAGCATAGATCAGCCCTGGTCGAGCGTTTGAAGCTGTCCCTGCGTGATAATGAACATAGAGGTTTTGCAACTGCCCTGGACGAGTAGATGCGGAATTGTTTTGTCCTATCCCACCAAGGTTGTCGACTATTCCTGGGTAATACGTTGTAAAGTTTACGGCTGCGTCCAGCGCCCAGGCGCTTTGGCTTACCGTAATTTGTGCAACGTTTGTTGACTTCTTCGCCTCGCCCTTAGTGGCGCGATCTGCCCGAGCATCACGCCAGAAGTTGTTTTCAAAACTTGTTCTGCCTCGGATGATATCTCTGTAAATGTTTGCCCTGGACGGGTAAACGACTTCCGAATAGCGGAGTTCTGAAAGTCGCTTGATCGGAAGTGAAGAGTTCTGCTTGTTCTTTCTGCCATAGAGGTTTAGGAGAGTTCTGTAAGGCGTGTCCCTGAAGTCGATCTGTGCTCCGATCGCCTCGTTGAAGTCGGAGTCTTCGAAGAACGCAAGGTTGTTTCCAAAACTTGCCTTGACAACTGCGATCGAGTTTATGTCTTCGCCCTTGTCGTTTTCGCCTGTTTTGACGACAAGTTTGTAAGAAAGCGGCCTAAATGCAACATCGACAGAGGACTGTGTGACAGCCAAGGTTGCTCGGTTTCTGACTGGAACTGTTGTTGTTCCGCCGGGAACCGTTACTGTTATTGGTTCGCCAACCTTTGGTGTGTGGGTGTAGATGTTGTTTTCGCGGAAGTAGCGTGGAAGCCTGCCTTCGCCGACCCTCTGTTGTTTCCAAGTGTTGTAGCCGTATACACTTCCACGGTGGGATAAAATATGATTCAAAGAATATAAAAGTTCATATGTCTTAACCGATGCGTTGACGGAGATTGTATTAATATACGAACTGCTATAGAATGTATTTTCGGCAAAGCTACCTATGTCTGAATAATTATAATAGTTTCTAACATCTACCGTCGGTGGATAGCCGATTGTAAAATCACTCGCGCTAATTGGTTCAATAATTGTAGTGTTTATTCCAGCAAAATCTGTGGGCGCCGCTCCAGGCTGTGTGCGATCAAGAAAAACCCTTCGACCACCGCCGCCAGTGCCGATCGCGGTTACTAATTCACTCGCGCTAACAAAGTTGATCGCGCTGACGAGACCAGCGGAGGAGGACGCTAGACCGTCATAAGGAAGGTAGCCGTAGATGTCGCCGACTGTGGAGACATAAGACGCTGTGATCCAAGTGTACTGGAGGTCGGACTGTGGGTTCATGTGCTGGACATAGTAGTTGTCAAACACCGAAGAAGTCACAATGCCGCCGGCAGAACTTGACTCCAACTGCTTGATGCCGTTTCTGTTGATCTTATGAAAACTTGCCGTGACGCTTGTGTAGTCCAGGGCGGAAACTGCTGAACCGGAACGAAGGCCAAACTGCTCGGAACGCTCGGTGAGAAGAGTGCGGAGAGGCTGTCGGACTGTTAGGTTTCTGTAGTTTAGGTTGTTGTAAGGGCTCAACTCGGAAGAAACATAGTCAAGGCCCGCACCACCTTGAGAGTCGCCGGCAGTCTCTGGGCCGCCTGGGGCGGAGAAACGGTTGACGATGACGTGCTCTGTGCGTGCTCTGACGGGCTTTGCGTAGTCCACGAGGGCTTCGACATAGCCGAGAACATCAGAGGTCACAGAAGCGGTAGAGAAGCCCTCATTCTTGACGAACTGGGAGTTGTTTGTTCTGCGAGAGTTTGTCATAACAACTTCGTAACGCTTGTCGAAGTTGCCCATGCGGATCGTGTTAGAACCAGTCCTGTGCTGGATATTTTCGACGTTTACCGGACGCTTGATGCCCTCACCTCTGCGGTATTGTGGAGAAGCGGAGGGTCTTGTAAAGTTGTAATCAGCAGATGAGTAGTTTGTGCCGTTCCTGAACCAAGCCTCGGCCCTAGTTGTGGAAGAAGTTAGAGTAGGATCTCCTGTAAGATCTTCATGGCGATGTCTGTAACCGCCGACATGAGCGTCTGTAAACGGCCCCTGCATAGGAACATCGTACTCTGGTCCGTAAGAGTCGTTATGGAAACCGGCAAACTCAACACCAGCGGTGTCCGATCTGTAGCCAGTGGCCCCAGCAGAGGAGCTGTAGACCACAGCAAGAGGGTTGTTCTTGTTTGTTGAATAACCGTTCTGGTCCTGATCGTGTGTTCCAACAACCTCTTCATAACGACGCTTGATGGTGACAATGGGCTCGCCTGTTTCTGCAAGATCAAGATCCTTGAAGTCGCCATTTGAGAATGTTAGTTTGTTTGCGTTGCCTGTTCCGCGTCTTGTAATGGAGAATAGAGCGTCTGGTCTGTGCCCTGGTGGGTAGTTGTAGCCACCACCGATCTTCTTGTCTAGATGGACTGTTGTTCTTGTTGTCTGCGCAAAGTTGCGGAGAGCATAAGTAGAGCCGAAGTAAGTGTTTCCGATGCCCGTGCTCTCGTTGAACTCCTCGGCAGAAGCAGAGTTGAAACTTAGGATGATGTCGTTTAGATCTTGGCGGGCTGTGTCGATGGGGTCTGCCGTGCCAAAGGCTGTGTTGTCGCGCTTGGCTCGGTCTTTCCACCAACGACCACTTGTGCTTTGTAGGTTATTGAGCGGCGCGTGGCCAAACTCCCAGTTGTAAGTAAGTTCTTCAATGCCCTTGACCCTGGCTTCCAACTTGGCGTCGTCGCCACCAAAGCGTTCGTTGCCCTTGTAGTCAAGGTGCGGGTACTTGTGATCATATTTGGAACGGGAAAGGATATGATCTTCCACGACTGTTCTAATTTCGTCAGAAACATCGGCAGAAGCAGGGACGAGTTGCTGGAGGAAGATCCCAAGAGAGTTATCGATCCACTTGTAGTATTCGATGAACTTGTCAAGATCTGGGTTGTTTTGGATCTTTTCAAAGAAGAGTTGGCGTAGAAGGCGAAGACCCTTGTAGTCTCCACGATACTTGTTGACAACATCGCCAATGAGGTTATTGAACTCTACGATCGTTCCAAAGTAGTTTACCATTTCTTGGGAGACAATGCCATACATGCTCTTTTCGAAGGCAAAGAACATCTGCGAAACGGCAGCGTCTCTTGGATAAAGTTCGTCATCCCTAGAAAGAACATTGACAGCATCTGCGGAGTTCACAACCTCAGGTAAGCGCTGACGGTTTGTTGGTAGGAACTCCTTGTCGATGACGCTTGTGGAGGAAAGTGCTGCCGGGAAGTAGGCAACGCCTGCATATTGGCTGCCAATGATCGTCGAAAGGTTGCCGTCGTTGGAGTAGCGGGAGGCAAGTGAGACGGAGCCAGAGGAGGCGTCTTCAACCGTGAAAGCGCCACCTGCGTCGGTTCCTGTGACCTGTGCGAAGTCCCAGTGCATAGCGAGGGACTCGATATTTGGAATAGTCTGGTTGTCAACGCCGGAAGAGGTTGAATCAGCGTTGAAAGCGATGTTTCTGCTTGGGAACTTGGTTCCGACATTGGCTGGATCTTTCGCGTGCTCGACAATAACTTCGTTTTCGAGGTAAGAGGCCCAGTGACGAATAGACGTAACCTTGACATCTGAGTTTGTGACGACGGAGCCAGAGTAGTTTGTGCGATCTGCGCCGATGTAGTAGCGGCGATCGTTGGTAAGGTAGTCGTTTCCGAGGCCGCTTGCTGTAACTTCAAACTCGTTTTTGACAACGCCGAACTCTGTGTTGACACCGTACCATTCGAGGATGTGAGCGTTCGAGGTTGAACCAGTTAGACCATTAGAATAAGGGTACTTTTCGTGTTTGATGCGAACGGCAAAGTTCCACTTTTGGTTGTCGTAGACATTGCTGTAAACAGAACTTGTGAGGTTTAGTGTTCCTGCCCTGTTTCGGAGTTGGAAGTAGCCATCTCTTGAGTTTAGGTGGGTGCGGACAAAGTAAAGTTGGAAGTTCTTGTCGTCAGCAGCAGTAGCGAGCCAGTCAAAGTTCGTCTCGCCCTGTGAGTTGTGGTGTCCGAAAATGGAAGAACTTAGGAACGGAGTGTGAAAATACTGTGGGTTGCTGAACTCGTACTTTCTTGGGAAGAAAACCTCGACTTCGGCTGTGTTTGGAAGGTAGCGGTTCGTTCCCGTGACGTGTGTGATGCCAGTTGTTTCGGAGTTTGTAGCAGAAGAACTCTGGTAAACGATGCCACCAAAGCGATCTGGGTGGTTGAAATCAACAAAGTTCTTGCGAGTGATCGTGGAGTAATCTGTGTCCTCGAACTTGAACTCTGCGTTGTTGCCGTAAGCGTTGAACTGAACGACTTCATCGCCGATGCCATAGCAGCGAATAAGGTTTCTAAACGCCTTTTCCGTTCCCTTTGACTTGTAGATGTAAGTAAGGTTGTTGTAAATGTTCTGGTAAATGAGGTTCTTGACCTCGTTTAGATCGAGTTCGTAGGCCCTGTCCGACCTTCTGTTGGCGAAACGCTCAAGGATGTCCGCGTCAACGAAGATCTCTGGAACTTCAAGGCCCTTGGAGGAAAGCAAGTTGCGAGCGAATGGGGTTGGCTTGGCGCTGGAAGTTAGGTAAGTGTTGTCGGTTAGGTGCGGAAGTGCCTTGATCTGGAGGTTTAGTGTGTCAAAGTAGGAGCCGACGATCTGTGTGAGGCGCGTAACTTCGTTTGAGCCCTGTGTCTCGTCCTGATCGATGATCCAAGACGGAATGGAGTCCTTGATGCTTGCCTGGTTTTCATAGTCGTGGACGCTACCAGATGAAGAAAGTTCGTCGTAAAGTGCGCTCACATCCGGGTGTGTGGAATAAATAATCGGATCTTTGTACTCTACCGTGTCCGCAACGACTGCTGTGGAGGAGTCAATAGCGGATCCTGTGGAGCGGGCAGAGGAGCCAGGGTAGCCAACCCAGGTTCCGTTTGTTATGCGGCCAGAATAGTCAAGGACAACAGAGTCGGTCGCCGTGACGCTGGTTATGCCCTCGTTGAACTTGTAGTAAACACCGAGTTCTGCGTTGGCGATCTCTTCGTTTGTGCCGCCGCGAACCTGCGTCCACCAGTTGTTTTGGATGTCTTTCTCGTCTCGCTTGGACTTCCAGTAACGGAACTCGTCAATAGAGCCAGAAAGTTTACCGTAGCCGGTCATCGTCGTGCTGGCGAAGGCAGCACCGGACGGAGCGGTTTGTAGTGCCCCTATGAAAGCCTTGAGCGACCCTGTGACGGCTCCAAAGTCAATAGCCGATGTCGTGGTCTTATTTAGCGTGCCATCGACGTAAGCCTTTGTTGTGAGCCCCGTAGAGCCTGACTGAACTGTGACGGCGTAATGGTGCCAAGCACCGTCGGCGATGGATGCGGTTGTGTAGGCGCTGGAAAGTAGGCTAATGTCGGCTGTGTTGGAGCCGGATCCAAGGTGAAGGTAAAGCGGATCTGCACCGTCAGTGGCTCCGGTGACATAGAGGAGGAAGCGACCATAGCCGGCAGAGGAGGAAACTGAGCCGTTCCAAAGGTCAAAAATGACTTCTTTTTCGGTAGAAGCGGTAAGCCAGGTGTCTTTGTTTAGCCAGAACTCGACCGAGACACCCTTGGAGAGGTCATAGTTTAGGTTTGACTCGCGGGAACCAACACGGTCAAGGGCAAGCGTGCCGTCAGTGCCGTAAATGTCCGTGTCGTAGTAGTTGGAGCCGGTGAAGGTGTAGTGTAGTGTTCCGGCCGGCATGCCCCCAGAAGCGGTGTGTGGGCCGCCTACGAATGAAATATATTCAGGTGCAGAGGACGAACCCCAGCCGCTAACAAGTGAAGGTGTGGCACCGCTCCACCCATCGGAGGAGAAAATGGCATAGCCGGTTGTGCGTGGGTAGCGGTTGTCAAAAATGTAGAGATCAAGGTAGTTCGACTCGTTGTGGAAGCGAGTTATTTCTTCTTCGGAGCCGTCATAAGGAAACTCACGGTAAATGCGGGAAACGGCGTCTTCGTAATAGGACTGTGCCGAGCCGTAAGTGACGAAGTTTGCTGGATCGGCGAAGTCGACCGCTGGAATGTAGCGGTTGATGCGCTTGATCTGCTCTCTAACATTATCCGCAGACTCAAGTTCCGGGGCGTTTTTGACAACCTCTTCTTCGAGGTTTGTAGAAACTAAGACCGTTTGCGGCTTATTTGAGTCAAAAAGTTTTCTGATGCTCATTATTTATTCTGCCTTGATTCCACTTTAAACTTGAATGTTTCGGGCTGCTCGACCCAGGCTCCTATGTCTTGGTTATAGAATGAAAGTTTTATTCCATAGGAGTAGCCAGTTTCAAACATGCTCATATCTAAGTCAAAGTATGAACCAGAGGCGTCATAAGACATTACTGTTTGGTTGTCGCTGCCTGTCCCGTAAGAAACGACCTTGAGATCGTCTATCACTCTATAAATTTCGTAAGAACCACTTTCTATAACTTGAACTTCGGGTGTTGCCACCGCTCTTGTGTAAATAGTTGGGCTCCAATCTTTTTGGCGAGTGTAGATTCTAAACCTTGCCGTTTCGTCGTTACGGTAGGACTGGCGTAGGTTTGTTATTGTTAAAAAGTATTCATCTGCCGGGGCAACGGCGGACGGGTATAGGACAGAAGGCTCGAAAGAACCTGTGTAGAACTGTGTTCCGGATCCGTCGTTCCAAACATCAAAGACGGTCTCAAGTGGCGTAGATGCCGCAGTCATGGCGAAAGACGCCGAGTAAATGCCAGTTGAGACGTAGCCTCCGGTTACGAAGGTTGGTGAACCAGAAGACACATGGGTTCCGTCAGCAACAAGCGTGATGGCAGAGCCAGTTGGTGCCGTAGAGCCTGAATAAAGATTGACATAAATGGCACCTGTGCCGATGCTTGGGATGTTGCGGAGACGGCCTCTGAAATAGTTGTAAAGGTAGAGCGTCTGTAGGTTCTCGGCAGCAGTTGCGAGGGAACTGGAGTAATAGAAGTTGCCTCGATCGTCTTGGACGGAAGAGTTCCAGCGAGCCTCGATGCAGGGCTTTTTGAAGAAGAACTCTGTGCCTCGGGCAAAGAACTTCTTGGTGTAGTAGGAACGAGTTGCGGTTTCGTAGGCACTTGAGATTTTGATGCCAACACCCTCGTCTTCCTTAGAGCCGAGAACATTGCCGGCGCTGTCAAGCCATTGTTCGACGAGTGTTGTGATGTCGAGTTCTATGTCTTCTGTTCCATCGTCAAAAGAGGCGGTGAAAGATGAGGATGCATCTGTAAAGTAATCGCCGCCTGCCGTAGTCCAGCCTGTCACGCCGCTTGAGGTAAGCCAGTTGGAGACACCCTTGTCCCTGTAGGCTTCCATGTCGAGCCCTGTGCCCTCGGTCCAAGATCCGGAAACTGCGGAAACATCCATCGTGTAAGACTTTGGTAATGTTTGTCCGTGTGGAGCATTGTAGAGGCGAAGGTAAAAAGAAACGCTGCCGCTTGCTGGAATAACACCTGAAGTTCTGTCTGCTTGGATCGAGTTTGTGGATGCTGTGCAGTCAAACTTGATTAAAGCCCTTGATGCCTCAGCGGAAGCAGAGGATGCCTGACCGTAGATAGAGAAAACCTCAAGGATGTCAGCAGCGCCCATGTTGGCGTCTGTCCCACGAGTTGTTAGGTTTTCCTCAAAAGCGTTTGTTATTGTGTTGTCTTTTGAAGCGTAGTATCTTTTGATAGCCATTATCTTACGGTTCCTCTAATGTCAATTCTTGGGAACTTGATCTCAAGGATCACGTTGTCGGGGACTGAAAGGTAGCGTCCGTCGAGGGACATGAACTGGTCAATGTTGAGAGTTGAGGAAGAGTAGTTCGTTCCCCTCTTGCTAACTAGTTTGACCTTCGCTGTATCTGCTACGCCTCTCACCTTATTGAGGGCGGTGAATACATCCGTTATGTAAAAACGCTCGCCGATGAACATTGTCTTTGATCCGAAAGCAGCAACAAGCGCTGTTGTTGCGTTGTCAAGGACTTCGAACTTGCTGATCTCTTCGGAGGCGACAACCTCAAACTCGATGCCGACATTAACGATCTTGGCGTCAAGGATGTCAACTGTGTCGTTGATCATTCTGTAGCGGTTAAGGTGGATCTTGAGGTTTTCTTTCAAAGCGGAGTTAGACTGAACCAACTTGCCCTGTGCATCTTCGGAGATGACGTAGACATTTAGGTTTCGCTTGATCGAGTCTTGGTCCCTTAGGACGCGGCAGCGCTTTACTGCTCCAAGGTGGCCTGGCATTGCGTAAACCATCGCTTCGTAGTCTGTGGAGGTGACAGCACGGCTTTGGGCTGGGAAGATGTTTAGGGCTTGCTGCCTTACTTCCTCAACATTTGGGTTTCTCACTGAACCAACGATCGGCTCTTCGTTGAAACACTCAAAGGAAGCAGCAACTGTTCTTGCTGTTGAGTCGTTCGCTATGCTTGGGTTGTTGAATTCAACGAGTGTGCTCGTGATCCTGTTGACCGCTCCGATGGCTGCGTTGGCGTTGTTCGACGTGTTCAGCCTGTAAGTGATGGTTAGAGTTGTGTTTGCTGGCCCAATGCCCAACTTGTCTGAACCCACAAGATCGGATGGGTCGAAAATGGCGTCTGTGACATAGTTCTTTGCCTGCCTTTGAAGGACAACATTTGACGGTTCAGCGAGGCCAGGTGTTGCAATCTCTGTGTCGGAACCAAAGCCAAATTGTAATGTTGTTGTTCTTCTGTTTTTGGTGACTGTAAAACGACGAGTTGCGTTGAAAGGTCTTATTAGAGAAGGGGCATTGTCCCTGGTGTTCTCGTCTCTGTTTGGGACTGCTTTGTAGACCACATCTTGTGAAAGATATTCGACTTCAAAGTATTCGTGACCCTCCGAATCAAAAACACTGATGATTTCAACTAGGTTCGGCTCGCTTATGCGGACCTTTTTGAAACGCTCAAACGCGCCGATGTCAATATTTGTTACGCCAAACTCGCCTGAAATAACCTGTCCCATTGCCTTTATTGCATAGTTTGATGGGTTTCCTGTTGCGTCATCAATGTTTGCTGCGACGACATCGTTAGAAGGCTCGTCAAAACGGATGTCTTCCAGAAGAATGAAACTTGCACCCGAGGTGGAGGAGAAGGTCGTGTTTCTCTTGAGGATGGGCAAGTAGTCGTTGTTTGGCCCAAGGCCCACCGAGTTTGCCGGGACGACGGCATAAACCGAGACCATCCCTGTTGTGGAGTTTGGTCCTGTAAACTTGTAGCCCGCCTGTCTTGCAAGGCGAAGAACATTGTTGTATTCTGAGGCGGTGTCAAGGAATGACTCATTCACCTGATAGTCAAGGTAAAAAGACATAATATCGCCGACGTAGGCGACTGTATCGAGCATTAGAGAACCAAAAGACGCCTCGCTAAAGTCTTTGAAAGTGTCAGGGTAGTATCTCTTTGTGTAATTTATGAGATCATCGCGAATAGAACTAAAGTCGCGACTTGTGTAGTCAATAGGAAATGTTCTTTTGGCCATCTAAAAGGTTCTCCAGTTATAAATAGTATAAAACTTAAGTTGAAACAGGAATAGTTAGGTCCGAAACAACATTGGCTGATGGGACTGAATAGCGAATTCTTATGAGGACTCTTGATTTATCCGTCTCCACTACGGAGCCGACGACCTCCGGACTGTCAACGCTCAAATCTAGGATCCTAATGTAAGGGAGATATGTTGACACCTGCTGTTCTATTCTGCTTCGTATCACCCCCAATGTTGACGTTGTGTTCTGTTCGAATAGGTATCTTCTTATTCCAACACCAAATTCTGGGAACATTATTCTTTCCCCAGGAGAAGTTAAAATAACCATTCGCAAGTTTTGTGCGGCCACTTGCGTAAGCGTCCTATTCAGCCCGTAAGCGCCGTCAATCGGATCTATTCTAAGTGGTAGCGCAACAGATAGTCCCTCTGCCATAACTCTCCTCCTTTATTCGCATTCCTCTCCGTCCTTGTTGAACGGGCGACTCAATAGTCTTCCTCTCTCCCACCAACGTAAGCCGTCTTCGAAGTTAACCTTTGGTTTAATTAGTTCTCTAATAGAATCTGGACCTCTTTCAGGGTCGGTTGGGTTGCCAGCATCGAAATCAATGGCCTGCGATGACTCATAAAGGCTTGTGAAAAGGATTTTTGCTTTTTGTCTTGAATCCTTGAAAGCCTGCGGGCCGCGAACCCACTTTCTAAACTTCTTGCCCTTTCTACCGCCGGCAACTTCCCACATGTCTCCACCCTCGCTTGGCCAGCCACTGTTGCCGATGGCGTCAAAAAATGACATGGTGCTGTGGACTGCGAGGAGCGAGGTGTATCTTGGGATGGGGAAAATGTACTTGAACAATGTCTTGTACTCTGGGGTCTTTACGAGTTCTTCAATGAGACAGTAGACATCGTAAGAGTTTGGATCAAAGTTGGTAAACTCCTGATCTGGAATTGGGAGTTCAGCGGAAGCGATCGGGATTAGGACTCTTTTGTTGTCACTCTTGCTTGTTACTCTGAAAGCCTTGTTGTTCATGATCTGCTCTTGCGTTATAAGTTCTCTGTTCATTTCAACGAATGGCCCATGAGACGCCCTTGTCGGCATGTAGCAGATTCTCAAACCAAACTTCCAGCCTTCGACCGGAATGTTGTGAACGTGTCCGTTGTCTTCTGTGTTTAGCCTTGACCTCTGGACTTCCCCGTTTACAATCTCGTGGTAGTGAGTGTTGCCGAGAGCGTCGGTGTGAACTGACGTTCTTCCGTTGCCCTTGAAGTCAATTTCGTAGGTGTGGTTGTGGTTTTCGATGAACTCGGTCTCGCCAGAAGGTGTTGGCTCGCCCCAGAACTCCGAAATGTCGCCCTTTAGACCTTCCGCCTTCTTTTCCTTGACATAACGATCCCAATCGTTGATGTTGACAACATTGTAAAGGTTTTCTGCTCGCTTTGAAACCCCCTTGACTCGGCGCGACTTGTCTTCGATCTTGATGTACTTTTCAAGAACAAATGGCCACTCCGTGTCTGGCTGGGAGCGTTTGAAGTTAGGGTTGAAACCCTTTGGACGAAGTTCGCCGTTGGTCTTCAACTTTTGGATGTTGTGTGTCGTTCCGTCTCTCGGATCCGACTGGACATCGAATGGGCCGCCTTCAAATACTGAACCTCGGATCCACTCGTTGTTTACGCAGAAAAGGTGGTCCACGTTTGTCACAAGAGCAGGGAGAGTTGAGACAAACTTACTCTTTAGAGCCTCAAGTTCCTCTCTGATGTAAGGACCAAGAAGGATGAGGGCGTCTGCTTCGTTCTCTCTTAATGTCTGCTCAAACGCCAATTTCTTGGCAGCCTTTGCCTGAGCCTTGCTAAATCTGGAACTTCCTGAGCCCACCTGAATGACCTTGCTCGAAGCCGGTGTTGTGAAGAATCTTTTGAATGCATCCTGCGTTTTGATGGCAACATCAGAAAGAACTTCCGGCTGGCCGGCAAACTCTCTATAAAAGCCGTTAACAGTTCGAATGATTTTATTGAGGGCCTCTTCTTCTGCCGTACTAAAGTCTCCATCTGCGGCGCCGGACTCGCTCTCTCTTGTAAGCATTCCAGCATCAATCTTCCTTACCGTGTTGTTGACAACCTGCTCGATGAAGCGGAAGTAGTATTCTTCGTCTGTGGCGTTTGAACGACGAACACCGTCCTGGTAAAGTCCCTGCCTCATTCTTTCTGCGATGAAAGACTCAAGCAAGTTGTCGTAGTTTACATCATTGATCTCAAAAGCCGTGAAAATGGGTGTGGCGCGAAGAAACACGTCGAGAGCATAGATCCTAATTATTGCTCGGATTGCTCCTTCCATTCGGCCGGCGTCTTCCGGTGCCAAGATCCTGTCAAAAGGAGCCTCAACGGCACATAGCGGATCTCCTTGGAGTCGCTCATCTCTTGGGACTGTGTTTGTGAAATTATCGACAACCTCTTTTACATCAGACAGTTCAAAGATCGGCCTTGACGATGGTTCACAGCCGTCCAACTCTGGAACGAGAGCCTCTGCTATGTCCATCCAGCCGTCATAACGACGGGCTTGGACATAGAATGGTCGTGGAGCGTTCTTTGGATCCCTCTTGCCCAGGAGGCCACCGTACTTTTCAGCATCCATGTATTGTATTTTTGGCTGTTTGTAGGGGTCATAGCCAAACTTGAAAGCCTTTGAAAACTGGTTTAGGTCGATTTTGTTTCTTCTGTCTTTGTTTTGGTTTTCTTTTCTTTTACCAACATCATAGTCTTCAGGTGCTTTTTGACCCTTATTACCCTTTCCTGTTTGGCCTGTTGAAATAAGGTAAGAAAGCCTTTGCAAGAAACCAGAGTTTATGGAGTCAAAAACATTTATTTTTTCATCTGGTGATTTTGGACCCTTGAAGTATCTTCTTAGCCCTGCCTCCGATGAAACCTCTCTTATTCTCCTATCTGTGCTGTCTGTTACTTCTTGATAGATGCTTTCAAAATATCTGAAAAGATATTCTATCTGGTAAGAATCTGGAATGTCGTTTGAAACATCTAGCGATTCAAGAAGTCTTACAACATCTTGGTCATCAGTTCCTCTGATCTTAAGGTCATAACTTGTGAAACTGTACTCATCGTTAAGGATCGACTCGGGAGGTAGGTCAGGCCCAACCTTCTTTATTTCATTTTTCTTTAAAGGATCGCCCTTGACACTCCTAATCTCTTCAACAACTTTGAGGTTGTAAACATTATCTTTGATCAACTCCCCGTCTTCATCAAACAAGTTATAATCATATTCCACGGAAACTGCGTAAGGGGAGCCCAAGCTCTCTCCTTTGTTGTTTTCAACTGGGAAAGACTCGTACTTTAAACGAACATCTGCGGAAGAAGTGTCTGGCGGTTGTAGGAGTCTTGCCTTTTTGCCGAAAGCCTCAACAAAAGAGTTGTGCTCCTCAGGGTCAAACCTTTTTCCTTCAATTCTGATATCTTTTAACTTCCTCTGTAGATCTTTATCCCAATTTTTTGGTTTTTTGTTTCCTGATAAGACGCCGGCAACACTTAAATTCTTACCATTTAGGGCATTAAATGTTCTCTCTTCTGGGGAGTGGACCTTGTGTCCGATTGTCTCTTTTGTCGGGTCTGGTCCAAAGATTTCCCTTTCGGCGCCGACTAATAGTTCATCTGCTGCTCTTTGGTATTTTTGTGGCCAGGTCGTTCTTCTATCATAGTTGAACTCATCAATCCAAAGCCTTAGGTACTTCTTTCGTGCTTTGATTCTTTCTCTGTTCTTCTTTTCTATCTTTTCAAGTTCCCTTAGGGCCTCGTCAATGCTGTCGTAGCCGCCCGGAATGTTGACGGTCTTGAACTCTGGCTCAAATGTTCTGTAGTTTTGCGCAAGCCAGGCGCCGACTGTTGGAGGGTAGCCGCCTCTGGAGTAGTTAGCAAAGTTTCCGAGTTCGTCATCAGTAAGCTGATTACCATAAATGTCTATCGGTGTACCCTTTCCAGTTGAGCCGGGGGCGCGAACAGCGCTGTCGCTGTAAGTTTCAAAGAATCCAAGGTCTTCTGCCAACGGAGCACCAAAGTTTCTGATCACGAAGTTGTGCTTCTTGAACGGGCGCCCCATCGTGTCAGAGAGGACTGCATTTAGAACACCACCATGGCCTGTGAAAAAGTTGATATTCCCCATAAGGTCTCGCAAGTGTGCTTCCTCAACTCTGTCAAATAACACATTTGTAACCTGGGAGTTTGCGTCTGCAAGGAACGGATCTGTTGCTGGGAGGAAGCCGTTTGGCGGACAACCAGCACCAGGCTCACTGTTGAGTGGCGGGAAGTTAGACATTGGGCCGTTTTGTAGGAGGTCAAGGAGATCTTGGAGATCCTGAACCGCCTGGTCCTTTAGTTTGTCTAACTCTTCGCGGCATTGGCGTTTTGTAAGTCCCTTCTGTCCGAGAAGATCACAGCGTAGATCATCGATCCTTGTTAGGACTTCTGGGGCACACGGGTAAATGGGTTGTAGAGCAGCCGGGGTTGTTCCTATGACATCGCGAAGACGATCGAGATCTGGGATGAATGTGCCGAGGGCTGGGAAGAAATTCTGAATAGATCCTGGGTCACTAAACACATCACGGATGCAAGGAGAGTTGCTGGTTGCTGCGACTTCAAGGGCAAGCCTGATCGTCTCGTCGTTTGCCTCGCCAGCAAGGAGTTGAAGAAGTTGTCCCTGTGTAAGCATGAGGGACATGTCTTCGATGAAGTTTGCCATCTCTTGGTTAGAGAGTTCCTGCAAGCATGGATAGTTGTCGCCACCAAGAACCGAGAACAGTTTCTGTAGGGATTCAAGTAGATCCTCTTCTGTCGCCTCTGGGCAAAGGTTTTCGCGGAGAAGGTTTAGAAACTGGTTGTTGCCGGAAGCAAGACCAGCCAAGTTTGCCCCAAGAGCAGCGAGAGTCTCGCACGCAAGGGAAAGCAGTTTGTCGAGGATGAACTTTAGAATCTGCGCGAAAATAGCAAGAGCAGTGTCGATGATAGCATTTACAAGAGCAAGCAGGAGCCTTGTGGTGAGATCCTGTAAGAAAGCACCAATGCCGTCGCCCTTAGAGAAAACTGGAAGGGTAAGATCGGCATCCCACTGACAAATATCAAACTCCAAAGTGTTTAGAAAGTTGTCAAGCCTTGGGTTCGCCTTGATTGGGGAATTGATTTTGCAAGGACTATTTTTTAGAAGTCTTGCGACAATGGGTGCGCCTGGGATCCTATTCATTGTCTGAAGCAAAGAGTCCGCCCCAACCATGTCAAGGATCACTCTGCGGTAAGCATCTACAATTTCTTTTTGGATATTACCCAAAGCCTCACCATAAGTTCCGCCTGAACCTTGTGATGGGTTTCGTTGGTTGAAAGCAAGTTCACCTTCCGAGTCCAGGCCGAAGCCGCCGACACTTTCACTGTCGAAGACAAAGTTTTTGTTGAAATCTTTTAGTCTTTGTAGGAGTTCTTGTTCTGACTCTGAAGTCTGTTGAACCGCATAAAAACCAACTGCTGGATTGGCATTTGGCGCCGTCTCGTAAAAGCCGCTTGACAATAGTTGTGAATAGGCATCGAAATTAGTCGGAGAACTATTTTCCCCTAAGTCTCCTGCATTTAGCCTTCCTGCTAAATCAACCAACTCGGGGGGTGCCACTATGTCGAAGCCAGTAGAATCCAGTTCTGCAATGGCCTCTTCATATTCAGTAGTCCCAGGCTGTAACGTCCCGTCTGCTATTTGGTTTGCAAGTTTACGTTCTCTTAGTGAGAATGTGCCGCCTGAATAGTTGCCTGCTTGGTAACCGATGTCCCATGGTGCAGGAACGTCGCCTAATTCTGCCTCAATCCTGTCTGCAATGCGGCGTTGCTCTTCTGGCGGAAGACCAAGGAAAGTTCTTCCAAGGTAGTTATCGTCCATCGCGCCAAAGGCAGCCTTTGCAAGAGCCTTTGTTGAACTCTCCTCTCCCATGCCTTTTGCAACACAGTCAGCGGCTGCTTTGATAAGTGCGAGCCAACCACACCAACCAATGCGGTCATTGACGCGAGCCATAAAGCCTTTTTGTTTGTCTCGGTAGAGTTCTCTGAAATTTCTTCTAACCTCTCTTCTGTTCTTGGGAGTGTTTTCTATTCCGAAATCTTCATTACTGGCAGAGAACGCGCCTCCAAAATCAAGGCCGTCTTCCGAAAAAAACTGGTTTGTATCAGATCTTGCTGCCTTTGCTGCTGCTCCGATCTCGTCTAAAACAATCGCGAGGTAAGGATCGGACACTGCAATCTTTCTTTTCGCTTCAGCAACAGAAGCATTTAGAATCTCCTCTGCTCGCTTAGGTGTTGTTGCAAATGCCTGGCCTGCC
>Ga0129348_1000224_pt1 | contig 19794 bp, 20 predicted proteins | sample CPBDNA_4_FD_94424 | JGI IMG/M metagenome (GOLD analysis project Ga0129348, IMG submission 94424) | Freshwater to marine salinity gradient microbial communities from Chesapeake Bay, USA - CPBay_Sum_27_0.8_DNA | ecosystem: Environmental > Aquatic > Marine > Coastal | place: USA: Chesapeake Bay...
ACTGACTGGTATTTCAGTCAAAAAACTTGTAATCATCATGGCTTGTGAAAATGGAGAATGCGTCGTCTATGAAGAACGAGACAAATCAAAATACATCAAACTCCTCAGCAAATACATTAGAAAATTTGTTAGAGATAAACTGGAGCTCTATGGAAAAGAATAAAGAACTAGAACAGGTAATTGAAAGTAAATTTTTAACGCCTTCGAAGTTTGCAATCGAGATCGAAAAAATTGTTGCCGAAGAGAAATTTAATTATATTGATGCAATAGTACACTATTGCGAAATCAATAATCTTGAGGTAGACTCTGTAACGAAGCTCATTTCAAAACCACTGAAAGAGCGACTGAAGTGGGATGCTATTCGTCTCAACTTCATGAAGAAAACTTCTCGTGCAAAACTACCAATATGATTTCTCGTGATGAATTAATGCACCATCGCCTGCAAGCATGGTTGCGTGAAAACAAGTGTTCTGACATTGAGTATCTGGGTTTTTATCCAGATACTCTTGGTGTAGATAAACACTGGTATCGTATTGCCGAGCACGAAGTTACAGTTGATTGTATTGAAGATCTTGAATTAGTCGATGCAGAAAGTGACACCCTTTGAGACATACCAACATTATCTCTCGCTGAAGAATCATTTTACAAATCCAAAATATGATTTTTTTAAGTACGGTGCAAAAACCCGTGCAAGCATGACTTCTTTTAACAAGAGGAAAGATAAATATTGGTTTGAGAAAACATCCAGAAAATACTCCGACAAAGAAGTCGTAGATTTTTTAGTATCCAATTTTGTTTCCACAGATAACCCACAAAACTTATGGATTGGAGAAATTATCAATTCTGGCGAAAGAAATTACGCCGAGTGGATGAAACGACAGCAGAGTTTGACCTACTTATTCAAAGAGCAAAGCAGCGAGTTGCTATCGGAGAACGAATTAGAGAATCTATTCGATTGTTCGAAAGGTCATCCCAAGATTCTCAAAGAGTTTCTAAGCGGGAGACTATCGCTAGAAACCTTCGTAATCTTCGAAAAAATATTCCATTTCTCAAAAAACTTTGATAAAAAGTTAGTAGATCCAGTGTGGGAAACCGTAAGTTTAAAGATTAAAAAATACGATCCATTCATAAATATTGATGTATTCCAATTTAAAAAAGTTTTACGGGCAATTGTAAATGAGTAATTTTTTCGATTCTGAAATTATTCAGGAAGAACTCAAAGCAATTAATAAATTGCAAGAAGATGTCTATACAAATGTCCTTACTTTTGGTGTCATGGATCGTGAAACCAAATTGGAACACGTTGATAAGTTACAAACTTTGCTAGAAAAGCAAAAAGTGATGTATACTAGGTTATCTCTTTCAGACGATCCACAAGCGGTTGAGATGAAAGAGAACCTTCGTAAATCCGTTCAGTTGATGGGTTTTTCACCCGATACTGATGTGAATGTTTTATTTGATAGTATGATGAAAACCATTGAAGCACTCAAACAAAACATTGACGCCTAGTGCTTTTCTTGCTATACTATCCGAGTAAATCCCCCGAATCCAAATCAATCCGAGGTAATCCAAATGTCTTTCGCAGACCTTAAGAAGCAATCTAAGCTTGGCTCCCTGACCGCGAAACTGGTCAAGGAAGTCGAAAAAATGAATAATAACGGTACATCTTCTGGTGATGACCGTCTCTGGAAACTGGAGTGTGATAAGAGCGGCAATGGTTATGCCGTTATCCGTTTCCTGCCTGCTCCCAACGGTGAAGATCTCCCGTTCGTGAAACTGTACTCCCATGCCTTCCAAGGTCCTGGTGGTTGGTACATCGAGAACTCTCTCACCACTCTTGGTCAGAAAGATCCTGTGTCTGAATACAACTCGATGCTGTGGAATAACGGCACCGATGCTGGTAAAGAACTTGCACGTAAGCAGAAGCGTAAACTGACTTATATTGCAAACATCTATGTTGTAAAGGATCCTGCCAATCCTGATAACGAAGGTAAAGTCTTCCTGTATAAGTTCGGTAAGAAGATCTTCGACAAACTCACTGCTGCTATGCAACCTGAGTTTGAGGACGAGGAAGCAATCGATCCGTTTGACTTCTGGCAGGGTGCCAACTTCAAACTGAAGGCAAAGAATGTTGCTGGTTATCGCAACTACGACTCTAGCGAGTTTGCTCGCCCTGATGCTCTCCTGGATGACGATGACGCCATGGAAGCAATCTGGAAGCGCCAGTATTCTCTGCAAGACTTCGTTGGTGCCGATCAATTTAAGGACTATGATACGCTGAAGAAGCGCCTTGATTATGTTCTGGGTGCTAAGAGTGCTCCTCGCCTGGATCCCGAAGTTGAGGATGAAGATGATTCTCGTGGTTCCGTCCGTGAACTTACTCAGGATCTCCGTTCTGAACTGAATGATCTGCAACCTACTCGCTCCTCTTCTTCTGATGAAGATGAAGATGATGACACTCTCTCGTACTTCGCACGTCTTGCCGAAGAGTGAACTATAACCAAATCTGCCTCACACTTTTAGTTGTGGCAGCATATATTAACTTACTTTTCAAGTGAAATCTGATTACTACATTGACCGAGTAAGTAAATCCGAAGCCGCAGAGTTACTTCTGCGGTTTCATTATCTTAAGGATATATCAAAAACCTTTAAGTCTGGATACAATTACGGTCTATATAAAAATAATGATTTTTCTCCACTAAATCTTGGTGGTATTCAAGGAGTCTGTATTTTTACAGGTCTCCCTGTTCCTGAAATTGCAAAAGGTGCTTTTGGATTAGAACGTCATGAACAACAAGGATTATTCGAACTCTCAAGACTCTGCATCCACCCCGATACTCAAGAGGGAGAGTATAATATCACTTCTTGGTTCGTATCAAAGGCGATTAAGAGATTTAGAAGCGAAACAGAAGTCAAAGCAATTATCTCATACGCTGATAGCGACCATCATAGTGGCACAATCTATCGGGCTTGCAATTTCAAGTATTGCGGTCTATCAGATGCAAAGAAAGATTTCTATTTTGCAGATGGAACGAAGCATTCCCGAGGTAGTGTTAAAGGACTTCCTGGAGAATGGAAAGAAAGATCTCGTAAGCACCGATATGTAATGGTGTTTGATAAGAAACTAGATCTTTTATGGTGATTTAATTCTTATATTATCACTTCTCTTAAGAATTTCTCCAGAAGAATTTCTATAGTACTGCGTTGATTTGCCGTATGTAAGTAAATCACGAGTATCATTTAGGAATTGTTGGATATATCCTTTCCTAAGAACATAGATTGATCTTTTCTTTTCGTTTTCTGCAGTTTCATATTCATAATTAGAAACTGGTCTTGTTATGTTTGTCTTCGTGACCATTTGTTCCAATCCACTGTCCCAGAATTTAACATAGGAAGTTGTTGGTTCTGTATCTGTTTTTGGTTTTGGTGACTTAAAGTTATAATCAACAACCTGTCCTTTTGGAAGAATGATTCTTCCTTTACTATCTTTTACTTCGATAGTTTCGTAATAAAGAGTCGCATTTAGATCAGATCCATACTTATCATATGCATATTCATAAATGTCTCTACTTGATAGAGGCCATTGATCTCGTACATTTGTAATACCAGCAGAGATTAGTACAACCCAGTCAAGATCTACTGATCCATATAATTCATCCGCAACTTGATCTGGTCTCATATCATCACCAATTTGATATTTTTCAAAACTTGTTAGTGAGTTTTGTATATCATCTCTGAGTTTAACTCTTTTAAAAAGATTTTTTGCCTCAATATATTCATCTGAATTGTTACGATCTAGAAGAGGAGAAAGATAATCTATATTTGGTAGTTCTCTAAAGTATCCCATTTTAGTAACCTACTCCTAGTGGTGTATTAGAATAATCTTCCGCATAAACTGGAACCAATTCTTGGAATGATAAATCAAGAATCATAGAAATTGGTGTTGAATCATCATATACAGCATATACATTTTCTGCAGTATAATTAACTTTCATATCAGTAAGAGCACATTGTTTAAATGAATTTAAAAATGGATGAATGCCAGATCCTCTCATATAACTTAATTCAAAAACATTTGGTGTTTTGATGAACAGGGAACCATCTTGAACCATCTTCGGTGCCATATTCTGCTTTAGAGATCTTATAATATATTTGACTTGATCAGATTCAGCTTTATCTCTTGGAGTCATTTTAAACTGGAAATTAAAAGATCTTAATTTAACACCATCAAATAGTAACTCCATATTTGGATTAAAAATTTTATTACCAGATCTTGCCAGTAATTGAGATATTGATACGTTAGAACCAAATACATTTGCTGCTTGTGCCGCAAGTTGTGATTGCACTAAATTCTTTGCAACCCCAGCAGTTAAACCAGTAGAAGTTCCTGCTCTCTCAATAATTTCCTTTGACTTATTGGGATCTAATGCTCCAAACCCTTCACCCATAAGTTCCATACTTCCTTGCAACATCGCCTTTGTCATGTTGTTCATTGATCCAGCATTATATGAAACTGAATTATTGTCATTTACATTTGATGGAATTGGTAGTATTATCATTCCACCAGGTGCAAGAGTTTCTTTTGCTAGTGTTATTTTATTTGGAGTGTATGTCTGTTTTACTGTATTTGTGTATGTTTTACTAGATTCGACTAACTGTCCGCTGTTTTGTTTTTCCTTAATAATAACTCTGAAATAATCTGTATTTTCTGTTAATGCTTCATAAGGATATCTTAGAATTGAACCTTCCTTAAGTGGAGTATCCCCAACTACTTCCGTAGGACCTTGATAAGTGTAGGTGTATGTGCTAGCTACAGCTTGTGCAGCTTCTACAGCTTCTGCTGGACTTTTCCCTGCGGCAATAGCATCATTATATGCTTTATTTTGTGCAGGATTTGTATAAGCATTGATGTTTGCCATTAAATTTTATCGACCTACTCTATTATCAACTATTTAGGCGGAATTTTGCAAAAGGAAGTTCTCGTGCATCTGCAAGTTCATCAGTATAAATCTCATAGATCTGCCCAACAATTTCTTGATATGTATATTGGCGAACTTCTCCCCAATGAAAATTAATTCCTCTAAATCCCCAGGAGAACACATCAGTCACTGCCACGAGAGGATTTTGATCATATTGTATATTTGGAGTTTTTGGTTGATACACAAATACGTAATAATTACCAGATTCTGGGACTTTTCCACCCTCTTCCAAGGCACTAATTAATTCAAGCATGACATCATCTGGATCTTCAGTTCCAACAATGTTATTCATTACAGAGCGAATTCTATTTTCTTTATCGTCTGTTGGTTGCACCATTATCTGATACCTAGTTCATCTTCTGTTAGAACTTTAAATTCCCACATACGATCCTTACAAAATTCTTCTGCTGCTTTCCATTTTGCCATATTTTTGGCATACTCTGTAACTTCGTAGATATATGCTTTCGTTTTTCTCTTCTGAACTTTTGGTTCCATCGTTTGTTTCTTTGGTTTCACTTCAATCAAATATCTCTTGAGTGTTCCATTACTTTCTCGTACCTTGATATAAAAATCTGGGAAGTAACGATGAATACGATTATCTAGAGGAGAGCGATATGGCAATGCAATTTCTTCGGATCCCCATTCAATAATGTTTTCATTTAGATCACAGTATACCATAAACTTACGTTCCCAAAGAGAACGATAAATTATATTTGTTGGATCACCCTTATATTTTTTTGGATACGATGGTTGATATTTTCCCTTATATGACATCTAAATAGAAATAACAAAGGATCTATTACTAATATTTAGATATGGCAACTCCATTACCTATTCAGAATCTTACGATGGATAAGATTCTCTCTGGTGCCCAAGGGGGGTTTGCAAGGTCTAATCAATATCAAGTTTCAATCACTGGTGGTTGGGGGAGCAATGAATCTGGAACACCATTTATAAAACATCTTTCGTTTTATGGTTTGACATGGAACACTACATTACAAGAAAAATTATCATTTGCTTGTTCGAATGTGAATTTACCATCATCAACATATGCAACTGGAGAAGTAAAAGATAATTATGTTGGTGTTGGTCAGGAATTTGCTCACACAAGAGTTAACACTGATATTGATTTCACTTTTTATCTTGATAGAGATTATGAAATATTAACATTTTTTGAGGCATGGATTGATTATATTTCTGGATCCAGTAATACACCGAACAGTGAAGATGTAGGATATTACCGTAGATTTGCATATCCAAAATATTATAAAAGTTTTGGTGGATTTTTTATAACCAAGTTCGAAAAAAATTGGCACACTCCTGGTGCTAAAAATATGACGTATCAACTTATCAATGCATTTCCCAAATCTTTGTCATCAATACCTTTACAATATGGTGATGCGGAAGTTATTAGGGTATCGGTGACTATCAACTACGATAGATATAGAGTTTTTAGAAATACTAGCACTGCACAAATAGAATCACCTGGTAGTAGTGCCGGCACTGGTAAAGATCCTAGTGTTCCTAATCCTAATCCTAATACCGATGGTGTAATTAAAAATATTGGCGGAACGAACATACCTGGTGGTAATTTTAAAGCAAAATAATAAATCCCTAATAAATAATCACATCTGAATTAACTTTGGGTTTATTATGCCTTTACCAAAAATCAATACCCCAACTTATGAGTTGGAAATTCCTTCTAGTGGAAAAAAAATCAAGTATCGTCCATTCTTGGTTAGAGAAGAAAAAATTCTAGTAATGGCACTAGAATCTGAGGATATGGCACAAATTACAAATGCCATTGTAGAAATTTTATCAGAATGCATCAGCACAAAGGGTGTAAATGTTGCGGAACTTTCTACCTTTGATATTGAGTATCTATTTTTAAATATTCGCGGAAAGTCTGTTGGTGAAGTTATTGAGGTAAATGTAACTTGTCCAGACGATGGTGAAACACAAGTTAAGTTAGATATTAACATTGATGATATTAAGGTACAAACCAATAAAGAACACACCAACATCATTAAAATTGATGATGACCTGTCAATGAAAATGAAATATCCATCGGTTAATCAGTTTATTGAGAACAACTTTGAGTATCAAAATTCTGATAGTGGTGCTGATAAATCCTTAGATGTTATTACATCATGTATTGATATTGTATATAATGCCGATGAGTGCTGGTCTTCAAGTGATTGCACTAAAGAAGAAATGACTGGATTTGTTGAGCAGATGAATACACGTCAGTTTAAACAAATTGAGACTTTCTTTACAACGATGCCTAAACTTTCTCATACTGTGAAAGTTAAAAATCCAAATACAAAGAAAACTAATGAAGTTGTTCTTGAGGGATTAGCATCTTTTTTCGCTTGACAATGTCGCATACTAGTCTTGAGTCATATTACAAGACGAATTTTGCCTTGATGCAGTACCATAAATACTCTTTGACCGAGTTAGAAAATATGATGCCGTGGGAGAGAGAAGTATACGTTACTTTACTCCAACAATACATTGAGGAAGAAAACGCAAAACAACAACAGTAAGTGGCATTAGAAAACCAACCATCTTTTACAGCACCATCTCTACCCAAAATGGGGAGAAGCACTATTGCTTCTTCTGCCCTTTCTGGTGCTGGTAAAATTGGTTCTGGTAATCCAAAGTTAAAAACATCTAAAATCAGTTTTCAGAACGCTGGTAGTAATCTAAAAATTGAAAAGGGTGGTGATGTTGCTGGTGCTTTAATAGAAACAAATACTGTTCTTGTAGAAATACAGAAACAGTTAGCACTAGATTTTGCGAACAGGATTGTAGAAAGAAAAGACAGAATATCTGCAATTAAGAAAGAGAGAGATAAACAGAAAAAAATGTCCAGGGAGGCATCAGTAGAGTCTCCCCTAGGAAAATTATCTAAAAAAACAAATGGTGCCCTATCAAAAGTAATGGCACCTGCAAAAAATATTTTTGATAAAATTATAGAATTCTTGTCTTTAATAGGAACAGGAATTCTTGTAGAAGAAGCATTTAGATTTTTTTCGAAGGACGAAAATAGAAAGAAAGTAGAAAAAGTATTTAATTTTCTAGTCGATAACTGGAAGATACTTGCTGGTATTTTTATTGGAGGAAAAATACTTGGTGGTATTCTCAAGTTAGTTGGTGCGGCTAGAGCTTTAAGATCGATTCTCAGAAGAGTTGGATTAATAAAAAATAAAGGTATTTGTGGATGCCCCGATGTTCCTGGCAATAGACCAAATAGATTACCTCGTGGGTTTAGAACTCCTAGAGGCAATGGAATTCAAATGTCCCGCTTCTTTAGAGCAGGGCCAAATCAAGCACCCATCGGTAGAATGGGTAGTCTCATTAATGAATCTACTGGGCGAGCAACCAGAATGCTCGGTCCAAATAAAGCAGTTGATGTACTTAGTAATTTAAAAAATGCTGGTGTTAGCAATGCAAACCGTGCCAGAGTTTTGGCAGGTCAACTCAGCGAAACTCAGGCACTAAATTTAGCGAAAAAGAATTCAGGACTATTAAGTGGTCTTCGTCAAAACATTGGTGGAATATTTACACAAACTGGAAACCTAGGTAGAGGATTACTTACCGAGGGGCAAAAATTAGTTGGTGGTGCCTGGAAGGGAATAACAGGATTTGGTGCCGATGTAATGGAAGTTGGTGGTAGACTTGGAAAAGGATTAAGCGATCTTGGTGGTACTGCTGTTAGTGGACTGAGATCTACATGGGATAATATAGGCAAAGGTTTATCAAAACTTGATCCTAGAAAATTACCACAGGCAATTCAAGCAGCAGTCACTGGTGAAATTGATAAGTTAAAACAAGGGTCACCTATATTTAAAAAATTAATTAATTTGGTAAAGAATCCAAAGGATATTGCAACTTTAGTTGTTGATTTAGTATCTAAGGCAAAACCTGCTGTTCAGGGAATTAAAGAAGCAAAGAGATCTGTTCCATTTAAGATTCCAGGAATTGATGTCCTTATATCTGCCTTAATTGCGGCAGTGGAAATTGGATCTGGGGCTCCTGCTGGTAATGCCCTGTTAGGAGCACTTGGAGGTGTATTAGGATCTGCTGCTGGTACTACACTTGGATCTTTTGCTGGTCCACCTGGAGCACTGATTGGTGCCATGGCTGGCGGTGTTGGTGGAGAATTATTATTCCGTGCTGTTGCAGATAAAATAGGTGAAGAACTTGCAAAGAATGGAAATGGTGATTTTGGAAGAGGATTAGTTAATGATTCTCCACTTTTTGTTAGTGGATATAATCCACTTAATTTTGGTGGTGATGAAAAAGTAGAGGGTAAAAAGTTTGGTGGAATGATAAAAGGACCATCTCATGGTGCTGGTGGAGTAAAATTTGGTAGTAGTACTGAAGTAGAAGGAGGAGAATATTTCGTTAACAGATTAAGTGCATCAAGAAATAGAGCACAATTAGATGATATTAACTTTAACCAAGGAAAACAAATATTAAAGTTCTCAGAAGCAGTCGAAACACAATCCAAAGTTCTACAAACACAAGAAGATAATGTAAATGATTTGAAAAAAACGACCGAATTATTAAAGAAAGAATTTGAGAAAAAGAAAAGAGAACAGGATCAAGAGAAAATGAGAGAGGGAACTTTCTTATCAAGCCTCTTGGGTGCAAGACATGAAGGCGGTCGTGGTGGTGGATCTGCAATTACATCTGGAAGAGGATCTGGAGAGGGTACTTATCAACCAGTCCAAGGAATAATCAAAGGTCCTAGTGGAAGATATGACACCATTGATCCGAATATACTTAAACCAGGATTCTGGGAGAATAGACCACAAGTGATTACTATGCCTCCAATTGATTCTGGAAGTGTTGCACCAGCAGTTGTTTCTGATGATTCGTCTAGTGTTTCTGAAACAACTGGTCAGGCTTATGATTGTTATGATCCTCGAAATCAATATATTATTGAAGCATATGAAAGATACGGAATTTTCATGTAAGGTATCGGTAAATGGAAATACAACAAGTTAATTCATTAAAATTAAATGCTACGAAAATCAATAGTGTATTGATTAGAGGAAATAGTAATGTAAAAAAATTGAGAGCAGATGAAAAAAGTTTACTTTTAAAAATAAGTGATCAGGATAAAAAAGCAGAGGAAGAAAAAAAGGTAGAGAGTAAAGGGAAAATCGGTCTTCCTGGTAAGGGTATCCTTGGTAGAGTTGCAAAACCTGTAATGGGTGTTTTTGATATGTTAAAAGAATTTTTTGGTAATATTTTACTTGGTATCCTTATAGAAGAACTTCCAAATGCAATTGCAGCAGCACAAAAATTCTTTGATGATAATCCATGGATTATTCCAACAGTTAAAAATATTTTTAGTTTCCTTGGAAAAACTTTAATGGGAATGATTGATTTAGTAAACTTCATTAAACCAGGTGTTATAGTTGCATTTGAAAAAACTAGAGATGCAGTAATTGGTGCTCTGAATTTATTTGGTATTGAAACTGATGCTTTACTTGGAACTGATATAAAATCCGCAGAAGATGCCGCAAATTCTTTAGATGATGGTAGTAGCAATACTCCTGTTGCAGATCCAGAACCACCAACAGAAGGTCCAGAACCACAACAATCAAATCCCATAATTCCACCATCTGGAGTAACTCCATCAAGTTCTTCACAGCAATCTTCAGCACCAGGACCAGAACCAGTTAAATCTTCTGCACTGACGCCAGATTCTTCCACGAGACCAGCAAAATCAACACCAGAACCAGTTTCACGATCAAATTCTAAAGGTATATTATTAAATCAATTTAAACTTGGTGGATTATCCAGTCCTTCTCGTAAAAAAATTACATCTGGTAGACAACAAAGAAAAATAGTTCAAGAAACTGGATCTGAAAGAAATGCAAGAGAATCTCTTAGTTCATACAGTGATTTCTATGAAAATATTAAAACATCTGAAAAGATAGAAAAAGAACAAGAAAAAGTAAATGAAAACTTTAAAGACTTTGTAAAACTCTATGCACAAGTTGAAAGTAGTTCTGGAATAGGAACGGATGGACAACCAAGAAACCCTCGTCAACGCCCACAAGGAACTAGAGTAAATATAGGATCTATTGGGAAACCAGTTAATGTTGGGACCGAGGTTATCGGATTTCTTGGATCTACTGGAAATAGTACTGGTCCACATATTCATATAGAGCAAATTGGTGTTCCATATGGTGAAATGTATACAATTCCAGATTCTGTAAAGCAAGGTGTATTAATTGATGGAGTTGATATGATAACTGCCTTGCATGGTCCGGAAGATGGTAATGATGGAATCGGATGGTCTCAATGGAGAAATAATGGTAGAGGAAGACATCACCATGGAGAGGACTTTGGTGGTAGAGGTGGAGAAGCAATATCCCTTAAAGATGGATTTAAGTTTATCAAATATGAAGCAAATGTTGGTTCGTATGGAAATAGAGTTTTTATTCAGGCACCAAATGGGGATGTATATACGTTAAATCACCTAGAAAGTGGACCACGAAATCCAGCAACAATTAGACAACTAACGAAACAACAACATAAAGGTGGTTCTGGTGGTAGTTGGAATGTGCGAGGTGGAGGTGATCTTAGTACGATGCTGAGGCATCAAATGGAAAGTCAAAGAGTTGTATACATCATTCAACCAATGGTAAAACGTGCTAGAGATACTATCGTGCTTAAGCACATAGATAGACTAGTACCAGTTACTAGAACATCGTTTAATATTCCAAGACCAAATCTAGGGTAAAAAATGTCAAACCAATTAACCTCAAGAGTAGACAAATTAGATATTATATCCGCATCTGGAGAAGCAACAGATTTGTCCGGGGGGTTTTTAGGATTTAGATATTATGAGAGTTTGTTCTCTCCACACATTACCGCTTATTTAACTGTTTTTGATACAGGATCTTCAGTAAAGTCAAGTACAGATAAACAAGAAAGACCTGCCGATATTGTTTCTGCAATACCGATTAAAGCACAAGGAAAAGAACTATTAAACATTGTCTTATGCCATAAAACAGGAAGACTTAGTTTCGGTGCTAACAACGCAACAGATTACGGTCTAAGAGTTGTACAAGCAAGTACCGAAACACAAAAAAGTAAAACAATGGTAGAAATATCTTTAGTTTCTCAAGTTGCGGAAAAAAATAAAACTAGTGTTCTTTCCGGTGCTTATGGTGGTCTTATATCTAATTCTGCATCTAAAATATTTAATTCTTTATTAGGTAGTTTTCCAAGTAGATCTCAATTAATTGATAAAACAAAAAATTCTTTGGATTTTAAGGGATCTCAAATAGAGAGACCTTTTAATAAACTAATTGATCTAGCAACTCAATCAATTTCATCAAAAGGTAAAGGATCTCCTGGATATTTTATTTTTGAAACTCAAGATGGTTTGAATTTTAAATCAGCACAGGAAATGGCAAATGCTGAACATAAATTCACTTATGAAGTTGGTCAGGCTCAAGTTAAAAGAGGTGATGGTGATTTTAAAATTGTGCAATACCAGCAAAAAAGTGAGTTTAATCTTTTAAAATCATATACTTGTGGATCTTTAGGTTCTCTATTTTGTCAATGGAGTCCTCTCACTGGAGAATATAAAGAATATGTATTTAAACCAGATGAAAATACATTTGAAACCATGGGGTCTGAAGGGTTTCCAACTACAGCTTCTTTATCTAATACATCTTTTATCGATTCAGAAACAATTGCAAATTATAGAACATACGCATTTATAACAAATGATGGTAACTCTAAAATTGGTCTTTCGACAGAAAGAAATAATGATCCATTTTCATGGGCAGCACTATCATCGATGAGATATAATTCTCTATTTAATCAAGCTATTGATATCATAGTACCCATGAATTTGCAGTTGAGAGTAGGTCAAACAATCAGATGTGAGTTTCCAAGAACATCTAAAGATAACCCAGAACAAGGTGTATTGGACCAATCTAGAAGTGGTAAATATTTAATATTACACCTAGGTCATCATTTCACTAATAATCCACAAACTGGATCAACAACTCATATGACAATAATTAGAGATACAAATGGTTTGCATAAAGGTGCGGGAGAAGAGTAATGTCAAGTTTTAAACCAGCATTTTTTGGAAAATCGCCAAGATCTTGGTTTCTTGGTCAAGTAGCACTCAACCAACTAGCAAATAAAGTTGAAGATGGGTGGGGTGATCGTGTTCAGGTTAGAATTATTGGTATAGACCCTAAGAGTGGAGCAAAACTTGCTGATGACAAACTTCGTTGGGCAATGGTCTTAAGACCAACATCACAAGGAACATTAAATAGAGGAACTGCCGCACTAGTTGGTGGTGAATGGGTTATTGGTATTTTTCTTGATGAAAAATATGAAGAACCTTTGATTATTGGTAGTTTTGCCAGAAATGATCCAAAATATCAGGTTACTGATAAACAGGCAAAGACTCTTAAAAGCACCGAGTTTATGAAAACTTTAGATTACTTTGATACAATTCAACCAACTGGATTTCAGTTGGTCGGTGGTCCAAAATCAAAAGGTCCAAAATCGACTGAAGTTGCAAATATAGATATTAATGATTACAATAAAGCATTTAAGAAACCACAATAAATATCAGAACAAAGAGGTGAATTTATAAATGGCAGAAAATAACCCCATAGTAAGTGGTAAAGTGGTGGTAGATGGTATCGCCCAAATAAGAACTTACATAAAAAAAGATGGGACTTGGATGCTCATACTTGGCAATAATAATTATGCACCACTTACACCCGGACAAGATATATCAGCAGCGAAGTTAGAAGCACAATATAAAAAAAATTTAGAGGCAACTACATCAACGACACAACCTGTACAACCTGAAGAACAATCACCGGTAGTAGAACAACCTGTAGCACAGACACCACAAGGTGCCGAAGTTGGTTCCGAATTCCAAGTCAAATATCCAGGAGGTAGTGCAGCTAGTATTAAGAAGCTAGATGATGGTAAATGGTGGTTCGTTTATCCAGATGGAGTTGGAAATAATGTAGTTGGTGAAAGTCAACAAAGTAAATTTGAGGAATTGTATGCCATATCAAATGATGGTACAAAAACAGTAAATTATAATTCAGTTCAGGCAACCGAAACACCTGTATCAACAACAAATTCAAACACGACATATGATCCCTCCAATGCAAAATTTGGTACTATTGATTATTCTAACTTAGATCCTACTAAATTTGGACTATTTGATCCAAAAGCAATTAATTTTGATTTTGGAACTTCATATTACAGTAAAGATAAATTTTCAGAAGATATTCCACAATTTTGGAATTCTGCGGCAAATTCTAAGTTTAACTATTGGGCAAATTATAAGTGGAACATTGGCGATCCCTGTGGGGATGGTCAAATGGCAAAAATTCACCGATCACTACACAAATTTTTCATCACCATTAAAGGTATCAAAAAGTATGGAGACTTCTATCTGAATGGTGCAATAAACAAAGTTCAGAATTTGCAATCCACGATTAAAGCAACAACAGCAGCAATTGCATCCGTTCTTAGAATTGTTATTCAAAGATTGAGAAATTGGTTGCTTAATTATGTCAAAGAGTTGATTACCTATGCTATAGAAGAATTATTGCCAAACTGGGTAAGACAAATTAAAAAAAGTTTCGTAGCCCAAATTTTAGATCAAATATTCTGTGGTATTAAAAAAATTATTAAAGGGTTAGTTGATCTCGTAGGAGATTTCTTATACTCATTAATTGGTCAAATTATAAACACACCATTCTGTGTTGCAGAAAGATTTGCATCTGCTCTAATCAGTCGTTTAGTCAATGACATCGATACTACTCTGGCACCAATTTTTGATAGTATTAACGAACTTTTGAGTGGTGTTGCAAAAGTATGGGGATCAGTATCGAAAGCAATCAATATTATTCTAGGGTTCCAAGGATTCTTGTGTGGAGAACCCAACTGTCCAGATATCAAAGAATTTAAACTCCAAGGATGGGGTGGTCCATCACCAACAGAGATGGATAATTTTAATAATTTTAATTTCATTAATCCAAATTTTCCTGGTGAAATAACAAACAAAGTTGATGGTTGGATGAATGATTTCTTTGGTCCAGAATCAAAAACTTCACAATCACCTGGAGACTGTTATAGTGGAACATTTGAATGTGGAATTCCACAAATTGTTTTGTTTGGTGGAGGAGGAACTGGTGCTGTTGCACAGGCAGTAGTCAATAAGGTTGGTCAAGTTATTGGATCAAATATTCTAAGTGGTGGTAGTGGATATACATCACCTCCATTTGTGTCCATCGAAGATCCTGCAGAATGTGGAAGTGGTGCAGCAGCATATTCAGTATTAGATGATAACGGATCGGTAGTTAAACTCACTTTTATTAATCCAGGAAATGACTACAATACAACATTTAATGGTGGAGCACCAGTTATTAACACTTTTGTTGGAACACCAAACCCAGCATTTGTCGGCGGAACAGTCAAATTAAACTGGGAGGTTACAAATGCAGACGTTGTATCACTGAACATCCCTGGATATGATGTTTTACCATCAATTGGAAGTGCAAGTTTCCCAATTCCAATTGATACACCTTTCTCACCAGGAGAAAGCACAACAACAATCAAATATATTTTGACTGCTAAGAAAACGAACAAAGATTCTCAATCACAAGTAGAAACAAAAGAACTCAAAATAACTGTTAAGAAAACTGATGTTACTGGAGAAAAACCTGTAAATACTGACTCTCCAGTTATTGATTCCTTTACAGTGAGTCCTGGAACTGTAAAACCAGGAGAAATTTACACATTAAAGTGGAATACATCAAATGTAACAAATGTAGCACTAGGTGATCCTGGATATGCATCTTTACCAGAAGATAGTTCTGTAAGTTTAGTTGCTCCACTCAAACTAGACTTTCCTGCAGACGGATCTAATGCTGTAATAACACATACATTAACAGCAACAAATTCGAATGCAACAAATAATAAAACCACATCAAACACGATACAAGTTTTCGTATCTCCAGTAGATGTTAGTGCAGGTACTGGTGATGGCACTGGTACTGGTACTGGTGAAGGTGCAGGAACTGGTGCTGGATCTACTGGAGGTAGTGATGGTACAGGAAATAGTAATGGAGTTGCAGTAATTGATGATGTTGATATCATTAGTACTGGTATTGGATATACATCAACAGATACTTCAAATATTAGCGATGGTAGCGGAGCAAATATAACATTTGATATTAATCCATCTGGTCAAATTGTTGGTGTAAATGTATTAAATAGTGGTTATGGATTTACTACCATTCCAGATCTATCAATAAATAGTTTGACTGGATTAGGTGCGGAATTTAGAGTAAATCTAAAATTCATCCCACTAAATGAATTCTTGCAAGATCAAAACTTATTAGAATCTCAGATTGATCCCGATAAGTTAGTACAAGTTGTTGATTGTGTATCGCGCTAATGGCAAAACAAGCACCTGAAGTTACCCTGGCAAATAATCCACATGCATTCATACAATGTGGACCAGTAGCACCGGAAGGAAAAGATGATAAAAGGGATTTAACAATTGTAACCTCTGCTGGAGCAAATGTTGTTTACAGTAAGAGTGGAAACAAAACAGAAGTTATTCCTGGACAAAGTGGTGAAATTTGTGGTACAGATTTAGATCCATCACAAAAAGAAGTAATTGCCAAAGCAATTGTTGCACCCGCTGGTGATATTATTATTCTCGCTGAGAATGGTAATATTAGATTTAAAGGTAAAAATATTTACTTCGAAGCAGAGGGTGCTGCCGATGAAGATGGTGAAGATGGAAATATTATTGCTACCAGTAATGGACAAGTAATAATTAAAGGTGGTGACCATCTTAGACTTGCAGCAGATGATATGTGTATTGCCGCAGGTAAAAGTATTAGTGTAAATGGTGATATAAGACTTATTGGTGATATTCAGGGTATGGAAAGTCTATCAAGTATCGGTTTAATTAAAGCACTACTGGGTGGAAATTGGCTCAGTGTTTTGTCGGCAGTTGGTAATTCGTGTAAGAGATAAAAATGGCACTACAACAACTAGAACTAGGAAAACTTGATGTAATGAGCCCTTTAGGTGGGGGTGCATATGTTTTTCCATCAGGATTTTGGAAACCTGGAACATTATCATCAAACAATGGAGCATTTGGATTAGGATCAACTTTAATACCATACTCTGGTACTCTTGTTGTTGGTCCAAATATAGGTCTATCTCCAGTTTCGATCAGTTCGATTGGAATTAATAATCATGTTGGTGTTTATAATGTAACTGGATCACATATCAAAATTGGATCAAATTTAAGTCTTGGCGCTCTTGATTCTACTTTTACTGCGATCTCGAATAAATTAAGTGCATTATTTGCAAAAATTACACCTAAAGTTCTTGAGACAACTCCAACATCAAACAATAGTGCTGCCGTTGGTACTCTAAATGGTCTTTGGTTGTTAAATGGAGTTCCAATTTCGACGGAACCAGACTTAACTGGATCTGATATTAGACTTAAAAAGAACATTCGGAGATTAGAAGATTCTGATTGTCTAGCAAGGTTAATGAAATTAAATCCAGTATCTTATGAGTGGAAAGAGGAAAAATTACCCTCGGCGTTTTTAAATGAACATCGAGATCAAAATGAAATGTTGCACAGAGAAATTGGATTTATTGCACAAGAAGTTGAAAAATATGTACCAGAAGTAACAGGTGAAAAAATGTTTAAAGATATGCCATATAAATCTATTAGATATGGAAAACTGACCGCACTATTAGTTGGTGCCATACAAGAACAACAACGAGAAATAGAATCACTAAAATCAAGAATATCAGTATTAGAGGGATCATAATATGGCGATTGAGAATTCATTAAAAAGACAAGGTATTGATATTCTTCAGAGAGAACAAAACTCTTTGGACGGGGCATTTGAGAAGCAATCGAAAGAAGTTGCACCATCTGAATATTCATATGAAAAAATTGAGCAGAATACTGATGGAACTTGGACTAAAACGAAAGTTGTTCCAAAAGAAAAAATATATGATGAATCTGTAGTTGATCAAAAAGAAGCAGAACTTAAATCAGATGCCGAAGTTCTACAAGAACTTTGCCGAAGAGTTGATAATAAAATTATTGAAATCAATAACAACATTAATATCAAAAAAGAGCAGATTGTAGATCTAAGCACAACAGCAACAAATGGAAACTGTTGGCCAGGTATTGCATATAGTTCCACTCAACTTTCATCGGTAAGAGCAGCAGGTGCAGGAACAATTTCTTCAGTAACTAGCACAACATTTAATAATGATATTGAAAGAGTAAAGACATACGTACCAATGGCAGGTCCAGGATTTAATCCAGGTGCATCAAATCCATTTGATCCAGATACCATTGTTACCTTGTCTTCTTCTAATTCTGGATATGGATACAAGAATTTGGCAGATCCAGTACAATTTAAGAACAATTCTAATGTTGCAACTGGATCTACCGCAGATGGAAGTGGTTCGAATATTGGTATTGCTAGATTTGATATTAGCACAACCGTTGCAGATCATCAGGGTCCGCGATTAATTGCTAGTGTTGGAGTAAGTACTGGATATTGGTATGCTGGTGCTGGAGTTGCACCAGATGCATCCGACACTAACGTAACTGATTCACAATGTGTTGGAATTGCAAACAGCATCACTGCAATTTATACAGAAATTATTGAATTGCGTAAAGAACGAGATTCATTACGTGGTTCTCTAAATGGAGTTAAAGATAAAAAGAAAGAGAAAGAACTAGGACACTGGGGATACCAGAACATGAAGAATGAGGTCAATGTAAGAAAAACCTCCAATGCTTCTGCAATTTCTGCTATCGAAAAATTAGATACTAATGAAGAGATTGAAGTAGAAGAAGGATTGCAGATGTATCTTGATGCTTCGATCAATTCTTCATACTATGGATCTGGAGATATCTGGTACGATTTGAGTGATCGTGGTGATTCGGATGCAGATATTGAACCAGATGCCGCAACAGGACCACAGTTTGTTCAGGGTTTGTTAGAAACTGGAAATTATTTTAGTTTTGATGGTATTAATGATCATGTAGATTTTGATGCTGGTAACATCGATGGTAATACAACAACAGTTACCGTAGAAATTCTTGCAAAGTTAAAAATTGATCTTAATACTGCTGATGCTAATGGATATATGATATTTGGATGGGACAAATATGATGTATGGACTGGTCCTATTGTAGGTGATGGAACTCCATTTGGATTGGGATTTAATACAAGTAATGGTGATGTTTATGGATTATCTTCAATAAGAGTGAATAATTTGGGTTTGAATAATAACTTCTTTCACTATGTTTTTGAAATGAGATCCGATGTCTCATATACAAATAATAAAATTTATATCAATGGTAGTCTACAATCTCAACTAGAAGTAGTTCTTGCTGGAAATGGTGAAAATGCAACAAATAGAGTTTTTAATGGTGGTCTTGGTAGAATTGCTGGACGGCAGTTAGATGATCTATTTAGAGCACGGATGGATGTTGCAATGTTCCGTATCTATAATAAAGCACTTACACAGCAGGAAGTACTGGACAACTACAACGAGGTTAAGGACCGCTTCTCATAGTGGCACACTTGACAGGGTACACAAAATCCCCTATAATACTAAGGTAATCAACGGAACACCCAATGGGCACCGCACAAGAATCTGTTCTCGGCATCGTTATTGACGTTTGCACTCGCTCCTTCCTTCTGCTCAGCGATGAGGGTAATGAAAAGAT
>Ga0129348_1000228_pt1 | contig 19649 bp, 10 predicted proteins | sample CPBDNA_4_FD_94424 | JGI IMG/M metagenome (GOLD analysis project Ga0129348, IMG submission 94424) | Freshwater to marine salinity gradient microbial communities from Chesapeake Bay, USA - CPBay_Sum_27_0.8_DNA | ecosystem: Environmental > Aquatic > Marine > Coastal | place: USA: Chesapeake Bay...
CTTCATTTAAAGAGTATCAGATTAAAATTACTTTTAACACTAAAAACCAAGCACAACCTCCTATCTTTAGAAACCTTAGAATTGTGGCAACTTCTTAATGAAAAGAAATTTGATACCTATTGATAATCACCCAGATCTAGCTCGAGACGGAAAAACTGGGCTTATAGTTAATATAAATAAAGAGAAACATAATAGACGTCAGTTGATGAAACAAAAAGAAGCTGAACAGCGTGAAGAAATAGATGAAATAAAAAATGATGTTCGTGATATAAAATTGATGTTGCAAAAACTATTAGAGAACGGTACAAATGGCTAATAATACAAAAATACCTTTCGTGCAATTAAGTGATACAATTAATACGCACAGAAAAAGATTTAATCAATTAGTTGATTCAGTTGGTGATATCACCTCTTTGACTACCGATGCAGTTGATGTAGTACAATCAATTAATGAACTAGACGCAAAGCTTGATTCTATACAAAACACTGGTTTATGGACGCCAGGTGCACATTTCTCTGATAGTAATTTTGTAAGCCATTTTGATGGTCAGCTAAATGTTGACACCAGACTCTGGACATCAAACCTTGAAGCTGATTCGGCCTATGTTGGCCAACTTAATGCATCTCAACTTGATATAGATTCCGCCTATGTAGATGTACTAGATGTTCATTTCCTGCACGCAGACAGCGCGTATATCGACGGAGATCTATCAGTAAAAGGTAATCTTATAGTAGATGGTGTTTCTTCTCTAAAAGCTGGTAATGCAAGTCTTGTTACAATTGGTGATACTAATACTGATGCTGTTGTTTTCCAGGCACAAGTGGGTTCAGCAATTATTCCCAATAATACTCATGATCTAGGTGGTCAGACAGATAAATGGGGAACTCTTTGGGTAGAGAATGCATCTATTGATTCCGCGGCTATTAATCAATTGGATGTAGATTCTGCAGACATAAGACAATTACGTATACGTGATGGTATTATTGACTCGGCCTATGTTACACAACTTAATGTAGCAACAATGGATGCCGATAATGCTGTATTGGATTCTGCCTATATCGGTCAACTTAATGTTTCTCAGGCTGACATTGATTCAGCATATGCTGATCAGATTAATGTATCACAATTTGATGCAGACTCCGCATATATAGATCATTTAAATGTTTCTCAGTTAGAGGTTGACTCAGCTTATTTTTATCAAATAAATGTAAATCAAATAGCTGGAGATTCTGCATACTTCTCACAATTAAATTTTAAAGATGTAGATGTTGATTCTGCATTCATAAATAAGCTTAATGTAGAAGAAGCAGATATTGATGCTGGTACATTTGGTCAGATCACCATTGACTCTGCATATGCAACTCAGATTAATGTATCACAACTTGACGGTGACTCAGCTCACTTTGACCAACTTAATGTTCGTACAGCAGACATTGACACTTTAACATCAGCCAATACTATACTTGACTCTGCTTATATTGGTCAACTTAATTCCGCTAATGCTGATATTGACTCAGCTCATATTAGCCAATTACATGTTGATTCTGCAGACTTTGGAACTCTGAGCACCAGTGGGTTTATAGGTGTTATTGATTCTGCTGCTGCAAGTAATATGCATGTTAACATTCTTTCAGTTAATACACTTAGTGCAGCAACACAAGTTGTAGAAGGTAATGTTAGAGTTGGTGATGCATATGTAGTTTTACTATCTGAAAATACACCAGATCAGGGTGTACCTACTCAAAATGCAGGTATAGCAGTTCGCAGACGGGCCTACGATTCTGCGGTAATTGAATGGAATGAAGCCGGCAACTATTGGGTTGCTAATTATGATTCATCTAATACTTCTCAAATTCTTACAGCAAGTAACATTGACGGTACTACACTAGAATTTACATCTGGTACAGTAAATGTTAAGGATAATGGTATTGCCCTAGGTACTAAAACTACTGGTAACTATGTACAGTCAGTTGGAGTAACTGCCTCAACTGGTATTAGTGCATCTGGTACAGGTGAGGGGGCTACCGTAACAATTGCTGGCGTAAATGCCACAACCTCAGTTAAGGGTGTGGCCTCATTTAGTTCAGATAACTTTAGTGTAAGTAATGGCGCAGTAAGTATTAAAAATAATGGTGTTGCCCTAGGTACTGAGACTACCGGCAACTACATGTCTGGTATTTCTGGCACTACTAATGAGATTTCAGTAACTCATACACCATCAGAAGGTTCAACCGCTACAATTGGTTTGCCAGATGATGTTACTATTACAGATCAATTGAGTGTAAATAGAATTGCTGTAACAAAAGGTATTACAGCAGACTCAGCTGATATCAGTCAATTTGCCGCAGACTCTGCAAATGTATCTGGTAGCCTATGGGTTGGTGGGAATACTATACTAAAAGGCAATTTAACTGTATCTGGAACAACTACTACCGTCAATACAGAGACAATTAATCTTGCTGACAACATTATAGTTCTTAACAGTAATTTGGGAAGTGGCACTGGTCCAACACAAGACGGTGGTATTGAAATTGAGCGGGGCAATCGAAATAATGCAAGGCTGGTGTGGGATGAAAGTGAAAATTACTGGGCTGTTCATGATGACTCTGCTGCTACAAAGACAGGAACTCTTTCAAGAATTGCTACTTCTAGTTGGTTAGATGCAACTGCTCCTATTTCATTTAATTCAACCTTTGGTTCTATTACACATGATGCCTCTGGTGTAACTGCAGCAACCTATGGCCAGTCCGGTACAGAAGATGGTAGTTATATAAAATCTGTAACTGTTAATGCTACAGGTCACATTACTGCTATCACCGCTGATGACTTTGACAACAGATATGATAACTATGGTTCATGGACAGCAAAGGATGATGATGGTACAACGTATACAATCACGTCTGGTGATATACTAACCTTTGACGAAGGTACAGATATTGATGTAAACTTCACAGCTGATGACGTCTTGACATTTAGTCATAAGAATGTTACAAAGGCTTCTCTTTCTGGTTCTACAACTCTTTTACATGGAAATTCATTTAGCGTGGTAGATAGTATTCAGACAAGTGCAACAGGACATGTTACAAGTGTTGGAACCAGAACATTTACACTACCAGACCTTGATTCTGCCACTTTAAGAGATTATTATTTTGAACCCATTTTACCAGTTACCACACTTGATGCTATTAGAGTAAATGGTAATGTTACTGGACTTAATGATTATGTTGGTAATATTCAATCTTCAACTAATGAGTTTTATTTCTCATGGACGTCGCAAAATTCTACTCAAAGACCCTGTGTAGTAAATTTAATTAATCCAGACACAAGTTTATCCGATGCTGCAGAAGTAGCAAGAATTAACTTTACAGGTGAAAACTCCGGTAATGGATTAACAGCATATGCAAGTTTGGTTGGTTCAACATTAGATGTTACAGGATCTACTGAAGATGGTAAACTTGATTTTAATATTATAGATGACGGCACTGAATACACCCCTCTTACGTTAAGTTCAAATGTTGAAATTAATGCAAATTATACTGCAATGGTTGCCGCAGATAAAGATGTTTATTTTAGATCAGATGGTAGTGCAGTTTATATTAATGATGCAAATCCTAGATTTAACTTTAAGGGCAGGTCAACCTATAGTGGCACACCCGCAGACCCTGTAATTGATATTGAAAATAGAAACCTAAACCCTGTTGACTTTGAAGGTGTTGGTACAATACGTTTCCTCGCTGAAAATTCAGCAAGTGCCAAAAGAGCATATGGAACAATTGAAGTATTTGCCAATGATGTCTCTAATTTAACTGAAGATGGTCAGATTAATCTTAAAAAGTATTCTGGTGGTAGTGAAATAAACGTTTTTGAGGCAGGTACTAACACAACTGTAAGAAGTAATGGTGATGTTTTACTGATAGCAGCTGGTGATGATATCTTTTTCCAAGGGAATACATCAGGTGAGCAGATTAAGTTTGATCTAGATACTACCGAGCAAACGATCACTGCTTCTGATTCATTAAAACTAACTAGTGGAAACTTTACCACTGTTGCAGCCACTAATAGTGTTCTGCTTGAACCAGGTGATGGTAAAGTGATTTTCCAGTCAACCGCCCAACAAGGCTTTTTAGATTTTGCTACGTCATCAACTATTAAACTTTATACAGGTACAACAAGTGGTACTCTTAACTCAACATGGAACGGTGATGATCTAACAGTTCAAGGTGATATCACATCTGTTTCTGATGTAAGAACCAAAGAAAACGTTGAGACTGTTGAGAATGGTTTAGACCTTGTATCACAACTACGTGGTGTATGGTACAACAAGATCGGTAAAGATGAACGTAAGGTTGGTGTGATTGCTCAAGAGGTAGAAGAGGTTCTTCCAGAAGTTGTTCTTACTGATACTGAAGGAATGAAAGCGGTTGATTATGGAAAGATGGTTGGTGTATTAATAGAAGCTATAAAGGATTTGAAATCTGAAGTAGATATGTTAAAACATAAACTAGGAGAATAATATGACCTTTAAAGCTGGAACCAGTGACCGCCCTTATTCTACAATAGACGGAATACCATATATTTATGATTCTCCCAAAGCCTTCGTCGACTACGATACAAGTAGGTTTATTTTTAGAGAAATAAGTGGGGATTTTGATGCATCTGATGGTTCTGATTATTTCTTAGGTGACACTTCACCATTTACCGGTAATCAAAGAATGATATACGGTGGTGGTAAAGTATTTTTTACTGGTCCAAGGCATAGTGAACAAGGGACCAACTCTGGCAAGACATTTGTTCTTTATCCCGGCAGGGTTCATCAGAACAACAAATCGAAAAATGGTTATTTATATGGTAAAAACCTTAAATCTGATGATGTATATTTTGGATCATTTTATTATAATAGAGAAAGCGATAAAAGTCCTGGCTGGGACGATGGTACTCCATGGGAAGTTAGGCAGCCAGCGCTGCAGCAACAAGGTTCACAATCTGGCAAGTCAATTGCATATACGGCAGGATTAATAATAACAGGCACCCCTGTAGCTGAAGATGCCACTAACAGTGTTCTCGCCGCAGGTGGAGTTGAGGTTCAGACGGATGCACATCAGTCAATGGTTTTTTCGGCAAGATACCATTCGCCTGCTTTTTATGGAAATTATTATTATGGAGATGGTTCAAGTGGTATTGGTGGTATAAAGGGCGGCATGAACAGTACAAGTCCTGCCACTGGCAATTCCGCTAATTATATGGGCCTAACTGTATCAGCTAGAAGTGGTAAAATGGTTGTGGGATTTAACACCACTAAAGAATCTCCAACTACCGTTACTGGTGAAGATAATATGGTTTGGATATATGATGATGTTACAGATATATACAGTCCATTTGATAATAACAGAGGTAAAGTTCTTAAAATGAAAGATATACCTATTGCAAAATGGTATTTTGATAATAGTACTACCTACACAGAATGGGGTTATAGTCATGATATAGGTTGTGGAAGAATTGTGATTGGTGCTCGTAGAGAAGACATACTTGATGAGGATGGCAATACAGTATCAGGTTACGATAGACAGGGTGCAATTTATATATTTGATTATAGAGGTAATTTATTAAGAAGAGTTGAAAACCCAACCCCCAATTCGGGCGGTGCAAAGGGTTTATTTGGCCAACGTGTAAAAATTGGAGGTGGTAGGATAGTAGCCAGCGGATATGGTCAAAGCTGTCACGTTTTTGATCTTGATGGAAACCATATAAATGACTTAAGACAAAATGCGGGTTTATCTCTTGGAAGTTATGATGGTTTTGGCAACGCAATGGATGTTGGATTTGGTTACATTGCAATTGGAATGCCTGGTTATTTTATTTCTACGGGCAGAGTTTACTTATTTGATCTTGATGGAAACTATTTAACCTTTTATCAAGGGCCAGGCACATCGCAATCTTTTGGTCGGGGTGTGGCTTTAGGACCTGGTCAATTATATATGGGAGCCGAGGGACCATCTTCAGGTCGTGGATGGGTTACAGGGCGTGAATTAAACTATGGTCGAGGAATCTTTACTCCATATGATATACAGGCAATGGAGGATGGAGATAAGTAATGGCTTTTTATATAGATAACGATCCTACCAATAATAATCCACCAGCTGCTAAAAAATTAGTATTAGACGATAGGGATATTATTATATCTAATCCCAAAGAAAATTATTCACACCTAACAACTGATTATACACAAAAAAAGATAAATGTAGAGGTTGGAGGTGGTAACAACCAGCAAATGGTGTCTGGGTGTGGTATTATAGTGCAAAGTCAACAAAGTTGGACCTATAGCTCGCCCTTCGTAACTATGGGTCGCATTATTGTATATAATAAAAAAGGTGAAGAACTTTATAAAATTGATCCTGTTGATGGCACAACTAATGCGGATGGCACATCCCCCGGAGGTGATGAATTTACCCCAGGTATGAGAACAGGTTTACGTTTCGGTGAAGCAGTAGCTGTTGGTAATGGTATATTGGCAATAAGATCTGGTGGAGCCCATGACAGTGATAATAATGGAAATTTAAATAATACCACTGCAGCTTCAGAATCGCAGGGCCATATTGTTTTTTACAGAGCAGCTGATGGTAAATATCTTGGCCACGTTGATAGACATAAAAGTATGCAGAACTTAGATAATTCTCGTGAAACTGGATGGTCTAAACAATCAAAGCAATTAGCAGTTACTGGAGGAACATTTCCTGGATTTTCTTTATGTATTTCATCTGATCATTATATGGATAGTAATTATTCAACTGGGGGTACAGCTAATTACGGATCTAATGAAAGACCTGGTAGAGTATATGCTCATTGTAGTGGCTCCAGCAATCATAATTCAGCGAGTATTGGCAGCGCTGGTACTAAATGGCAGACGGCAACACCTGCAGATGGCATGGTCAATGATTATACAGATGGTATCCGGCCAGTTGGTTTTTTTGGTATGGTTGATTCTTTGGGGGATTCAGCTCAATGGTATTCTAATCCACAATTTGGAGAATCTTTAGCTGCAGGGTTTGGAAGAGTTGTTATAGGAGCACCCGGTGATGGAACAAATAATTTTTATTATGATGGGCATGGGCCTGGTTCAGCATTTTTGTACAGTACATCTTTAAATCCTTTAAGAAAATTGGCCAACCCTGATCGCAATTTAAGTAACAATGATGGCTTTGGACATCATGTAGCTATAGGCTGTGGACTTGTTGGTGTATTAGCCCCATGGTATAATAACAATCAAGGGGCTGCATATTTATACAGCTTAGAGGGGCAATTTCAATTTAAGGTTGAGGGAATGGCTAATATGAATCCTCTGACTATGTCTATAGCAAACAATCAGATTACTATAGCAGGTTCTGGAGGATCATTAGGAGGTCATCTAAGAACATTTGATCTTGAAGGCAATCTTTTAGATTCAATTAGAGGTGGTGCGGGTGTTGGTTATATTTTGGGTAGACCCAGCAGTGGCTGGGGTAAATATATGTCATCTGTTGATGAAACGATAGTTGTGTTAGATCATGGCGATGAAAATTGGGGCGATGATCTAATTTATCAAAATGTTGACAGTGGGGCATTCTATGTATACGAAACACCTAAGAGACGCAGTTGCGTCTATGATCAAAGTATTAGAGGCGTATAATGTTTTTTTCATCAACAAGAACAATGGGAACACATTTTAATGTAGAACATGATTCTCAACAGTCTTTATTAGCCACATATGCTGATTACGGGCAGGCTTGGCCACAACCCGGAACACAAGATACATATTCAAGTATAAGTTCTAATATGTGGTTACAAGACCCGGTTGATAGAACCCAGGGTGGTACATATAATTCATATAATTTTAGAGCACAAGAAAATCCCGATTATAATCAATATAAAAGATCAAAGAGTATTCAAATAGGCAACGGCCTAATAATAGCAAATTCTCCATATACAGCTGCTGCGGGTAATGTAGATGGAAGAGCATGTGTATTTGGTATAGACGGGCAGTTTAGAAGAATACTATTGCCATATGATAACGCTTCTGGTTTTACTAATGCATTAAGAGGGTCATGGACTATTGGGCAGGGCGTAATTATTGGTGGCAATCAGGACAACACCGCAGAACGGGGCCGTATGGATCTTTATAATTTAAATGGCGAAAGAATGCAGACGGTACAGCGAGGACGGTCGTTCTATGATCATTGGGGTTGGTCAGTTGCTATTGGTGATAGTAGAATTGTATGGGGCGCACCGGGTCGTAATACGTTGGGGTCTGGATTTGGTGGCGATGCTCACGGCCCTGGTGCCATCGCGATCTTTGATTATGCCGGCAGTGGTCGCAATAACTACATGGACCAATATCAGACATATTATATAGCACAAATAGAAAATAACGATCAGGGTTATATACCCGCAAATTCTACTGAAGGTGTCTATGCTATGATGGGCCATGACGTAGCAGTTGGTTGTGGTCGTATTGTAGCGGGTGCTCCTGGATATCGCACTGCGGCCGGCAACGGATATCAAACTGGAGCCATTTATATTTTTGATCTTAATGGAGTAAAAATTACTAAGATTATTGGTGGTACTTCAGCAAATAAAACTGAAGCACAAGCTGCCGGTGGTGGTGTGGCTAATAACAATGTTTATACGTCAAGTCAGATTTTTGGTAATACCTTTGGAATGTGTGTAGACATTGGCCATAATATGATTGTGGTTGGTGATCCAAATGCATTCAATCAAAAGGGTGCTGTATATGTATATGACCTTAATGGAAATTATATAGGTTATAGAAAGGGCACCACAGCAGGTGATCTTCTGGGAATGTCGGTTGCCATTGGTGAAGGCCGTATTATTGCTGGCGCACCTCAAACCCATTTCCCAGGCCCATCTGTGGGAAGCTCCTCTTCTGGATATGTTGAAGTACTTAGACTTCCCAGTATTTACCAAACGGACAGTGATGCTAATGGTTCACTTACTCTTGAAACTACACTAACTCCCAATATTAATTATACTAATGGTGGTTTTGGCCAATGTGTTGCTATTGGTGAAGGAAAAATAGCAGTATCATACCCAGCTGGTGTAAAGGCTGTTACGGGCGTATCACCCTCACCCCGACACGGTAGTATACACTTATTTGATACTTATAAAATGAATACACATGAAGACTTTGCTCTTAATTTAGGTATGAAAACAGATATGGGTTTATATAATGAAAATAGACTTGATGATTCTGCATCTTATACAAATAGATCTGGTAGTTTTACTTTAACAGGATATATTTCCAATGCTAGGGCATCAGAACTAGTTGAACCAGGAGGTTCTATTTTTATAGATAGTGCTTCTTTTCTTTATTCAGATGATAGTACACAACCTGGGTTATTAATAGACACTGATAATATTACAGTAACAAATGCCGGTGTTATAATGGGCCGTGGAGGTAATGGTGGTTCTGAATATTTAGGTGACTCTAATGGTAGAGATGGTGGACCTGCAATTAAAATAGAACCGTGGGTTACAGGTACAACAATTATTAACAGACCTGGAGGTTATATTGCTGGCGGAGGTGGTGGCGGCAGTGGTAAAGCCGGTGGCGGCGGAGCTGGCGGTGGCCATGGTGGTGTATACAACATAATGATGGATGGACTTGACTCTAATGATGATGTTGTCCCATTAACAATTTCTGGTGTTGATGATACTTATAGTATTGCAGGTGAGGCTCTAAGGGGTTATGGTACAGGATGGCCAAATGAAGGTATTCTACCATATTCTAAAGGCTTTAGTGGATGGGCAGTGAAACAGGGAAATCCTTCAATCCCAGCTTACCCCAGAGCTCTTGGTGGAGACGGTGGTGGCGCTGGTGGATATTTCTATTCAGACGGCACTAATAACATCTGGGGAAGTGCTGGATGGGGTGGACGTGATGTCTCAAATATATCCGATACAGGATATATATGTAATGCAGGCACTCATGGTTATGGCGGCGCAGAAGGAAAGGCTACCACTGCAGGCGGAACCGGATGTAGTGCCGGTTACTGGAATGGTGGAGGTGGTGGATACGGTCAGGCTGGATCAGCAAGCAATAGCTGGACTTCAGGCAGTTATACTTCATCAGGAGGTGCTAGTATCGAAGGTACCTCATTCTTAATTGACAGCGGCACTATGTATGGTGTTCACACAGATACAACAGATATATCTTATTAATTAACTCTTTAAGTTTCTTTTTCTTATAAATAAGAACAACGGAGCAGGGGCACGTGGTGTGTCCGACAAAGAAACTGGAGAGTTTTATGGCCCAATACGAAGAATTTACTATAGATAAAGGTAGCGATGTCGCTATCGAACTACATCTTGAAGACGCCAATGGCAATAGTAAAAACCTGGCTAATCATACGATTACAGGTACTATGAAAAAATCATACGCAGCAGGATCTTCTTATGAATTTACTACAGTAATTGCATCGCCTTCTACTGACGGAATTGCTACTCTCTCCCTTACAAACGTACAGACTGCTCTACTGGAGACAGGTAGATATGTTTATGATATTAACATATCTTTTTATGACAGTGATGACAACCAGATTATTGAACGTGTTATGGAGGGAAGAATTCAGGTTACACCAAATGTTACAAGTGTTTCAGATGGGCCTTAAAGCAATTTCGGAGACTTAAATGCCAATTCAAACTACCCAACCTAGAAATACTTACGTAAGAAAAGTAATTGTTGGTATACCTATCCGCAAAGTAACATCGGGTGCATTTTCAGTATTTAACCTTACTGGTATGAATATTACTAATGCATCTGATAATGATCTTTTACAATTTGATTCTGCATCACAATCATTTATTAATAGGCAAGAACTAAGAGTATTAACAGTTGATGAAATTACTCTCGATAGTGATACTATATCTCTTGCTAATGATCATCTTAATATTCAAGGCAGTGTTGATGTAACAGGCAACCTTACATCTACCGGTGATATAGAAGCAAATCAAATTAGACAGACTGTTCTTGGTGCCTTTAATGATTCTGATCTTACTACAAAAAGATTTGTGGATGATGAAGTTGATAAAGTTAAACATGCAATCTTTGTAACTGATGATAATTTTACTGATTCTATTTCTCTTTATGATGCCGAAACATTTAGAATTATTGGTGGTAATTCTATTAGCACTTCTGCTACTAAAATTGGATCAGAATATAGACTTGTATTAGATGTCGATTCAACAGGTGTAACCCCCGGTGAATATGGTTCAGGTGCACAAGTCCCAGTTCTAACCGTAAATGATCAAGGGCAAGTAACTGCCATCAACACAGTTGCAGTTGCAGGTGTTACAAATCTAGAATATGATTCATCAGACAATAGTGGTGAAATTACTATATCAACAGCTGACGGTCAAACATTTACCACAGCCGTTACATTAAGTCCTTTCTCTACAAATGATTTAAAAGAAAGTGATAACCTTTATTATACACGTGCAAGATTTGATTCCGCTCTAGGAGATGCAACATCTACGTCTACAATTAGAGGTATGATTAGTACTTCTGGTGACTTGCAGTATGATGCTAATACAGGCATTATTTCAGTTGACATTCAACAAGTTTACACAAGTGAAGACTTTGACTCTGACCTTGATCAAGCTATTAAAAATAGTTTAAACATACATTGGTATCCTGATTCTAACTATTTTGATCTAAATGTAACTGGGGTTGATTCAGGTACATTTGGTTCTGCTACCGAGATTCCAACATTTACCGTTGATAGATATGGTCGTCTATACGACATTACGACTACAACTGTTGCTGGTGTTGACTCAACTAGTTGGTTATCAAATTTAAATACATTTAGAATCAATACAGCTGATGGTGGCACGTATGATCAAGTGATTGATTCATTTGGTCAAGACATAAGATTCCAAAACGATGTTGCAATTACTTTGGGTTCTACGGATGGCGTAGACGTTGATCTTTATCATGATGGTAGTAATTTCTTTGTAAAAAATAATGCATCGGGTAAAGTAGAAGTATGGTCTGATCAACAATACTTTAAGACAGGTGATGGCAATACCTTATTTGATGCCGAACGTCTTGGTGAAGGTGTAAGACTATTCTATGACAATTTGGTTAAATTCCAAACTACTGATAGTGGTGTAAATGTATTAGGCAATATATTACCAGATCTTGATTCAACCTATGATCTTGGTTCTCTTAATCGTAGATGGAAAGATCTATATCTATCTGGCCAATCAATATATCTTGGCTCACTTGTATTATCTGATAGTGATGGTGCCCTTGCTGTTAAAAATGCTAATGGCCAAACAGTAGATCTTGTAGCTAAGCATGCTAGGTTTGATTCAGCATATATTTCCCAGTTAACGGTAGATAGTCTAAACGTTTCTCAATTACATATTGACTCTTCATATATTAATAACTTTAACATTGTTAATATGGAAGCTAATTCTGCTGAGATACAACAATTAGCAGTAGATTCAATTTCAGCTCAAACACTAAATGTTGTAACTGGTGATATTGATCAGTTTACTACAGACTCGGCTTATGCAATTCAACTTAATGTTGTAACCGGTGACATTGATACTCTAACATCAGCTAATGCAACTCTTGATTCAGTATATGCAGGACAACTCAACGTAGCAACTGGTGATATAGATACATTTACTTCTGCAAATGCTACAATTGATTCAGGCACTATTACTAATCTTAATGCAGTAGATGCTTTGATTGATTCTGCACGTATAACAAATCTTAATGTAATTACTGGTGATATAGATACAGCTACACTGGGTCAAGTGTCTATTGATTCTGCAGTAGTAACAAGTTTAAATGTAAACACAGGTCACATTGATGATCTTAGTGTAGATAGTATACATGCTACACAATTAGATGTTAACGTTGCTCATATTGATGCTCTGACATCTGATTCAGCTACTATTACTAACTTAGCAGTACCTACAGGTATAGTAAGTCAACTTACATCAGACTCTGCGTATATTTCTCAATTTAATGCAGATAGTGGTGTAGTTACTAATCTTAAATCAACTACAGCGATTGTTAATAATAAACTAACTGTTAAAGATGGCGGTTATGTATTATTTGAACCAACAGCTAATACTGATGGACCAACCTATTCAGAAGGCACTCTATGGTATAATCAAGATGCTCATACACTTTACTTGCAAGGCGCAAGTAGTGATATGGATATCCAAATTGGTGAAAGAGAATGGGTAAGATGTCGTAACAATTCTGGTGTATCTATTTCTAAAGGTCAACCCGTATATGTTACTGGTGTACACATTCCAGGTGATGATGTTCATGGCCATCATCCCACTATTGCTCTAGCGGATGCGTCAGATGTTACTAAAAAAGATGTTCTGGGTCTAGCCGGCGAAGATATTGCAGATGGCGCACATGGATATGTTGTTGTAAGAGGTTACATTCAAGGAATCGATACTTCTGCATTAACCGCAGGTGGTAGAATTCATCTTGGTTTCTCTGCCCCCGGTGCTATTACGGATACAGCTCCTGAATATCCAAACTATCCAATGGATGTTGGTATCTGTTTAACATCAGATACAGCCAACAATGGTGGTTCTATATACGTGCAATTGTATGACCATACATTTGAAAGATTCCGTGTAACGGGTGCTACTCGTATTGATGGTAATGTTACAATTGCTGGTAACCTACAAGTTCTTGGTACACAAACTACTTCATCTTCTGCGGCGCTTAACGTTTCTGATACATTCATTTATCTTGGTGGTGGAGATACTATTGGCGAAGCTGGTACTAACTTTCAAGGTATAGGTTCTGGTGGAACAGGGTTAGATGATGCTACAATATCAGGACACTTTACAGGTGAGGTAACTACTACCTATTGGGTGCGTATTAAAACCGCAGGTGGCTCAGATATAATTGAATGGGCAAAAGATTCTGATTTTACCACAATAGAATATTTTGATTCAGCTGGTACTGGATTAACGGAATGGAATCTTAATACTGATGGTTTAACAGCAACTTTAGCTGGCCAAGACAATCAGGTAATTACATTTGGTGCATCTACAGGTCACACTCAAGGTGATAGATGGAAAGGCACTGCTTCTCCGATCAACGTACAAATTGGTATTGCCGGCAACTATAATAACCCTGCTGATTCATATGCACACTCTGGTTTGTTTAGAGATGTATCTGATCAACGTTGGAAATTTTTCCAAGGATATCAGCCGGAACCTGAAGGTAATATCAACACTGGACATTCAACATTTGCACTGGCCCCTGTTCAATTTAGTATGGGTTATGGTAACTTAACTGGTAATGTTACTGGTCAGGTATCATCATTGCAGAATCATAATACAGACGTTCTTAGTGAGGGTTCAACAAATCTCTATTATACTGATACAAGAGCTGATAGTGATGCTAGACATGCTATTTCTGTTTCGGATGTGGGGGGTGACGGTTCTTTAAGTTATGCACCTGCAACTGGTATTATCACATATACAGGACCATCTGCAACTGAAGTTAGAGCGCATCTTGTTGAAGGTAATGGAATTACATATGATTCCGCCTCTGGTAAAATTACTATTACCGATACCGGAGTTGACTCAGGTACCTATGGTTCAGCTTCCTTAATTCCTGTATTTACTGTCAATTCAAGAGGGCAAATTGATTCGGTAGGAACAGTAGCCGTTGCTGGTGTGTCCTCTACTTCTTTTGATTCGGCAACAGGTATTTTAACTATTAATACGGCTGATGGTGGATCATTTAATACTATTATAGCAGATTCTGATTTTACTAAGCAAAGAGCCAGAGATGCCTTTAGAGCTACTGGAGACCTTTCTTACGATTCTGCCACTGGTACATTTAGTATTGATGTAGAACAAATTTACACAGCAGATAATTTTGATTCGGATTTTGGAATAGCTATTCAAACAATTGATGGTCATTTAGTCCCTGCAATCAATGAGACATACGATCTAGGTGATTCAAACTACCGTTGGAAAGATTTATATCTATCTGGAAACACAATTAATCTTGGTGGCACTCTTATATCTGTTGACTCAAATGATGGCGGAGTAAGATTCCATAATCCTGCATTCGACAGAGTGGCCATGAGAGGCCTAGAAATTGATCTAGGTGGTGTTGGCACAAAAATTACTCTTAAGAAACACAGTACGAATGGTTTACTACAAGTAGTTGATTCTGATAATACTCAACTGAAATACGACCTATCCCAACAAACTACAGATAGTTTAGGTGAAGGTTCCTTAAATCTTTATTATACAGCAACTAGAGTTGATAGTGATATTGACGCAAGATTGGTTGGTGGTACTGGAATTACGGTAGCATCAGGTGATATTTCTATTACCAATACCACAGTCACTGCAGGTACATATGGTTCTGCATCTCAAGTGCCAGTCTTTACGGTTAATGCCCAGGGTCAATTAGATTCTGCGGGATCAGTTAGTGTTGCAGGAGTATCATCCACATCATTCGATTCTGCTACGGGTGAATTTACTATTAATACAGCCGATGGTGGCAGTTTTGCAACACTCATACTTGATTCTGACTTTACATCACAACGTGCAAGAGATGTAATGGTAGCAGGATCTAACATTGTATATGATTCTGCATCAGGTCTAATATCACTTAATACAAATCCATCAGTTGCGGATATTACTGCTTCAGGTAGAGTTACAATAAATGATGATAGTAATGGTTCATTTATAGTTGATAACAACACCATTCTAAGAACCTATGGTGGTAGAGATTCTGATAATGCTAATACAAACATTCCAGCATTAGTAGGCCTAGTTGATAGCTATGGTGATGATATTATTAACATTTATGTAAGAACTGACTTTAAAACATCAGCACATCGTTATTATGGTTCAGGCTCTGCGAAAGGCTATTACATTGCCTTTGATTCAGATGATTTATATACAGCAAGAGAAATTCAAGCTCCTCATTTGGATCTTCAACCTGGTACTACATATAGATTCCATCAAAACGATTCTTCAATGTCTACACATGACATAAGATTCTATTTTGATAATGAAAGAAATGGTTCTATTACCGACTCTGCAGCAAAAGTAATCTATAGTGGATCAGCCGGGGATATTAATGTTGGCAATACTTGGTCTCAAATCAGAGTTCATGATTATGGACCTAGAACAATTGCATACCAATGTTTAAACCATCCTTATATGGGCAATGCAGCGAATACAAATACAACCGGTGGAGGTAGAATTTGGTCCACAGCAGATGGTGTAAAAATAGAGGGACTTATTTACGGTACCCTTGATGGTGGTACATATTAACTATATAAATAATGACAAGTAGGATTTTTATCCATTAACTTACCTTTTTAGGAATTAGATATGGCAGCAAATATTAAGCTAAAGAGATCGGCTGTTGTAGGCAAGCAGCCTCAAGCAGGAGACCTAGACTATGGTGAGCTAGCTCTTAACTATAGTGATGGTATTCTCTATTATAAAAATTCAGCAAATGTAATTAATAGCATTTCAGGTGGTGGAGCCACTACGGATAGTGATGCACCGACACAGTCTTTGCAAGATGGATCTCTTTGGTGGGATGCCATAAATGGTAAATTAAAAATTTATTATATTGATGAAGATGCTCAAGCAACACCACAAACAATATCTCTTACTTCTACAGCTTCTACTAACCATGACTATGAAATATCTGGTTCCGATAGAATCACAACACATAGTAGTGCTTTAGATCCCAACATTTATCTTATCCAGGGTGACACATTACAAATTACTCAGAACACTGATGCAACACACCCCATGTATTGGGTTACACAACTTAGTATTACAGACTCTTATGATGCCCAGTATAATATATCAGGTGTAACAAACCAAGGTGCTTATGGCGGAGTCGTAATTTCACATCAATTTAATACAGTTGGTACTTTTTATTACATTTGTTCATCACACCCTATGATGGTCGGCACTATTACTGTAGTAGCCGCGGAACAAGCAGGTGCACAATGGGTCGATGCTACGCCAGGCACTCAAGGATATACAGGATCTGCTGGTGCTATATTTCAAGGTGAAAATGCACCCGCTAATCCAACAGATGGGCAAATTTGGTATGATAGTAAAAGTGGCAGATCTTATATTTACTATACGAATCCATCAACATCTCAATCACAATGGGTACTGCAGGCGGATCCTACTGTAACCGATGGGGATACAGGTTATACAGGATCTATTGGGTATACAGGATCTAAGGGTAGTATATCACCAAGGTTTATTTCTATGGAGTCTCCAGTAACCGCTGATGAAAAAACCTTAATGTATGTTCATGAGACAGTAACAGTTCAACTTATAAGGGCCTGTATTGTTGGTGGTACAAACGTGCAGTATGATTTAAAATTTGGTTCTGACCGGTCATCTTCAGGCACTGTAATTGCTGCAGAGACAACTTCAAATACAACTTCTGGATCTACTCCAATTATTGCTAATGCAGCAATACCCGCAGGATCCTGGATTTGGGTAGAACTTGTTTCAGTTGCTGGTTCGGTTACTGAATTTAATTTAACTATTGATTTTACTACATAGGATTGTAAAATGGCAGCATTAACTTTTCCAACAAGTCCAAGTCATTTAGATACATATACTGATCCTAACCAAGCTATATGGCAATGGGATAGTGATGGACCCACCTGGAATGTAATTACATCAACTACTAGAAAAAACTTTAGTGGTGCTAAAAGACAAGTTAACGTGGCAGACTTTTCTGTAACAACTGATTTTGTAGCACTTGAATTTTCGCGAAATATATATGAAGTTGATAGTTATTTCTTAACAAGTGATACAAAGTCAACAGTACCAACTACAGGTTATTATAGAGTTTCTGCAAATTTATTTTCTGGTACCGATGGATCTGGTTCTTCTTATACAGTTGAACTACGGATTAATAATATAAAAAGATACGATATATCTTTTGGTCCAAACCAATCAACAATTGTTGACGAAACATTTAGTTTAGTTCAAGGTGACACAGTTGCATTTTTTGTTAAAGAAGCAACCGGTACGGGTACTATTTTGGCGGCAAGTACATTTACAATATATCGTATAGGATATTCACCAGGTACTGGGATTAGCAATCACAATGCGTTTAGTGGAGTTAAAGCAATTATTACTCAGGAATTTAATACTACTTCTACTCCTTTACCCATAACATGGGGTACAACTGATTTTAATGCTAATGCTAATGTACTAGGAGATCTTTATTGGTATTCCGCGGTACAGGAACGTGTTACTGTAAGATCTACTGGATATTTTAACCTAAAAAGTTTTGTAAAGGCAGGCACAGCAGGGTCTGGAAATTCTTATACTATTACTATTAAAAAGAATAGAAATCTTGGAACAGAAGCAGATCTTTATTCAGGAACATTGAGTCCAAATGACTTTGCTCAATTGGATGAAACGATTTATCTTTTAGAAGATGATTTTTTAGAACTTATGGTATCAAATAGTGATAACACAGGAAGCATTACTACAGATACATATTTAGAACTCGTCAGGGAAGGATTATAAAATGGCGTTTGTTAAATCAACAAGTACTCTTTCAGCTGATGCCGTTACAGTCCCAAATCTTTCTGGCGGTGACAATGGTAAAGTTGTAAGAATGACAGGAGCTAATACAGCGGTTAATGCTGCTAATACGGATACGGTAACACAATTAATGTCTACACTGATTAAAATTGGTGATGAATATTATGCTTCTGGCACAGTATCCGGATTTACAGGATTAACACCAGGCGCGCCCTATTTTCTGGATGCAACAGGTGGTATTGTATCATCACCGCCTACTCCAAGCGCAACTACAAGAGCAATGGTAATTGGATTTGCTCTTAACTCAACAGATATTGTCTTTAGACCAGGAATACCTATTTCAGGAACATAATTTATGACCATTGCTAATTTAACACAGCATTATTCTTTAGGTGACTCGGATTTCTTGGGCTTACCAGTTATGCATCATATTTCAAATGATGGTTTTTGGTATGCATATAGAACATCTGATTTTGCAAATAACTCAACACTAGCGGGCAACTCTATTGTGCCTTATCAATGGGATTCTGCTTTGACTATTGGTTCAGGTTCGCAGTTAGCAGGAAACTCTGCTGCTGTAGAACTAGATGGTACAATTGCCTTTATTGACGAAACACACGATGGAACTTCTAATAGATATCACGGTGGATGTATACAACATATTGGTGCTGGTGTTAATGACATTACAAACATTACCGAAAATAACGCTTTCTTTTTTGGTCATATTGGTACCTGGGGTGATGATGGTACCCAAACTGGTGGTTTGTTAGAAGATGATGCATTCTATTGGGATAGACTTTATCAAACATCTGCTGGTGGTGATTGGGAATTTTATCAATACCACAAACACCTTCCTTCTAACTATGCGCAGTTTGATGATGGTAGATTAGTATGGGATGCTGATGGATACGTAAGATCAGCTGATAAACAGTATGGTTATCTAATTACTATCCGAGCTACATCAGGTGGGAAGTCCTATAATGTTCCATTGGCACGTATTCACACTCCATCAATTGGTGGTGCTCACAACTCACACAAC
>Ga0129348_1000232_pt1 | contig 19439 bp, 27 predicted proteins | sample CPBDNA_4_FD_94424 | JGI IMG/M metagenome (GOLD analysis project Ga0129348, IMG submission 94424) | Freshwater to marine salinity gradient microbial communities from Chesapeake Bay, USA - CPBay_Sum_27_0.8_DNA | ecosystem: Environmental > Aquatic > Marine > Coastal | place: USA: Chesapeake Bay...
CTCACAAGGTTTGGCTCCTCACACCCCCCGAAGAAGGCTTAGTCGCCTTCTTTTTTTATGCCTTGGCTTACCCCCTCTCGGGTGCCCAGCCAGCAGTGCTTTGCAAGTAGTTAATGAATACGATGAATCCATGATCCGCACCACATTCACCACCGCAGCGCTCGCCTTCGCTGCGGCCGTTACATCAGCACCAGCGCAAGCTGAAATCGTCAAGGCTGAGTGCAAGCTCTCCAAGTATGGAGATGCTCCCCTCACTGCAATCTTCCCGTGTGAATTTCGTCAGTCCGCTGGCAACGCGCAGATCTGGAGCAAGAACTGGAACTTTGAATTCCTGGCAGTTGATCAGGGCAAGACTTATGTGCGGATCAATTCCAATCCGCTGTCGTTCCATCGCCTCGGCAAATACAGCCTCTTCGTCTTTCAGAACGGGATGCCCGCTCAAGAGTTCGAGCGCTGATCCATCCTTCGAGACGAAATCGTTCACCCCATCTCTGGAGCCCAACCAGCAGTGCTTTGCCAGGTGCGTGCCCAGAGCTTGCAGATCTTGGTCAGATGTTGGCCCTGCTGCAGTTGCTGCTGCTGGATGTTGCATGCAACCAGCGTGTGGCAGTGCTGACACGCCACGCAAACAAGCGGCAGAGCAGCGATCGCCTGATCTTCATTACCGCCGTCTTCCCACACCAGCGCGCTGACGCTGATCAGTTGGGAGATGTAAGAAACCTGTTTGCCTTTGCGGCGCTGCTCGCGGTGCAGTTCGCAGTGCAGTGCGTCGGTCCACTGCAGGGCCTCGCCGTAGCGGGCAGTGATCATCGATCATCAATCAAAGGTTTCAACGCTGCGAAAGACACTGGATCTCCAAACAGTTTTTTCATAGGGTTGAGGCTGATGCTGTCTTAATCCGGCAGCTTTCCGGTTGGCACCACCCAAAACTCCCAGTGATCGAGATCTTCTGGGGTGTGCCCTCGCATGAGGCAAAACAAATACAGATCAGACCTTTTCTGCCGCAGTGAGAACACGATCGATAAAGGCTGCTCTTTTGGCCAGCTCTACTCTTAGGCCGCCGATTTGATATCGATGGTGGTGCCGTTGTATGTGGCATCAACGGGAGCCCATTCCGCCATGCACTCACTGCAGAGGTTGAGGGCGCGGTGCACAAGCCATTCAGCAAAGACTCCCCGCGTTCTGTTCTCCAACAGATGACCGCTGATCCAGCTGTGCTAATCCCCACTCCCTTCTTTCGATTGATCTGCATTACCTCCCGCGTTCCAGGGGCTTATTCATTGCGGTCTCTCCCTCAACTGAAGGATGTGCAATCCATTGGCTTGTTGCTGAATAAGAGAGCGCGCCGCCGATGCCGCCAAGGCCTGTCGCCAGGGGCGTGAGCGCTATCCGGATTGCATTCAAGGGGTGGTCTTCCGAGACGATCAGCACGTTCAACCAACCAATCGTGGCTAAGACAACAACACAAAGGGTCGCTTGAGATGGAGTTGCGCCTTCAGTCGCGCACGGCGCAAAGAGCGATCGGCAAAATCGGCGACAGAGACCGCACCCAGCTCGCTGTGATGGCGATGGCCTAAGGATTGATCGATTCCATGGCCTGATCCAAAACCTGGAGTATTCATACCGTGCGCCAAGATCACTGAAAAAAAGGGGGGCGCATCCATGGGTCTGCAGCTGCAATCCGCTGAGTTCCTGCATGAGGACGGCATCACCTACTGCATTCGCCGCGACAACCTCAAGCAAGACTTCACCATCGACGAACGACGCGAGGGCGAATGGGTTGATTGCGGACTCGATCAAGCGGTGAAAGACCTGAACTTTGCTGAGTTCAAGCGCCTTGGCTTGCTGATCAAAACAATCATGGATGCCGATCAGTGGCTGGTGTAGCGCTCACACTGAAGACGCCGAAGGTCTGGATCACGAAAGTTTCAGGCACACACTTGACCCAGGGACTGCGATTCGCCCCAGGAATACCAATGGCAAAACCAGGATCGGGATAGTCAGGATCATCCCCACGCAACAGGAAAGGGCGCCTTGATGAGCGATTCTTTATCTGCTTGATGGTGTTACGGCTGCCAGGGAGGGGAACCGCCCTTCCCCGCAAGAGAGACATCCATTACGATTTGTAACGAGGGGCTTCGGTGGAACGGAGAGCCTTTAAGGGAGGGGTTAATGGCCCTCCTTTTTTGTGGCTGCAAATGGGCACAGCGTAAGGAAGCGGTACTGGATGCTCGCTGGAAAGGAACGTCAGGAGGACCGCTCTTTTTTATGCCTACTAAATAAAAATGGGTATGGATCTCTAGAGACATCAGCCCCTTCACTCGCTTGTATTGAGGAGGGTCGGGTGTTGGGGAACCCCTATCCGTAAGACGGTCGACGGAGAATACGACCGTCTTTTTTTATGGAGGTCTGGCCTCAGACACATTTAGAAAGAGTTTGCTGAAGCTTCAGTCGTATCTGCATGGCTTGCTGGGCCGATCATCAAGAGGTCAAAACAGGACACCATGGGAGGAGTGAGAGACCTCCCATTTTTATGCGCTTCGACCAATGAGCGCTGCATTTTTTTCCACGACCGAAATATTCAATCGCCAATCACATTCAAATTCGAGGACTTAAAGCAGGCAATCTGAGAGTTTCAGGCTCATGACGATGCTTCCAGCAACACTGAGAACCCTGAATAAGCAGCAGAACCTCAAAGAACAAAAAAAGTAAGCCACTAAGCACAAAGTCCTAGGAACTATTTATTTCGCAATCATTAACTTGCCACCAAATAAAAACCGTTGTAATCATTTCTCAGCCGGATAAAAATGATGAGAGCATTTAAAAATGAACACGACTGTGAATCAATCACAGAACGCTGGGAAGCGGTAGACGCTTACCTGGAATGCGTCACAAGTTGTGGGCTTGACGATGGCGTCTGCGTCACGACCTGCATCACCAAACATCTTGAACCGGGAACGGAATTAGAAGACGAAGTGAAATTCGAACGCAAGTATTAATGCTTATCGCGATTTCCCAGTTGGCAGGCTTGATGGGTCTCCGCGTAGGAAATCCATGTGATCCCAGTGATCAAGACGATTAGAGCAAACGTTCCAAACCAATTAACCGCAAGCATAATTACTCACCCTCTCAGCTAAATCAATTAAAGCATGGATTGAGCTTATTTTTAATTCATCCATGACAAATGAGTGTTTATTTAACAATCGAGACTGAAGCCACATCCCACCCCATTTTCATAAAAAGAGGATCGCCAACATTCCCTCTCGACCACGGCTGGCGACTCCCGTTGGGTGATGAGTGATGGGGATTACAAGGCCAGGCTGCAGGGCTGTCGCTGACAACAGCGCGATCGCATGTTCTCGGTTGGTTTGATTCAAAGCAGGCTTCGCTATAAAGGAGGTCTCGGTTCCGGTGGTGATCAGCTGCTGGAGGAAACGGGGAAAGTCTGGTGAAAGTCCGGCACTGTCCCGCAACTGTGAAGCGACCAGTCCTGATTTTCAGGTTGGTCGTCAGTCAGAACGCCCGCCGTGTTTGTTCGACGAGGATCGATTTTTGAATTCATCAATCAAACAGCTCAGACGAGCTCTTTCAGTGCTGCTAGGTGGTTTGACCCTGGCTTTGGCTGGATCTCCAGCCCTGGCCCATCATCCATTCGCCATGCCTGAAGGCGGCCAGATGACTTGGCTGCAGGGCTTGCTGAGTGGAATCGGTCACCCGCTTCTGGGCCCAGACCATCTGCTCTTTCTTGTGGCGATCGCCCTTGTGAGTTGGGAACGACCCCGTCGTTGGCTGCTGCCGATGTTGGCTCTTGGGCTGATCGGTAGCGGAGTGGCGCAAGTTGTGCCCCTCTCCGAGAGTCTTACGCCTTGGGCTGAGGCTGCTGTATCGCTGACCCTCGTGCTTGAAGGTCTTGTGATTTTGGGGAGGTTGCCTTTAATCACGCTGTTGCCGGCGATTGCTCTGCACGGCTACCTGCTGGGTGGAACCATCGTGGGAGCCGAACCCACGCCTCTGCTGGCCTATGGCCTTGGTTTGCTGGTGGCTCAAGGGGCACTGCTCTTGGCTGCCACCTCCTTGTCACGGGAGCTTCAAGGCTGGCTGGGAGAACGCAATCGCCAGCTCCTGGCAGCGGTCTGGATCGGAATTGGCTCGGCATTTGCCTGGTCCATCCTCATCCCCTGAACCTCACTCTCAAAAGCCAGCCTTGAAAGGCTGGTTGTTTGACCGTTGCTTTCAAGAGGCTGGAGACGAGATCTCCGGTCTCTTTTTATGTGTGAGCGTCTCTGGGACTGGCCAAACAAGCAGAAAAACTCAGAAACAATGTATTGAGAGCTCTTTAGAATTAACGGATATTAATTAGACGCAAAGAATTATTTAAAGGGATTCATTTTCAATCCATAGGTTAAACAACATGGTGATTCACCCCAGCCGCCACCGTTCGTCGCTGCGATTCGGATCCTGAATGGGGAGAACGAATCCTGCGGGGCATGACGCTGATGGCGATGTTCGACGGTCCCCCCAGCCCAGAAACTCTTGAGCTGTTGGAGCAGACAGCCACGACCTTTCAAGTGGATCCCAGGCCCGTGAACAGCTATCGCAACGTGATGGAGGGGCAGCTTCTGGCGCTGCGCTTCGACATCATGCGCCGGGGCTTCATACGGCTTTGACGGCAACACTCAAGGTGTTGAGTGGCCATGAGGACCGGGCCATGCGCAAACGGTATGAAGGTCTGAAGAGCTATCCAACAGGCAGCTTCGGCAAGGCCTACGCCGACTTCATCGAGATCAACCAATGCGATTTTCCGGGAACACCTCCCCCGGTGTTCAGGCACGACTGCTGCCATATCACCTGCGAGTTGATGAAGGACATCGATCCATGGACTCACTTCGCCGACCCGCTTGAAGACGAGCGGGAACGGTTTTCAATCCCTGCTCGCGGACGAGAACCTGAATATCCCTAGGGGGAACAGGAGGAACGTGTTTTCTAGACCTATCAAATGAACAGAGTTAATCAACAGAATTTGATCTGAACATGACACATCAAAACTTTCTGAAAGGATCCATTAATTGCAACCGGTGAAGTCCTGGTAAGCAAAGCGTTCGCTCTGTTTTTTGCGATCTAAGTTGAAAACATGGAAGGAAAGAGGTTTGTCGTGAACAAAAAAGTCGTTGTCCTCGATACCAATGTTCTTCTGCATGATCCAGAGGCGCCCAAGAGCTTTGGAGCCGATCGCATCGTGCTGCCGATTCAGGTGATCGAGGAAATTGATCGGTTCAAGCGTGATCCCTCTGAAAAGGGGCGTAATTCCCGTCGTGTAGCTCGCCTGCTCGATGGTCTGCGTCAGCGGGGCAACCTCGCTGATGGTGTTCCGTTAACGCCCGACGGTGAAGGAACCCTGGAAGTGGCCTTTTGTCGGGCTGAAACCTTGGCCCAGTTGCCACCGGAATTGCGGGGTGGCGGGGGTGACAACAACATCCTGGCTGTGGCGTTGGAACAGATGCGGGCGAAGGGCTTGAGCGAGCCACCCGAGGTGGTGTTGATCACCAAAGACACCAATCTGCGCATCAAGGCGGATGCCGTGGGTCTGGCCGCCCAGGATTACTCCAACGACAAGGTGGCGATCTCCGATCTCTATCCAGGGTCCAGAGGCGTCAAGGTCTCCGCTGATGTGATCGATGAGCTGCACCAAAAGGGTCGCCTTTCGGTGAAAGCGCTGCCAGCGGATGTGATGGCGTCTTTGCAACCCAATGAGGGCCTCACCCTGATCGATCGCGACAGCGCAGACCACACCTTTTTGGCACGTCATCGCGGCAATTCAGGAGAAGTGGAACCCCTGGTTTGGCTCAAACGAGCCCGTCTTGGTCGCCTAAAGCCGCGGAATCGCGAACAGAATTTCGCCCTCGACTTGCTTCTGGATCCCTCCGTTGAGCTGGTCACTCTTGTTGGTAAGGCCGGCACCGGTAAAACCCTGCTGGCGATCGCTGCTGGCTTGCATCAGGTTGCTGATCAACATCTTTATGCCCGACTGTTGGTGACCCGTCCCCCGATCTCCTTAGGCAAAGAGATTGGCTTTTTGCCAGGTTCCCTGGAAGAAAAACTTGCTCCTTGGATGCAACCCATCGTGGACAACCTTGATTTCCTTACGGGGGATACGATGAGCAATGAGCCGAAGGATGATCGTCGCCGCCATGGTGGTGGGCCCAAAAGCTCCTGGGCTGACCTTCGCGAGATGGGGCTTCTAGAAGTGGAAGCCATCAATTACATCCGCGGTCGCTCGATTCCCCATCAATTCATGGTGGTGGATGAAGCGCAAAATCTCACCCCGCATGAGGTGAAAACGATCGTGACACGTGTTGGGGAAGGAACCAAGATCGTGTTCACCGGAGACCCGTATCAAATTGATAATCCCTACGTGGATGCCGAGAGCAACGGCCTTACTTGGCTCGCTGAACGCTTAAAAGGTCAGACCCTTGTGGGCCACATGACCCTGACGCGGGGAGAACGCAGTGCCCTTGCCGAATTGGCAGCAAATATGTTGTAACGCCCGTACCAAGCATGAAATCAGACGCGATTGATTCCACGTGGCCCAGTGATGATCCAACCCGGGTGGCTGACAACCTTCAGCAAATCATCCACTCGGACACCTATCGGCTCGCGCATCAGGATCTTGCTCTTCTCAACACATCCTCAATGCGTGGCGTGAGGATGTTGCTGGAAATCAGCAAGCCTGAGCTTCACTTTGAAGAAATTGGCATTTCCTCAACCATCATCGTCTTTGGGGGCGCACGCCTCAAGGAACGATCAGCAGCAGAAGCCCATCTTGAGAAGGCCATCAGGGAACTTGATACGGATCCCAACTCCAAACAATTGCAGCGAAAAGTGAGCCGTGCCAAAAAACTTTTGGAGCTGTCGCCCTTTTACGATGCGGCGAGGGAATTCGCTTTTTTAGCCTCTCGTTTTGGTCAATCAGACACCAGCACAAGGCCTTGCTGTTCCTCCCATGTCATTGTGACCGGCGGCGGTCCTGGAATCATGGAAGCCGCAAATCGTGGAGCCTTTGATGCGGGTTGCCGGTCGATTGGACTCAACATTGAACTCCCACACGAACAAAATCCCAATCCCTATATCACTCCTGAGCTCTGCTTTAAATTTAATTATTTTGCACTGCGCAAATTTCACTTTGTGATGCGTGCCGTCGGCGCTGTGTTATTCCCAGGCGGGTACGGAACACTCGATGAACTTTTTGAGGTCTTAACGCTGCGACAGGTAGGAACTCAACATGCCATGCCAATCATTCTGTTTGGAAAGGATTATTGGACGCGTCTGATCGACTTTGAATTCATGGCAGATTCAGGACTGATTGATGATCAGGATCTTGGCTTAATCCAGTTTGCAGACACCGCGACGGAAGCTTGGGATCTCCTGCGAGATCATCCTCTTCATCCGTGATCAACGGCCAAGCCAACACCGTTGTAATCACCTCAGGCCGCGACGATGGGCTTGAAGAGAGTGAAACAGCGTTTGAGGATCCTCGTATCGCTTGGGCAGGGCTTGATGGAGCGTGTAAAGGCGCCGCCAACACACGCTTTTGCGTGCTTCCTTCTCCTTTACCCCATCGGCCACCAGATAGTGCATGGCTCGCGTGTAAACCGCTTCCGTTTCACAGAGTTCGGCAATGGAAGGGTCATGGGTGAAGGTGATTGCGGCCATCTCCACAGTCTCAATTCGTGGAAATCATTAAGCCGCAGCTGGTGCATGGAGCACTACCCCCATTTGGGGTGAATCCCACTTGGAGCCAAATTTGTGGCTCTAAACAGCGCTCTGATTAGATCTGAACCATTCCACAACGCATGCCTTTGAGGACGGCTTGAACCCTGTTATTCACTTCCAGCGTGCGCAGCAATCGCTTGGTGTAGGTACGGGCTGTTTCTTCGGACACAATCAGGTCTTCAGCAATTTCGCGATCTGTCCTGCCGCGGGCGAGGCGATCCAGGACCTCATACTCCCGAGGGGTGAGCCGCGGACAACTGAGATAGGGCAGTTCGTCGGAGCGCAGGGATGGGCTGCGATAGGAGTGATGCCCCATCACCGCCAGCACCGCTGCTTCCAACGGTTTGCGGTCTTCAATGATGTCGGCTTCCGCCACAACGGCTTCCAGCCACGGCGCATTGTCGTATTCGATGGGAATGGCATCGCTCAGCGATAACACAACCACCTTCAAGCTTTCATCGAGCTCACGCGCCTTGCGAGCCAGTTCGAAACCGTTGCCTTTCTCAAGCAAATCAGTGCAGAGCAAGAGCTCAAATGGCTCCTGCTTCAGATAATGCAAACAGGTTTGTTCATCGGTTACGGCACAACCGATTCGTCCTCTTTCGCTGAAACTATCGCAGAAACAACGAAGGAAGAATCGGCCTTTCATGGCAAGCGCAATCCGGCCGTTGACGGCAACGGAAAGCAGAGGTTCCTCATCAGCCGACGTCGGCTGGTTTTGAAGATATGGGGTGAGATCCACGCAAGGCCCTGCTCCTAGCTGCCATCTTTGCTAAATGACCCCTCCGATCCTTTTCGGTCGTTGTCAGTCGTCATAGATACGGCATTCCGGAGCCTCTGGATTCAGATCACAATGGAGCTCTAGAGAGGTGGGATCCTTGTGCTCACCTGGGTGGTGGCTGCGATACGACTCCAGCTCTTCGAGCTCGGTTGCGTAGTGACGAACCTTGGCCCGATCGCCGCTGGTTGCGGCCTTGGCCAGTTCCTCACGGTCCTTGGCAATGTGCGTTTCGATTGATTCCATGGAGACATGTGCAACGGCAAGGATTCAACGTTCCGACCGCATGCATCCACTACCCCAATCTGGGGACAGCGAGGTTGTCCCCAAAAGGGGGGAGATGCGATAGCCCTGCCGGGTGCAAAGTTCGGATCTATCGAGCTGCCAATCCATGGCTCCACCCAAGATCAGCATCGGTGAACTCGAAGCCAAGCATCCGATGTACTGCAAGGCCTTGAAGATCCTTGTCAGACAAGGCACAAGCAGCGCCCAACTTCAACGCACACTTTGCTGGGATCGTCTGCAGTTGTTGAACCGTTCCCTGCCCCGTCAATACAAATCACCGGAGCAATTGATGCGAATCATTCAGGCCGAAATCTCTACGAATCAACAACACTGAGGTCTTGCGATGTCTACCCATACCAATTCCGTGAAAGCACAAATCACCAGGAGCATGGTGCAACGGATCGCCAGTCTCGATCAATCGCAGCGCTATGAAGACAGCTATGCGATCACGCAAGAATTCAGAGAATGGCTGCTGGATCCCAAGCTGACCAGCCAGATGAGCACCCAGTCGTGATGCATCAAGCCCGCCAATGCCTTTGGATAGACCCTATCTGGGGGTATTGCAGCCATGGATCGGCAGCAGAGAGTGAACATCAGCCGATCCAATCGAGATGACCTCGTTAACACCTTCCCAATCCAACAACTGTCTTGGGAGGACCTGCTTGAAGTGGATGCCCGACGGATCCCTCTCCTCTGTGGATCACGATGCGCTCATGCGCCGGCTCTGTGAAGCTGATCCGATCCTGGCGGCCTCCGACATCTGTTCACTGGATTCCAGCCACAGCCAGCAAGCGGTTCGCTGAGGTCAGCTCTAAAAAAATCCATGAAGACGTCTCGATTCCAAGCTTGGTTTCCCTCCGTGGCTCGTCTGAGCTTGGTGGGAGCGTCCACGGTTCTTTCTTTGATGGGGGCCCTAGACACCCCATCCGTCATCGCTCGCTACTGATCCGATCTCAAAGGGGAGGGATCACCTGGGCGGCCTTAACAGCATCACCACACCCGAGCCTGTGACGACGATGGTGAGCACGCCGAGCAACAGCGGCGCAGCAGCGATCGGCACGAACCAGCGGTGAATGCGACAAGCCTGGCGCTGCGTTTTCACGGGCGAGTTCACTGCTTGCGCAATTGTTTGTGGAGCTCTCGTTCATCCGCACAAGGCATCCAGCGGCCGTTGTTTTGATGACTGGTGCTGCAACCAATCTCCTGGGCTCGTTTCTGAGCCTCGGCTTTTGAGGCATACATGCCCTTGCCATGGGCAAACGCTGGGCTGATGCCTCATAAAACAGTCATCAGCGCAAGGAAGATCGTCTTCAACGTTCTGATCGCAAGCATTGACTTCAGAGGCCTTCGCAGTGTTCGACGGCTTTGAGCTAATTCAGTTGTCCTGGTGTGGTGAGACCGTTGGGGTTGACCGCCACACGCATCGCGATTTGATTGCACAAAACCCACGCGGGGTTGAAACTTCTATGGCTTCGGTCGCTAGAGATGCGTGCACTGGTTCTCACTTGCGCTTTGCTCGGCGGCGGGCTTCAAGGGCTTGTTTTGCCCGCAGCCCTAGCCCATTCGGGCCACGGAGATGCGTTCGTCCAGAACGATTCCGTGGATCAGGTGAAGGCCAGCCCCACCCAGGACCAGCTGCTGGGCATCAGCACCGATCAACCCCAGGTTTCCGCTGAAGGGCAAATACTGATTCCGACTGCGGCCATTCTTGATGTGGATGGACAGCCGCTTGTTTTCGTTCGCAGCGGCGACACCTACGACCCCGTGTTGATCAAGGTGGGCCCCGTTGTGGCTGATCGGACGGTGGTGCTTGAGGGGGTCACGGCCGATGAGCAGGTGGTGGTCTCTGGTGGCCTGTCGTTGTTTGCAGAGTCTCAGAAAAAAGATCGTCAACCGGTGGTTGTGGAGGAGCTCTCCACACCCGATCCCTCGGGGAACGCTCCCTCCTGGATGGTTCCCGGCGGCATCGCGGTAGCGGTCATTGTCGTGATAGCAGCAGGATTCGGCTAAGGGGCCGCGGTTCTGGACGCAACGACAGCTGATCATTGCCTGATGCTCAACAAGCTGCTCAACGCGATCTTGCGCGGCGCGATCGCCCGCCGCTGGCTCGTTGTTGTTTGTTCATTGCTGATCAGTCTCTGGGGTCTGCTGAACGCCCTGGAGATGCCGATGGATGTGTTTCCAGCCTTTGCTCCGCCACAGGTGGAGATTCAGACCGCAGCCCCTGGGCTGTCTCCTGAACAGGTAGAGCGGCAGATCAGTGAACCGATTGAAGCGGCGGTGACTGGTCTCACCGGAGTGGATGTGGTTCGCTCCGCCTCCAAACCCGGCCTTTCGATGGTTCAGGTGGTGTTCATGGACGCGTCGCAGCTGAAGGAGGCCCGGCAGTTGGTGGCGGGACGCCTGCAGCAGGTGCGCGCCCAGCTGCCTGAGTCGGCAGAGGCGCCAGTGATTTCTCCACCGCTCTCGCCCCTCGGCACCATCCTTCAGTACGCCTTCACCCTTCCCGAGACCGCAAGCGCAGAGAAGGTGTTGGCGCTTCGCTCGCAGATTGAGAGCAGCTATGAGAACGCGTTGCTTGCGATTCCTGGAGTTGCCCAGGTGACGATCTACGGGGGGGATCTCGCTCAAACCCAGATCCAACTCAACCTCGAGGCGCTCCAGCAACACAACGTGGCTCTGAAGGAGGTGTTGGACGCGGCCTCAGATGTCCAGTTCAGTGGACGGGGCGGAATTCAGATCGCCGGCGGGCAAGAACGCTTGATCCTCACCGACAACAGCAGCGCAGACGCGAAGGATCTCAGCAGCGCAGCCGTGGTGGGAAGGGATGGGCAGGTTGTCTCGTTGGGAGCGTTGGCGGCTATCAAAAACGCTGCTGGCTTGCGCCGGGGCGAAGCCAGCTTCAACGGCAGGTCGGCGGTGGTCTTGATGATCAACAAGAAGCCGGATGTGGACACCCCTCAACTGACGCGGGCTGTGGAACAACGCGTTCAGCAACTACATGAATTGCTGCCAGCCGATGTGTCGGTGACACGCACGTTCCGGCAGGCCCATTTCATCGAGATCGCCATCCGCCATGTGAGCGAATCCCTGCTGTTGGGAGTGGTGATTGTGGCTGCTGTGCTGGGACTGTTTTTGATGAATTGGCGCACAGCCTGCATTGCTCTGAGTGCCATTCCTCTATCGCTGCTGGTGGGACTGCTGTTGATGCGTGGGGTGGGCCTGCAGCTCAACACGATGACCCTGGGTGGCCTGGTGGTAGCGATTGGTTCGGTGGTTGATGACGCCATCGTTGATATGGAGAACTGCTACCGCGGACTTCGCCGCAACAGGCAGGTGGCGCAACCTCTGGATCCTCTGGAGGTGGTCTTCCGCACCTCGGTGGAGGTCCGGCAGCCGGTGCTGTTCTCCACCTTGATCATCGTGATGGTGTTTGCACCGATCTTCACGCTGACGGGCGTGGAAGGGCGCATCTTCATGCCGATGGGGATCGCCTATGTGCTCTCGATCCTGGCCTCCACGCTCGTGGCACTCACGCTCTCGCCAGCCCTGTGCGCCCTGCTGCTCAGTCGCGCAACGCTGCCGCAGGAGGATTCTTGGCTGGCGCGCGGCGCCCAACGTTGTTACAAGCCGCTGCTCGATGCGGCCCTGGAATCGCCCAGACGGGTCCTGGCCCTGGCCCTGACGGCAGTGGTGGCGGCAGGGCTGGTGCTTCCCTCGCTCGGGCGTGTGTTCCTGCCCGAGTTTCGCGAGCAGTCGCTGGTGAATTCGTTGGTGCTCTACCCCGGCGTCTCCCTGGAGATGACCAGCCGTGCCGGCCGGGTGCTCTCCGAACGACTTCGATCCAGCAAAGACGTCAGCTGGGTGCAGGTGCGAGCCGGTCGCGCTCCGGGGGATGCCGATGGGGCTGGGGTGAACACGGCCCATGTGGATGTGGAGCTCAGCGCGGAGGCCATGGATGATCGCCCCGCTGCGATTGAGCGCATCCGCTCATCGTTTCTGGCCCTGCCCGGCGTTGCCCCGAATGTGGGCGGCTACATCTCCCATCGGATGGATGAGGTGCTCTCCGGCGTTCGCAGCGCCATTGCGATCAAAATTTCTGGCCCGGATCTCAATGAACTGCGCCGCCTGGGCAAAAGGGTGCAGGAAGTGGTGGCAACAACGCCAGGGGTGGTGGATCTGCAGCTGGAACCGCAACTGCCCGTGCCCCAATTTCAGGTGAACATCAACCGCAATGTGGCCTTGGAGGAGGGGGTGAGCGTGGCGGCTGTCGCCAAGGCCGTGGAGGTGGCTTTGCACGGTGAGGAGGTCACGGCAGCGCAACCGGCCTCGGGCCGGTTGCCGGTGGTGGTGGCATTGCCGCCGGATCAACGCGGTGACCTGGAAGCCCTGCGCCAGGTGCCCATCCGGGTGGCCTCCGGGGCGCTCAAACCGCTCGGTGCGTTCGTGACGATCGCGTCGGTGCGCGGACCGAACGAAATCAAGCGCGAAGACGTGAGCCGCAGGATCGTGGTCTCAGCGAATGTGGCCGGTCGGGCTTTGGGCCCTGTCGTCGATGAGATCCGCAGCCAGGTGGCCAAGTCGATGATCCTTCCCTCGGGTTACACCATCCGCTACGGAGGCCAATTCGAAGCGGAGCAGAGAGCCAGCCGCTCCTTGGTGACTTACAGCGTGCTGGCGGCTGTGGTGATCGCGCTGTTGATGGTGGTAGCCGTGCGCTCATGGCCAGCAACGATTGCGATTCTGCTCAACCTGCCCCTGGCCCTTGTGGGCGGTTTGATCGCGGTTCTGCTCAGCGGCGGGGTGCTGTCGATTGCTTCTTTGATTGGCTTCATCACCCTGTTTGGTGTCGCCGTGCGCAACGGTCTGTTGCTGGTGGACAACTTCAACCGGCGGCATCAAAACGGAGAAGCGCAGATGGCGTTAATCCGCAACGGCAGCCTGGAGCGGCTCAACGCCATTCTGATGACAGCGCTCACCTCCTCATTGGGGATGTTGCCGCTGGCGCTGGCCGTTGGCGCTGGCAACGAAATTCTCCAGCCGCTGGCGATTGTGGTGCTGGGTGGTTTGATCACCTCCACCTTGCTCACGTTGCTGGTGATTCCTGCCTTGTACGCGCGCTTCGGGCGATGGCTGCTGCCGGACCCGCCTGCTCAACCTTGCGGATCGATCAAGCCTTAGACAATCGCTTTCACCACCAGTTGGGTGCGCCCTTGGGCATTGATTGGCCACGCCTTGGTTGCTGAGCCCGAGAGCCACGGCCTGGGTTTCGCGCACCAACACAATCAAGCGTTGGCAGGAGGGGGAAACGGCATGCACACGCTTGATCAGGTTGATGCCATAGCCCGTTTCAAGATCGGAGCTGCAGATCAATCAATCCGGATTGAGGCGCTGCACCAGGGCAAAGCCTTCGTCTTCGGTGGTGGCTGCTCCCAGCATCACCGGCCTGATCGGTTCGGTGAGGCACAGGCAAATCAAGGCCATGCGATCACCCATGCAGGCCACAACCCGCCGCTGTTGAAGCAAAACCCTCGCTTGATCAATCGCTCCTTTGATTGCGCGCGACTCGAGGCGCAACTCCATAACGGGCGTTCGATGGTGATCTTGTCTTAGCTGGATTCCGCTGATTGAGCTTCGCTGCGTTCATGGCGAACCACACCACGGATGCAGTTTGGGTGAAGCTCACGCCCCAGGCGCCATGCCTCATCAGCGTTGGAGACCTGCACAGTTTTGATTTGCAGACGCCCCTTTTTCATCAGGATCAAGTCATAGGAGGGGGGCATCACGACTCCAGCGCACGCAACACCATTGAGCCTGAAATCAAGACCGCTTACATCCCTTAGTTGAGGGATGGATGAGCTCTCCATGCTCCCTGAGATGTGGGATGTGAGGAACAGACAAAGCAACGAGGGTTGGGCTGTTGCTCTTTTTTTATGCCTGCACTGCTGCCAACAGGTCACTTTCCTGTGGATCCCGTTGCTTTAGATCGAGAGGATTTGAATGACACCTACTGCAGGCTGAGACACAGCTACAAATCCGTGATGATTAGCGGCGGGGGTGTATCGCAGCAAGGCAGACCAGAATCGTGCGGCGATGAAAGAACTGGTAGCCAAGATCCGAGCGATTGCCGAACGGGAAGCCAACGTGCGTCAGGAGGCCTACGAAATGCTCGAGATCGTGACCAATGTGGTGGGGGAACTGGAAGACGCTGGTGATGACCTGGTGAATGAATTTGGGGCCTATCGGCTAGGCAAGCGCAGCTATCAAGGGGGCGGCTATCTCGGTGGTTTGATCAAAGCCATCGCTCGCTTCATCCGGCGTTGGACCTCCACGAAGGAGAAGCTCCATACCATCGTGGAGAAGCAGCAAGCGGTGCAACTCAGCCTGGAGGGAACCGATGGGCAAGATCGCTGAAGCGCTGCGCGCCAATCTGAGATCGGTTGCCGAATCGGATGCGAGGGCTCTGCGGGCGATCGACCAGGAGCTGAAGGCAGCAACCGGTGGCCTTCAAGCGGCGCATGCTCCCCTCAGCGGTTGGGTGGATCGCAAGGCACTGCTTGGAAAGGGAACGTTCAAGCAGCAGACAGTGCGCTCGCTCAAGCGTTTGTGCAAAGAGAACGGCATCAGGGGTTATTCCAAACTCAAGAAGGCAGACCTATGCCTAGCCCTGAATGATCAGGGGGTTCAAGCACCACCACCGCCTCTGGACACTTTCAGCAAAAAGGAGCTGGTGGCGATGCTCAAAACACTCTTAGAGCTGCAATGACGATCACTCCCCGCTATGGACAAGCCCTGCTCTGGGCTGAGGAATTGCATCGTCAGCAACGGCGCAAAGCAAAAATGGTTCCCTACATCTCCCATCTGATCAGCGTCAGCGCCCTGGTGTGGGAAGACGGAGGCGATGAAGATCAGGCGATCGCGGCGCTGCTGCACGACGCGATCGAAGACGCTGGCCAAAGCCATGAATCGATCGCCGCACGCTTCGGGGAAGCGGTGGCCGACATCGTGCGCGACTGCACCGACACAAGCCCTGATGCTGCCGTTGGGGAACAGGAACCCTGGATGCTGCGGAAGACCCGCTATCTCAACTCCCTGGCGGCCAAACCACTGAGCTCGTTGCTGGTAACCGCCGCGGACAAGGCCCACAATGCCGGCGACATGGTGCTGGATGCCCGGCGCGATCCAAGCATGTGGAGCAAGTTCAATGCCGGGCTCGACGGCAGCGCCTGGTATCTGCGGCGGATGCATCAAGAGCTCGTCCAGACCCTACCCAACAGCCGATCCGTGGAACGCCTGGGGGAAGCCGTAGACGAAATCGTCAACAGCAGCGCCTATCAACAGCTCATCCCAACGGGATCAACCACCGAGACATGGGCGAACACCTACCCCGAACGCCATCACGGCTAACCTCACGATCACCACGATCGCCTACGGCTACCAGACCGTGCCATGGCCGTGACGTAGGCCTGCAGATGCCCGGCCAGGGTGTGCACCAAACGGCGACGGGCCTGGCGAGAACTCCAGCCCATGTGGGGACTGATCAACAGATTTGGGGTTGTAAGCAACCGTTCCAATTCAGGCCCAGGCGGTTCCACGGGCAACACATCGAGGGCGGCGCCAGCCAGCTGACCATGGCGCAAGGCCGCGCAGAGATCCTCCAGATTCACCAGGCCGCCGCGGGCCATGTTGACGAGCAGAGCACTGGGTTTCATCCAGCTGAGCCGCAGGGCATTGATCAGGTTCTGCGTGTGCGGCGTCAGCGGCGCATGAAGGCTGAGCACATCGGCCTTGCGCAGGGCTGCTTCCAGCTCAGCACTGCTGCTGTTGCTGGTGAGGGCAATGCACTCCATCCCAAAGGCTGCACCAATCGCCAGAACTCCACGGCCGATATCACCGGCACCGAGCACCACCAGGGTCTGGCCCTCCAGTTCATCAAACTCAGGTTCGATCAGCGAAAACACCGGACTGCGCTGCCAGCTGCCAGCGATCAGATCCCGGCGGCGCTGATCCATCGCGCAGCAGAGCTCGAGGATCAAGGCCCAGGTGATCTGCACCACCGAGGCGCGGCTGTAGCGCCCGGCATTATGCACCCGGATGCCCCGCTCTGCACAAACGGCATGGTCGATCTGATCTGTACCGGTGGCAGCCACACAGATCAGGCGCAACTTTGGCAGCTGGCGAAGCAACAGGCCATCCAAGGGAATCTTGTTGGTGATGGCGATCTCGGCGTGTTGCAAGCGCGCCAAGCGCTCATCGAGGGAGGTGGAGGGCCAAGCCTGTAAATCACACCATTGCTGCATGGGCGCCAGATCAACGGGCCCGAGGCTGAGGGCATCGAGAAACACCGCAGGGGGAAGCGAAGTCCCCGCCGCTGTTTGGCTGCGATCCCCCGCCATGCGTTTGACCTTGAACAACCCTCAGTTTGCGAGGTTCCATCCAATCACTCCAAGTCGCTCACGGATCAACCACTTAAAAGAACAAAGCAGAGCGAAATGACAGCCCGGAATTGGATTGTCCCCAGATGGGGATTGGAGGCCCGCATTCAGGCGCAGTAAGACGGTTGCATTCGAGGCAAAGCCATGAAGCTCGACCTTGCTCAAGCTCAACCCATGGGAAGCCTCATTGTTGAGGGAACCCACCGACCATTCCACGCCCTGGCCTGTGCCCTACGGCCAGCCAGCTTGCGGATCGCCCTCAAGGTCACAAACCGATGAGTTCCACAGCACAACCATTCATTGTTCGATACAAGAAAAACGACGGCAGCCGGCACACGCTGCAACTCCATGCGATCAATCGCAAGGAAGCACGGATCGTCGCTATGGAAACCAACGCCTACCTGCGTCGTTATCCCACCAGTGTGGATTCGATTCTCCATGCCGCCTGACGCCGCCTAAGGGTTGATGCTGGAGATCAAACCGTTCATGCCCGCCGACCTAGACGTCGTCACAAGGTTGGCTCGAGAGCAGGATTTCGCACCAGGAGTGGGCGACATCGAGATCTATGCCAACACCGATCGCCAAGGGATCTGGTTGGCATGGCTCGACAACGAGCCTGTGGGTTGCATCGCCGCGGTGACATACAACCCCGGCTATGCCTTCATCGGCCTGTTTACGGTGAAGTCGGAGTATCAGGGACAGGGGGTGGGGCGTCGCTTGTGGGACCACGCGTTGGACACGCTGAGCAACGTGGCTTGCATCGGTTTGGAAGCGGCAGTCCAGATGGTGAGCTTCTACGAGAAAGCCGGTTTCGAGAAGGACTGCGTCACCACACGCCGGCAGAAGATGTGCCTCAGCGATCAATCAGAACACCCAAACACCAGCCTTCTGCGCCGCAGCGACATCAGCGTTGTGCCGTTGCGCGACGTCTCGCTGGAGGCGATTCAGCGTTACGACGAACGCCATGAGATCAGCCCGCGGCCCCATTTCCTTGAACTGTGGCTGCGCCATAGGGCCGGGGAGGTGTTTGTGGCCATGGATGGCAAGGGTGAATGCCATGGCTACGTGCGCATTCGGCCCTGTCTGCTCCCCATTGGCGAAGGCTGGCGGGTGGGTCCATTGCTGGCAGAGGAAGAGGCCATGGCCTCGCTGTTGCTAAACAACGCCATGGACCGCCACAAGGGAGTGGTGCTGATCGACACCCCCGGCTACAACCTTGCCGCCAAGACGATCACCAAGGCGAAAGGCTTCAAACCGATGGCCACAACGGTGCGCATGTACAAGGGCGTAATGCCGCAACCGCAAGGCCACGATGGCAACGTTTATGGCCTGGCCTGCCTGGAGCTGGGCTGATTGCCTCGATCAGAGCTAACGGCAGCGATGCAGAAGATTCCAACCGAACAACAACGCAACCCTTTGAGGTTGGTGAAGCGAGAAGGAGCTGCGCATCGGCAAGGCGTTCACACGCAAAGCTCAATCCAGTTGCCTGCTTTCCACCTTCTGCCGAATCGATCCAGGTAGCTCACGGATCAACAACTGATCGGCAGACATATCACCGCTATGACGTTCTAGGGGCGCCTCAAAGAACAAGACACAGCGAAGTTCTGTGAGTGATTTGGCGTCTCCACCGTTGGCTAAATCGGCACAAGGTTTAAATCCACCTTGAACGTCGTAGCCGTTGATTGTGTGAGCAAAGCGATTCCATGCATCCCAATCACTATCTGGATTCGGGATGTCATCCACCTGCAAATCCTGATTACTGATCGGATGTATGGCTGACATACTTCAATGTGGTCTTGTCTGATGAGTTTGGATCCAATGACAAATAATTGAATCCTCCATTTGGGGACAAGATCACCTAAATGATCCCTCGGATGGGGGGAAGCAATATCGCAAGAAAACCATGATTATGGCTTCAGGGAAAATTCAACCATTGATGAAACATCGTCGTCTTGTATTTGGCAGATTGATCACCTCTATTACTGGTCTTATGGTTGTATTTGACACATTAGGCGTAAGTGATCTAAGAAGATGCCATACAGCAGCTGAAAGCTATCGTCAATCAACAGCTGCTAATCCCTTTGTTGTTTTAGGCGGAGTTGTTCTATCAGACCATCCAAAGCCCGTCACTAACACGGTGGATACAGAATTAAAAGCAATCTTTAGTTAGC
>Ga0129348_1000235_pt1 | contig 19401 bp, 11 predicted proteins | sample CPBDNA_4_FD_94424 | JGI IMG/M metagenome (GOLD analysis project Ga0129348, IMG submission 94424) | Freshwater to marine salinity gradient microbial communities from Chesapeake Bay, USA - CPBay_Sum_27_0.8_DNA | ecosystem: Environmental > Aquatic > Marine > Coastal | place: USA: Chesapeake Bay...
AAATTCATCGTCTGCAGCTACATCTAATGTTGTTTGCTCTCTTAAGTTGTAGGCTGTATGAGCAATCATAGATTTAACAATATCTCCTTTTTCAGGAGTTCCATAGGGTGATGGTAACAATGGCGGAAGTGTTGTAGTAATCATGATAGTAACTACACAATTAAGAGTGTCTTTTTACGAAAAACCCCAAATAATGTGTGGAAAAATAAATTGTCAAGTTAAAATAACTTGACAAAATATTGTTTTTTATATATAATAAATATCATAAATTATGCCCGCATATATTTTCAAAAATCCAAATACAGAAGAGTATATAGAAGTAGTTCAATCTATGAACGATGAGCACATATATATAGATAATGATGGGCTTCAATGGAAAAGAGTCTGGATCAACCCCCAACTCAATGTTGAATCTAATATAGATCCCTTTAGTAATTCTGCTTTTATCGAAAAAACAGGTAAAATGAAAGGTTCTTATGGAGACATGCTAGACTTATCAAAGGAAATGTCTGAAAAAAGAAAAGCTGCTCACGGTGGAGTTGACCCAGTTCAGCAACAATACTTTAAAGATTATTCTAAGGCTAGAAACGGTGCTAAACACCCAGATGAATTAAAACAAAAAACATTTGAAAATAAAAACTTTAAAATAACTTACGATTAATATGAGCATATCAATATATAAACCTAATTCCAAAAATACTGGATGCGCCTTTAGTTTTAGGTATGGGGTTCAACAAAAAAATAAAGAGCCGTGTCTTTTTGTTAATGCTATTCAGCAGTACAGCTGGGATGATAAAACCAAGACAGGTAGTTTTCAAAAGAATACCTCAGAGCCATCTAAAAATATTACTATTAAATTTAATGAATTTGAGTGTGGCTCTATACTTAGCTCCCTAAGTAATAGATACGAATATAACACCTTCCATAACTACGAAGACAACAAGACTACCATTAAGTTTTCCCCTTGGGATAAAAAAACAAAAACCAGCTCACTAAACCCCAAGACAAAAAAGTTTGAAGAAAAGTATCAAGATATTCCAGCTTTTGGAATCTCCATCACAAGGAATGGTTCTGACACCTTTAAAATACCTCTCGAGCCAGGAGAAATAGAAGTTATAAAGTCTATGCTTTCAATTATTCTTGAGAAATTAATATCTTTTAGAATAAAAAACCAGCTATCTAATATAAAAGATACTTGACTTTTATAAATACATAGCTTATAATATACCCTATTATGAGTACAAAAAAATTAAGCGGAGTAGAAATTTACAACAGAAATGAGCATGGACTTCTTTCTAATGTAGATTATATGTTTTCTGAAGATGGCTCTATCGACTGGAGATCAATGGTTAAAGAAGAACACTTATTCCCCAACAAGTTATGGTTTGAAAGATTTAATAAACCCGTACCCAATACAACTAAAGGACTTAAGGACCATCAGCTTTTAATTAAACTATCTGGAATTAAAGAACTTGCCAAGCTTCGAGGATTTACTGATGTAAGCTACGACTTTGTAAAATGCGAGCTTGATCATGTTTCTGTGGTATGCTCTATGACTTTTATTGGAAATTATGAGACCATGGGTGTTCCAGTTTCCTTTCAAGATAGTGCAAATGCGACAATGCATAACACAAGTAGCTTCGCCAAAAAGTTTTTAGAAACAATTGCTTGTAATAGAGCTTTTGTAAGGTGTGTTAGGAATTTTTTAAATGTTCATATTGTGGGTATGGATGAAATGGATTCTTCTGATAGTAATAAAGATCAAGACAGTTCCGCTCAGTCCTCTTTTTCTGTTCATTCAACCTTGGAGAGAGCTGCCAAAGAATCTGCTGGTTGTAAGTCTTTTGCTTGTTTTAAAGACCTATTACTTGAGTTAAAAGACTCAAATCAATACATAAACTCAGATGTAGAAGATTGGAAATCTTATCAGGATATTCCATCAAAAGAAGCTAGAATTCTTTTGAAGATATTAAAAGGTTCATAACATGTCCAAGTCTTTGATAGAGTATTATTATAATAAATTAATAAATAATGATTTTAACTTTGAGTTTGATTACATAGAAGAAAATATTGCAAAAGAAATAAAAAAAGAATATGACAAAAACACCAATCAAGGATCATGTAAAAAATGTGTCGAAAATTCAGCAAGTAGAAGGATGAGAGTTAGAATTCAAAATTTATTAATGAATAAAATTAAATTATGATAACAATAAAATTGCTTGAAATATATCTAATTGCCTTTCTTTGTTCTTTAAACTGGATATTTGTTTGGCAAACCACCACCTTAAAAGTTAAATTTTTAAAATTCTGGCTTTTTCTGCGTAGAAAAAAAGCCATGCTTTTTACCCCTACGGATTTTGAAGATTATGTATATGAGAACTGGGGCTTATTTGGGGAATTACTAACTTGCCCTATTTGTTTTTCTCACTGGGTTGGAGCAATATTCAGCTCTATACTTTGTTATTTCATGGGAGGAGACTGGTGGATTGTGCCTGTTTGTTTTTTTACATTCCCTGTATTGATATACTTTCTCATTAAAAAATATATATAAATTATGTCTGAATACAAAATAACTATCAAACTTCCTTCTGGAGAAGAATCTGAATTTAATGCTGATGAAGATATCTCTATTCTTGAATCAGCAGAAGACGCTGGCCATGACTTGCCATATTCTTGCAGAAATGGAAGCTGCTCTAGTTGCACATGCAAACTCTTAAGTGGAAGCGTAGATCAAGAAGATCAATTGTTTCTTGATGATGAACAAATTTCAGAAGGCTATTTTCTTAGTTGCGTTGCAAAACCTCTTGAAGATTGTGTTGTAGAAACACACAAAGAAGGTGATTTAGAATAATAAGTTAAAAAGTTAAAATTGCAGCACCATAGTCTCCATTATATTGTAATGTTGAAACTAAAGTTTGATCAGCTTCAGTATTTTCTAAAAAAAACAATTTTTTCATTAATGGGTGATATATATTTGGTCCGCAATCATTAGCTGTAGCCTGAAAACAATCTATAATATAAACCCCAGAATCGTTGCATGTAGATTTTCCAGAGAATATAGTTGTACCAAAGTTTTTTGTTTTATCTCCAAAACTAGAACAAAAACTTGCGTTATCTCCACCAAAGTGTTCGTATTTTTTTTCTATTGCTCCTTCTTTTGAGCATACAACTATCCCTTTTTGCCAAAGACTGACATAAATTTTGCCTGCTTCCTCGATGTCTCCATTATCGTTTTTTTTATCTTTCGTTACCGATATTCCCATTGGACACCCACCCCACCAATTAAAATACAATCCAGGCATTCCAGGTGTGTGTTCGTATGTTTCATTTTGGTTTCCGTCAAAGCAATATATATCTTCATACCATTCTTCCATAAATAAATCATACCGCATCACTGGAGCTTCTTTATCATAAAAAAAGCATACGGAATTTACATCCGTAACATCTTTAACACAAAAATTTGTTTGTTTAAAATTTATATCTTGACCTATACCTGATTCATTTTTATGTAATACGCTACTTGAGTCAGCGACATAGTAAACATCTTCTCCTTCAGCCTGGCACGCCATTACGGCACCTCCTGAAAAAATGCTTTCTTCTTCTACGGATACATTATCATTTTCACTTTTAATTTTAATTTTTGAAATTCCACCTGTCGAAGAAGATCCGTCATCTGATGTTATTGATCCATATGCAACATATACAGACTTAGATCCCGAGCAAATATCATTCACTGATCCACCAACAGATGTAGAAGTTTTTAATTGAAGTTTTTCGTTTTCTATTTTATATATATTGACAGTTCCTCCTCCTGATTCATTGGATGGATTTGCATACACTGATTCAGGGTAAACAGAGCCTTTTATATCATCATCTGATACACTGCTAGCAGGATTAGTATATCCAGCGCCTCCAGTTATTATATAAGACTTATACTTTGCTATATTTCTAATTATTCCAGATCCCCCTGATAAGTATTCTTTTGCTGTTTTCTTTTCTAAATCAAAATACTTAACACCTGATTTACCGCAGGCAACTAGTATTTCACTTTTTGATATAAAACAAACATCGTATGCACCCGCAAAAGGCGTTGATTCAAACCCATATCTTGATCCATTGTTCGTAGATGTTATTACTGGATAATAATTGTCACCAAATAATGTATCATATGCTTTTTGAGTCCTTTCGGTAGAAGAAAAACCTAAGGACTCTTTAGTTAAAGATCCTTCTCCGATTTTTTGATATACTATTCCCGCATCTCCAGCAGCATATACTACATAATCATTTGAGGCATCTATGCCATATGCAAAACTAGATGCAGGATTTCCTCCTTGTATTGCCCCTGCTTGAGAAGAAAGTCCTGCCTGGTCTAAGATTTCTAAATAATTAGATGCGTGTACTTTTCCATTCTGAGAAGTAATTTCAGAACCTGCATTTTTGCAGGTTTTTCCAGCACAACAACAACCAATCCCCATAACAAAATTTTATTCCAAGTCCCAGGGGTTACGCTGTTCTTCTGAAGAACCTTCGCTTTCATTGGATATTCCTGCATAACCCCCAAAAGAATCTGCGATTGATTCTGAGTATGGATCACTACACATTAACAGTATAAAACCAGTCTCCCCGTTTTCATCACAGTACGGAACTTCTTTTAAAGATATAAGTAAATCTTCATTCTGATTTTGATTAGAACCTGAAGAACCTGAAGAGCCTGAAGAGCTTGAATCTTTCGAGCTTTTTAACTCTTTTATTTTGTCTATTTTTCCAGATTCAATTTTAAAGTTAACTTTTTTACTATTGTTATTTCCACCAGAGCCTTCTCCACTACTTCCTTCGATTAAAAATCCAGAGAAAGATTTGCCCCTTGATGGATCAAAGAAACTGGTAAAATTTGCTTTTTTTTGTAAATTTTTCATCGTATTAAATTTTGAAATGCTACTTTTCCTCCAAACACTCCAGCGAAATCTGGAGATTGAACTTTTTGTGAGAAAGTGTAGTTAGTGGTTAATTTTCCATCAACAACATTAATGGATGCATTTTCTAGTAAATGAGATTTTCCAGTTAGATCATAAAAATCATTCACCAAAGAAAAAGAAATTTTATCAAGGTAAGGAACATGCACAGACTGCGTATTATTATAAGCCAACTGTTGCGCTCTTTGGAGCGGGTCCATATAATACATAGTCTGTTCGTCGTTTGCTAAAGACCACTGAACATTAAATGTGTGAAGCTTTTTATTCGGATGTATTGCATTTGGATAAGTTCCTTTAAGCACTCTGGATTTTTGATTAACTTGCCATTTATCACTACTATAAGCACTGCAGGCATCACTAGCTTTTTCGGCAACATCTTCTGACTCATCTTCATCGTCGCCTCTTAAAGCTTCGTCTTCTGAGCTGTTCCAGCATAATTCAGAAGGAAAACCATGCCAATAAACGTAAGAACTTTGATTATTTCCAGAAGTACCTTGCGCTAACTTTGCCTTTACTTCATTAACAAAATTTGTGGCAGTTTGCTTCAAGGTATTTATATCTGCTGCTCCTATTACACCCAGCCCTCCTTCTAGTGAGGGATTTTGATCTAAAAATATTTCTTTACCAGCAATTCCAAAACCACCTTCTCCAAAAGAAGAAATTATGTTTGGTCCTTGGTCAAGAAGTATAATTCCAGTATCTTGACCCAATTCATCAGATAAACCACTTGTGCTACTTCTTGGTTCTATATAAATATCTAAAAATTCTGAAACTTTTCCATATCCAAATTGCTTAAAATCCCCAAAAGGACTAGCTCCAATAGCATCGTCGCTAGAAAGATCTAAATATCCTACTTGTCCACCACTTGAAGACCATGTTTTTTGACCGAAATCATATTTTTGAGTTCCGTAATGACTGAAACTAAAAGTTTCTGGGCTACCTTTACTCCAGCCCTCAGCCTCATAAAACTTTTCTGAGGCTGTCATATCCTCAAGCGCTTTCTGGTTTGGCCCACTTGGATTATATACATCTCCAGACATACTGACAGGCAGTCTTTCAACTTCATCAGTAAATGCAAATCTATTAACATTCGCCAACAAGGCGTCAACTTTTGCAGATATACTAATATCATTTAGAGCTTTTTGAATAGCCTCAGTTAAGTTACTAGTTTCAAATTCTCCGAAATATGGTGCAGGGGCATCATTCCATAAGTTTGCTAATTCTTTTATTGGGTCTATATTAATTATCCCATCTGCTTTTGTAAAAAACTTGTAGTTTGATGGAACTTGGTCATATAAGCCTTGTAACCAAGATAATTGATCTCCAGTAGCTTCGGTGCCATAGTGATCTAGCCAGAGAGCTAATCCCAGTTCGTAAAAAATTGGATAATCAGAAACAAATCTCCATATACAATCGGCGGCACTTATATCTGAACCTTTAGAACTAATTTTAGAAATTACATTAACAGTGGATAGAGATGTACTTCCAGGGCCATCATCCCAACTAGCACAGTAATTTATATTGTTCGTCAATTCAGACACATCAGGGATCTCAACATCTTGCTCTCTTCCTGGCCTCTTAATTGAAAGTTTTGATCCTTGAATATAACCAGCCGTATAATCTTTAATTTCTGAAGATGCTATTGCATTATCAGGAATCTCTATGCCAGCATTTTTTAAAACATCAATTTTTCCAAAGTCACCAGTAGGGTTAATAAATGTATGCCCGCCAAGAGCACAGGAAGGCACATATGTCCACCCAAAAGTATTTACAATACTATTAATAACATTATAATAACTTCCTGTATTATTAAAAACTCCTTTAGCCATAGAACTCATATATGAAAAAGTTGGAGTTGAGGGAGTTCCGTTGTTTGTTATAACTTTTAGCGGTAGATTCATAATACCACTGTATCGCAAAAACTCATCCCAAGTATAATATATTTCTCCAAGTGTTATTTCTGGGTTTTCTAGCCCAGGAGGTCTCTTCCAGTTATTTAAGTCTTCTTCACTACTAAATCCACTGCATTTGCAGAATGGCGCCCCCTGAGGCCAAGACCATGCACACATTCCCGTTCTCAAATCCCTGTGATGTCGTCTTAAAAAGTTATCAGACATTGTGTAATTTCTTGGGATGCTTCGGTTCTGTCCATATATTCCAGTGACTGAATGGTACTCACTTCCTATTTCAATATCTCCTCCTACAGTTCTCCACAATCCAACGTGCTTACCATTAGCGAACCACCAATATACATCAACCCATCTTTCTGCAATAATTTTTCCTGATGAAGATTTTTTAATTTCTCTATGTGCCAGCTGAAAATTCTCTAATTTAATAAATGGAAAATATTGACTCAATATAGACTCTGCGGAATTTAATGCGTTAGAACCAGAGGTGGTATCATTATTTGATGCTAGCATCTCAAATTCTATTGTAGGAGCCCCCCAAGAAGAAAAATTTATACCCATTGATATAAAATTACTACAAAATTGTTGTATTGATCTATCTATGTTTGTTGTTGTCATGTTATTTTAATCAGATGTGTAAGCTGTTGTAAAATATTGTTTTGAAATGTTCATGCTTACTATATTTTCATTTTCTTCGTGACTCAAGTTTTTTGCTACCTCAATACTTGAATTCATAGGACCTATGTTTCTTGATTTAGTAATTAAACTTTCAAATTCTGAAAATTTATTATTAATTTCTTGATTAATGGTATATTCTGCTCGCTTCCTAGGTGAGAATTTTAAAACTTCTCCCTGGCAACACCACTCTTTACACTCATTGCTAGAAAAACAATCACAATCAGAACAATCGTAATCTGTGTCATATATTCCGTTAGCAGAAATATTTATGACTGGCGATTTTTTTCCAGAGTCGGTTAATATAAATCTTCCATCAGCTCCCGATGGTTTTCCGTAATTCATGTCTATAGATAATTGGTCAACAGGAAAATTCATTGATGCCGCAATATTAAAACTTATAAATCCATCAGGAACATATTTATTTGTAAAATTATAACTATAATTAATGTTCGCGGCTAATTTGTTTTCTGTAATGTTTTCGGTTTCAGGCACTGAATTTATAGTCATTACTCCACTTCCATAGTGTAGATCTAGCTCTGCTTGACATGCAGATCTTGCATCTTCTATATATCCGCTTTGACTGTAAAATTTCTTTTTTACAAAATCCCACCGTCTTTCAATGGGCCCCCTTGCATACACAGTGCCAGACATAGAAACATTGACATAACCTCCGTCTTCAGTAATTGAAAAATTATTATGATGAGCAACTCCACAATCGTCATATGCATCATTATTATCATATATTATATTGAATGATATATTTTTAGATTCTAAATTTTCTGTAACATTTAAAGCTACAGGCATTTTTGAATATATAGTTGTTCCTAATTTAGTTGTTAATAAATCATAAAAATCTATTTCATCATATCTACTTCTCAATAAGGATATGTCTTGGTATTTAGAAAATTGCAATGTTCCATTAATTCTAGCTGTTTTTATTGCAGCGAAATTATCTGACTGTTCTATTACATATCTTAACACTCCATGGTTTTCTTGGTTATCAAATGTATCTGCCAGATATTCTTGGGTGACAGAATAGAAATTTTTTATTCTATCAATTGTTTCTGATTCGTTAACTAAATAAAACTTAAGCTCTGGATGCTCTTTTGGGATAATAATATTATCTGAATTTTTTAAGCTTTTAACAAAGCTTATTGCATTCTCCATTCCAGAAGAATAATTTGTAGAGTTTTTTGTGTTTATTAATGAGTTTGAGTCTTGCAAGTTTTCTCCGACGGCAGATAATTCTCTTGTAATTCTATACAGCCCATCTGAAAAATTAATTTCTTGTCTATTTTGAGGAGAGTTTATGCCAAAAAACTCATTATGTAAATCTTCATCATAACACGAGATTGTAATTTTGAAATTTAATACCTTTTTATATTCAGAACCTTCAAAGCTTACGTCTTCTATTTTGCAAAAATCTCGATTATAAATACTTTGTCCATTTTCCTGAATTTCTAAAGAGTTATAGTCATCAGAAAAAAATGTTAATAATTGGTCTCGTAAATGTATTAAATTTGAAAAATAATCACATTCTTCAACATTTTTTTTGTAAACTGATCCAATTAAAGTTACAATTTCTTTGGTCCCTCTATTCTCTCCAAAATTTATAATCTCAGAGCTTCTTTCTACCGAGGGTGTTGGAAGTTCATGATTACTAAAAAAATCAATATTTTTATATAAAATGTTAACACTCATATTATTCTACTTTAAAATAAACTGATCGTATAGATCCAATAGAAGTATTGCTAACTTCACATACGTCGTATAAATCTGCTCCATAGTAATTGTAGTTTAAGCTTGCATCGTAATTTGTTTTACTTTCATAGTTATTGCAAGAAGATAAAGCATCACTCATCGGAATGGGTGGGTATCCATAGTAATAGTAATCATAAGGATCATATGGTCCTATAAGTGCACTATTTGCGGAACAATCTGTTATAAACTCTTTTGTTCCAGCACATGTCAAGACTCCTATTATGGTAGCTGTTTTCCCCTCAGGCGCAGTATAATACTCACTGAGAGTTCTCGAATCATTGAGTAATAGATTTTTTTGAACTATTTCGTAATCATGTGCGGAGCTTGATCCAAAAGCAAACAAGTCTGATGTGTGTGCTTTTATTTCGTCAACTGTTTGTGTATTTTTTGCAGAGTCTTCAGAAAAAATATGACTCTCAATACATTGAACAAAACTATCGGTGTTTAATAATTCTTGAGCTTCACTCCCAACAACGAAAAATGGTTTTGAAAAAAATGAGTCTACCAAAATTTCAGATGGTCGTGTTTGATAGTCGGGGTTAAATGCATCATCATAATAAACAGTATCTCCACCTTCTTTTTTAGTCCATGTGGAAACTGCTTTTTTATGATTTAATGCTTGATATTTAAGCCATTTAAATTCATTTGATTCTACTTTGCTGGTGTCGTATTTTAACTCAAAAACGACAAAACCACCTAAATCAATACTGGAACCATTCGATAAATGACTGCCCCCATAAAACACTACGGCATTTTGGTAGTTACCTTTATCTTCATAATTTGGGTGCGATACATTACTTTCATCGGATCGTATAAGGTTACTATCCATAGATGCTCCTCTGGCATAAAAAAATTGTTTCGTAGAGTTTAGCCCTCCATATAAATTCACACTGGATGGAGCTCCTAATGTAGATTCTATATTAAATTTAGTGTTTGCTGAATCATAAAGATCTTGCGCCGTTCCTGTAAAAAATTGAGGAATAGTAAGTATTATATAATTGGACTTGCTTACCTCTGGAACAGCATCGTCTTGAATTCTAAAATTTGTAATAGTCTGGGTATCAGAACTGTCTTCTAAATTAGTAAGAGTAAGATTCTCAAAGCTTGCATCCGAACTATTTATTTCTACAATAATTGAATCATATCTTACTGCATTATTAACATCAGGTTCTTCGCAGTTTATTACCTTTAGTGTACTTTTACTATTTTCAGACATAGTTTCGGTGGATACTTCGCCTACGGCAAAAGTATAATCTGGCAATAGCTCGCATACTGTATCTGGGTTTTGATCCGCATCTAAAAAAGGATTAACTACAAAATAATTTATTTTAGAGTTCAAAAAATATAAAATGTTTTCATTATTACTAAAAGTGTTATTATTACAAGGAACTCCTCTAAATATTTTATTTGATCCCGTAATACTTCCTGCAGTATGGTTACTGCCACTAGGAACTTTTATACTTTTGAAATATCCATGTGTAAAAACTCCATCAGGTATAACTGTAGTAGGATCGACAGTTGTTGTTGTTATCACCGTGGTTGTTGTTACAGGAAATAATGTAGTGGAAGTTGTTGTAATACCAGTTGTTATGGTTGGCTCTTCAGTGGTTGTTGTAATAACTCCTATGTCTTGATAATTTTTAGAAAGATCGCATCTATTCACGACCTCTATACTATTCCTGCTTCCAGGATTAGATACTACAAATCTAATTGTATTAGATTCTCCTGCTGCAATGTAATCTAAATAATTAAACTCAAACCAAATAAATTGGTGAAATCCGTTAGTAATTTCAAGCTGGCTTTCTGTACAGTTATGTAAATACCCAGATGTCGCTAAGGCTTCTTGAAGTTCTGATTTTCTTGTAGGAATTGTCCCCTTATTGGTAGAAATATATTGATCTACTTCATTAACATTAAGGTTTAAATTCGCATCAAAAGGACCATAGTTTCCGTCGCTATTCATGCTAGAGGTTGCAACTTTTTTACTTCCATAAACAAGCTCTACTTTGACTGGATCAGAGTCGCTTAAAAACTTAATCTCAAAAACTATAATTCCATTTTGTCCTTCGAATTGAATGTCTTTGTTTGTGAAAAAGTTTCGATTTATATCAAATTGAAACTGGTTTGTCCATGCACTATTAGCATCATATAAATCACGAGAGTCTGAGTTTTTACAACTTAAACTTTCTTCATTAAGGCTTGCTGAAATGTCTGCGCAACTCACAGAGTATAAATTAATTAAATTTGCTTCTAGATCAAATTGTTGAGTGGTTGTAGTAGTACTTAGTGAAGGATCGGCTGTAGTAGTCGTACAACAACCTAAAGAAAAACAAACATCTTCACATTCAGAATCGCAATTTAACTCTGTGCAAACACTTGGAGTAGTTGTAGTTACTATAGAATCCCAATCAAATTCGTATGTTGTTGTGGTATTATTTGACGTGGTGTTTGTTAACTCTTCGGTATCATCTGAACCCCATCCTGTTGGAATTTCTGACAAATCTAAGCACTGCCTATTATAAGTAAATGCATTTCCATTTAAATCTTGAGAAAAACTTTCGTCATTTAAAAAGACCGTTATATCTGGATTGGTATACAAGCCTAATCCGCACAGCAAGCCCTCTTGGTTTAATATGTTTTTTACTTCATCAAGTATATCTTCAGCCGATTGTCCTTTATATGCATTTCCACTAATAGTTATATTTGTCGCAAGAGGAGAAAATAAATCCCCCATAATTTGAGCTACAGGAAAACAATTTATATTAAACTGATTAAAAGTTTTTAATGGGTGGTCATTACTGATTGATATATCAAATCTTTTTATTATATTTCCAGACTGTTTACTTAAAGAGCGTTTATCAGTATAATTATAAGTATACGACAAAGAGCCATCTTGCTTGTTTGTGTTTACAGATGATGTATTTAAATAAAAATTTCCAGTTACACCATTGTTATCTCGAGTTTCTTGAACAACATTTACTATATTATTTTTAGCAGTATTAAATGCATTAACTGTGGCGGTATTTTTTTGACTTATTGTATCGCCTATTCCTTTTATATTACCAGTTACCGTAATATTATTTACTCCTGCGGTTTTTTCTAATGCTTGTTGATATTCATGCACATGATCTGATTTTATTTTAGGATCATTAGTGTAGGTAATTGTAACACTAGCAATGCCTTGAAAGAAGTTAAAGCTTTTTGTAAGACCTACGGGAGAGCTAAAAAAAGTATCTGCAGTTATAGGATCATTTGGAACACCATCATACTCTTGTAAATCACAATCAGTATTATATGCATTTGAATAGCTAATAAATGCGCTTTTGCACCTTTCAAAAGAATCTGTAATAGCTTCATCCACATACTCCTTAAGTTTGCTTTCTGTATTCGTTGTTAGAGCTCTTACGGTGCAGTTTTCAGTAACATTAAAAATTCCATCTTCTCCTATATTAATACTATGATTTGTCGCTGTAGAATAATTTTGTTGATCATCTAAATTTCCATATGTTGTAGTTTTTTGGATGGTGTATTCCAACGTCATTTCGTCGAAACTTTCATTAGTTTGAAAATTTACAAATGTTTCAGAAAGCCCATATGTGTCTTTGTATTGATTTTCTAATAAACCATAATTAGGAGATGAACTTAATAAGAAAGAAGACAATGCTCTGGATTTTTCTATCGCTAATTCATCTTTTTTTACTAATTTAAAATTATTAAAATAAGAATCCAGCCCTGCCCCTCCCTCAATTTTTAAAGGAGTTTCTCCTTGTGGGAGATCTTCGTCTGATATAATTTTTTTTGATGAAAACTCTATGTGATATCTACCAGCATTTGTATTTACAACCTTTGAAACCTGACTATTTTCTTGATCACTTGAATTGCCAATGGTAATTGTAATATCTTGCCATAACTCTTGAGCACCTTTCTGCCCTAAGTAGTCAAAATATAATATATAATTTCCTGCAGTTCCGTCATCCCTGAGGCATATCTCATTTAAAGTTAAATTAATACTATATTGAGAATTTGCAGGTACTATTAAAGCTCCTTTCCCTTTGTTTTTTAAAAAACTTTCTTTTTGCAAAGATTTAGATGCACCTTCTTCACAAAACTTTTCTATTATATGTTTGTTAAAAATTAAAGCTTTTCTATTTCTGAATCTGCAATTTACATTATGATTAACGGTTACTTCTCCGCTATCATCTGATGAAAAATTAAAATTTTCATTTAGGTTTTCTAAGTATTTTAAATCTTTATCCGTAATTCCAACATTATTTCCAGCAAACTCTAATTGAGAATCTTTATTTTGAGACAGAGATATTGAACTAAGGGCAGACTCTTTACTTGAAGATATGGTCGCTGTATATTCTGCTGTTTTTATGTGGTCTCCAGTTACAGAGAAAGACTGAATAGATGCATCTTCAATTAAGAGCTCGTTAATATAAATGTCTTGTGCGGGCTCTATAATTTTAGTAAAAACTTCAGAACCTTCTTGTAATATGTTTTTAACTCCGTTATCATTTTGTAAATCTATTAGGTTGCCTGTAATAGAATATTCTTTCTGAACTGATAAAGTTGGCAACCCATCAAAAGATAAATTGTTCTGTTTTACACCTAGCAAAAAAACATTATTAAACTTAACTTTACCCTCTTCATCTGTGTACGAATTAGTAGTGCTAGTATTACCGTTGCTGGCATAGCTAACTCCGCTATAATAGCTTAATGTTGTAGAGGTGATTTCGCTACCGCTTGACATAATAATATTATAAAATTAGTTGCCTAGAAGTCCATTTTTATCTATTCTTCCTTTTAGGGATTTGGCTAACATATCCAAAATCATTGGCTCTCTTAACATTTCAGTTAATTTTCCTGTGAGCGCTGGGCCTAATGCGCTTGCCATTGCTTCAGTGTTAAAATTAAACCTAACATCTCCAGTAATTGCATGAGAGAATGTTACTTCTTGTAATTGAGCTTTTAGTTCTGCTGGCAAACTTTTTAAAGCATCTGTGATTTGACCTATTGAATTTTTATCATCTCCACCATTGGGAGGAGCTCCTCCCTCACCATCAGGCATAGATTCTCTATAAGCTGCTTCCACATTATTGACCGCACCTATTAATTCCTGCATTTCTTCTGTTCCTGCGGGTGGCTTGGCTTCAAAAACCTCTTTTAATTGATTTACTGCAGTTACAATGGCCTCAGGATCTCCTGTAGGTTCTCCTGCGGGAGTTGGTAAGAAATTAGGACCTCCTTGTGGAGTCGGTAAGAAATTAGGACCTCCTTGTGGAGTCGGCATGTATGATGGTTGACTTGTGGGCGCTGGGGAGGGCGCTCCGTAACCTCTAGGCATAGGTGGAGCAAAAGAATTAGAAGGGCTAAAGTTTGAAAACTGCCGAACATCACGAGAAATAGGAGACATAACACCCATCATGCTTTCTGTACTTGGCTTCCCACCTATAGATGTCGAACCACTGAGCATAGAGCCCATAGATGTACTTCCTCCAAGAACACCCATCATGCTTTCTGTACTTGGCTTCTCACCTATAGATATCGAACCACTGAGCATAGAACCCATAGATGTACCTCCTCCAAGAACACCCATCACTCTCTCTATATTTGACTTCGCCACCTCTATAGATTTCGAATAATTTTGTGGCCCAGAAAACCCTGGCATAACCGACATATCCATAGGCCTAGAGTTCATAGATTTATCTGTAACAACACCTTTCATCATACTTTCTATATTTGACTTCGCCGCCTCTATAGATTGCGAATAATTTTGTGAGCCAGAAAACTCTGGCATAACCGACATATCCATAGGCCTAGAGTTCATAGGTTTATCTGCAAACATACTACCATATCCAGGATTTTGTTGCGGTCGAGTGGGCGCACTAAAGGTTTGGGGATCGGAATAAGTCGAAGGAGCTACAAAAGGAGTGGCTTCATAGCTTTGTATTTTTAATTGTTCTGCCGCAGGTACCCATGTATTATTAATTATTGGCTGAGAACTTCTTCTTCTTCTTTGAGTTGTGGGTGTATCAGGATAATCCTTAGGCTCTGAGGGTTCTGAGGGTTTATTAAAAGGATCTTTACTACGTCGATTACCCACGTTCGAAGGAAACTTCTCTTGATATTCTCGTTTTCTCTCTTCATAATAAGGGGTTTGTTGTTTCTCTGGGGTGTAGTCTTTAGGTCTAAAAAATGGATTCGGAATAGAATTCGGAGTCGAGTTTGGATTTGAAATCGCTGCTGGTTTGGGACTTTTTGGATCCTGAATATTTGGTGGTTCTCCAGAAATGTTAGTGTCACTACTGGCAGTATTTTTAAGAGCCGCACTAATAGCGCCAACACCTGCATGAATAACATCACTTAAGTTTGCAACCTCAGACCCTACTCGATCCACAGCCGCACTTAGTATTTCTAAATGGTTTGTATTGTTATCCACTGCAGCTATAAAATTTTCATATGCTTGCTGACCAGAATCATCTCGCTCAACAGGTTCTGGTTGATTAGAAAATATTTGCTGCTGAGTGTTTTTCATAACTTCTATGGTGGAGCTAAGTTCAGATATAGTAGCCTCGAGACTCTCTGTATTTTCGCTTTCATTTGTCGTCTCTATCGAAGCCTTTACATCTTCTAATTTTTGAATTACCTTATCTGATGATTCTTTTTCGTTTTTGACAATTTCTTGTGCATCTTGTTGTGATTTTTCTTGTGAATCTCGAAATGTTTGAGCTCCCCTTGGACTCATACTCTTTCTCTCTGTAGGAGCAATTTTATCCACATTATCATTCGGAACAATAGATTTACCAGGATTAAATCCATAACCATAATAGTCCCAGTTCTTTTTTTGGTAGTTGTCTTTTTTTACTACTACAGGTCCAGGAGAAGGTTCAACTTTATTTTTTGTAACATCTGGAATAACTTCTGGCACTGTATCGTGATAATCTTTTGGCCTATCAAAACCAGTTGGAGGGCGATCTGGCACCAAATGAGCTGGTGGTTCATAAGGCTCAGCTGGCACCGAAGGAGCGGGGGGTACTGGGGTTTGATTCTCCACTGGAGGTTGATTGTTCCCCAATTGTTCAGCAACGCTATTCAATGCGCCAGTGATGCCATCTAAATTTTTAATATTTAAGCCGTCTTGATGTATCTTGGCTAATATATCTCGCATTTGTACATCAACATCTACTTTAGAACCTCCGTCTCCTAGTATATCTTTCATCAACTGCTCAGACTTAGATTCGTATTCTTTTACTGCTTTAAAATCTTCATTTATTTTTCTTCTAACTTCATCAAAATTAGCACCACCTCCGTTTGCTCGGTGTGCTCTCTCCGCTAAATCAATGTTTGCCATAGCAATAGTATGTTGAGCAGTGGTTTTATCGATGCCAAAATCAGAAGGGTCTGCTCCAATCGTGTTGATAAATTTTAAAGTAGCATCCATAGATTGAGCATCACTACCCCCAAAAGCCCCTTTGGCTGTTAAATTACCTAATTGTAATTGATCATCTTTGTTTAATAAAGAGCCACCCATGCTACTCAATCTTTGTGCGGCAGTCACAGCTCTTTGCTTCATCATATTTAAACTTGCCTGCTTCATTTCTTGAGAGAGTTGTTTTGCATTTCTGTCTGCTGCAATTTGAGCTTGTTTTAATATTCCGTTCCCTACTTTTCCTTCTGAATCAATACTTTGTAGAAAACCAGTCATTTCTTCAAGAGTTAAATTTCCATCTTCATTGGCTTGTAAAAATGTGTCAAATTTTTCTGCAAGCATTGCTTGCTCTTTTTGCGCTTCATCTTCTAATCCTTTTTTCGCTCTGCCTTCTGCGGTTCTAGGTTCTGCTTCCTTGATGTTTTCTCCATATTTTTTTGCAATTTCATCAGAGTTAAATGTTGCCGATGGATCAATACTAGACTTCAATATGCTCAAGAGTTCATTTTTTAAACTATCTGAGCTATTTGCCTTTAGTGTCGCTTGATTAATTTGGTTTTGTTTCGTTAGAACATCTTCTCTTGACATTCCGCCATTAGCATTCATAAACTCTAAACCTTCAGAGGCAAAATTTGCTTTAAAATCTCTATCTCTCTGATTCATTGAATCAGTAAACTGTACATTAGAAATTGTGTTTGCAATTCTTTCCTGCATGTTAAGCATGTTTTGATAACCTGCTTGCAACTCTTTTTGAAGTTTTGCTGCATTATTTTCTCTTTCGATTGCTTTTGATATCCCTTTTTCGCTAATCTTTGCAAGATCTTTAAGTGAGTCTCCTCCTTGATCAATTCCTTCTAAAAATGCTTTTAGAAATTTATCGCTTTCTCCAAGTTGTTGTTCAAGAATTTCAAGATTTTTATCTCCACCTACTGTGTTTTCCATTTGTTCTCTGAACTCGCCTTTTACTTTATAGTTGCCTAAACCATCTTGCTCAAGCATTCCTGAAGTCATTCGCTGATAATTGTCAGATGTTTCGCTTGCAGCTGTATCCCTGACTTTTGCCATTAATACAGTATTTTGCCTAAGCTCTTCCATAGATTTCCCTTTTGTGTCTATTCCTGCGAAAGACCTCGTGCCTGCACTAAGATCTGATAATATTGATGTTTGATCTACTTTTGCAAATTCTTTTAATGAATCTATATAGCCTTTTGCTATATCTTTAGCAACTACATCTCCTTGTTTACCTTTGCCCATCAAGTCTGTAGATTCTCTTCTTCTTTCGTCGTAGGTACTTTTAACTAAATCAACTCCAAGAAATTCACCAAATCCATCAACTCCAGATATTGCCATATCTGTCATGGCTCCAAAAAAGTTTCCCGTGCTATTCCAAAAACCTGTTTCATCATCTACTCGTTTAGTTAGTTTATCAGATGCTCCTACAGCTTTTTGCAATGCCATTGCTTGACCTTGCAATTCTCCTAATTTTTTATTAACAAAATCTAAACTCTCTCCAGCACTTGCACCATTATCCTGTAATTCAATTAATCCACTGAGTAATTCAGGGTCTGCAATATTTGCAAGAGACTCTTGCAATGATGCTTCAATTTCATCGAGAGCAGTTAAGTCTCCGCTTTTCATTGCTTCATCTAGACCACTTAAAGCATTGCCATATTCACTTATTGCTTTAGTGTCAGACATAATTTTATCGAGTCCTTTTTTAGCTTCCGACAATTCTTTAAAAGCATCTCCTGTATCTTGCTTTATCATACCTTCAGCACCTCCGTATACAGCTCCAGCAGCTGCTCCTATTGCCATGCCTTTTGGACCGAACATAGCTCCATACCCAGCTCCCATAGCAGCTCCCGAAGCAATCCTTTGACCCATACCCGCACTTTGTCTATCTTCTCCCATCATCATTTCAGCGGCCATGGGCCCCATAAACATTGCTCCCATTGAAAGATTTGACTGCTGCTCTGGAGTCATGTTTTTAAATTTATCCAGGGCGAACATTCCGCCTTTCTTTGTGGCTTGACCAGCCTTAGTTAGAGCATCAATTAAAAAACGATTATAATTAGGAACAAATCCTTTTGCCATTCCATGTTTTTTAGGATTTATACCCATTTTTTTCGCCCTTGCAATGCCTTGATGAACTCCTCCAGGTTCGTCTATTCTGTTTGTTACTGCTAAACCTCCTGGATTTGCTGGGCTTTTGAGTGATGCACTTTTTTCTATTCTAATGTTTGATGCGGCAATACCTCTAGCTTTTAAGGCTGCGGCTTCTCTGCTTACTGCAGCTTGAAGAGGATTTGCAAAATTAGGAATGACACCGCTTGAGAAAGGTAATATATTGAAAACGTCGTCTATTTTTTCTATTCCAAATTTTTCATTTATTCTTTGGAATTTTTGTGCAGCATCTGCAGACTTGACATAAAACTCTTCATCGTATTCTTTATTACGTTTTCTTTTCTTTGCTAATTCTTTTAATGATTTTGCTTTATTATATTTTTTGAATTTTTTCCATCGAGGCGCAAAGTTTGGTACCAAACCTTCTGCAAAGTACAATCCATTACCACTTCTTGCTCCGTGTCTTAATGGATCAACTCCTTGAATAGGATCAAACTGACGATCTGCTTGCTGGGGATTGTAAAAA
>Ga0129348_1000241_pt1 | contig 19248 bp, 22 predicted proteins | sample CPBDNA_4_FD_94424 | JGI IMG/M metagenome (GOLD analysis project Ga0129348, IMG submission 94424) | Freshwater to marine salinity gradient microbial communities from Chesapeake Bay, USA - CPBay_Sum_27_0.8_DNA | ecosystem: Environmental > Aquatic > Marine > Coastal | place: USA: Chesapeake Bay...
CAGTTCCAGCGTGCTCGTTCATGAGCTTGATTAGTTTTTCGGCGTAGTTGGGGTCGGTGGCGTAGCCCTCCTTCACCAGCCATCGGGCTGCTTCTTCGCGGGTCGTTGCGTTGTTGCAACCTTTGTATTTCTTGTAGTCCCGATACCAGCGATCGACGAGGTAGATGACGCAGGAGGCCAGATCGGGAAAGTCAATGAAGCTGTCAGTAATTGTTATCCATTGATTGTTGATGAACTCTTGGGTCTTGGTGGCGGTGCCGTCACCCTTGAGCCCGAAAAAATTATTTCGGCCAGATACAAGTTTGCCGTAACCTGATTCGCAAGCCCATTGGGCGGCGACGAGTTCGGGGAACTTTGCTCCAGCAACTCGGGCGGCTTCGAGCACACCTTCCCAAGTGTTTGGGAAGTTGGTTTGTTTGCCGGCGACGCTCCACGTCTTGAACCAGCCCTGGTCGCGCCCCAAGATGTGGGGGTTGGCCTTGTTGATGGCTTCCTCTAGCTCGGTAATTGCTGCTGTCTGGTGGGGCAGCGCTTTGTAGTACCGGAAGAGGTCAGTTAGGCGGATCTTGTTTTGCGCCATCGGACCAGGGAGCGTGGATACTGAAACCTCCGTCAGCGTGTTCTCTCACCACAGGCTTGAGTGCTTCGGGCTGTGCTGCGTGCCAGTCCTCAATGGTGCGATCCAGTCGAGGTTTGAGGGTGGCCTGAAACTTGAAGTCCTGGGCGGACTTGTGCAGTTTGTGGCGCCAGTCCTTATCGCCGAATCGCACCAGCCAAGTTGTGGTCAGGACTTTTTTCGGGCGATGGCGTTAAGGAGGCTGATGGCGAGCTGGACCCAGCTGTTGCTGCGGATGGGCAGCAGGGTCAGGATTTCGCTTCCGGCGGCAGCCAGGATTGCGATAGCAGCAAGAGTCGTGGGATCCATTGAATACTGGAATCTTGCAAAAGTTTAGCTGTACTAGATAAGAAGGGCCAGCGCTTAAGTGTTTCTGCGGCTACCTTTCATGTAGCGACACCTCGGTATGGACCATCGCATAGAGGGTGGCGAATACTTAAATAAAAAAGAGGCGAAGTTAAAGTTTAGGCAAGAAATAATTTGGAAGTGGCGAAATAGGTGTGCTTACTGCAATGCAGATTTGGGACGCTCGGCCACCCTCGATCATGTGTTAGCTAAAAGTAAAGGCGGGCATACCCATCCCAGGAATCTGATTCCAGCCTGTCTGTCGTGCAATGTGCGGAAGGCGAGTCGGGACTGGAGGGAGTGGTTCCGCGAGCAGGATTTTTGGGATCAGCGGCTAGAAGTCGAGATCGAAGAGTGGATTGACCCTAGGGAAGTGGAGGCTGCATAGGGTCCCAGCCCATGCCCTCTAGGTACATGCGGGCGATGTATTCGTCTTCTGCATACCGGCAGATGCTGTCCTTGCAGGCCCGGTAGTAGATCTCGTTGCGCTCGTTCTCCAGTTGCTCCAGCTTGTAGCCGCCTTCAAAACAGGTGGAGTGGACGATGGTGGTCACAGCTTCTGTTCGATGGTGCGGATTCGGCGCTCGTGGTCGTCGAGACGTTCTTTGTGATCGCTCCGCAGCGCGGTGATTTGTTCCAGGATTAAGGCCATCCTGGTGTCCATGATGCTGGCGCGTTTGTCGATACGCCATAGTGCGCCAACGCCCGCGATGATCGCTGCCGTGGCTAGTGGCGTAAGGAAGGGGTCCACGGGCGTCAATCGTTGTAATTATTTTATCGAAGGTGGGCGCCAAGGATCGGGCTGACCGCGCAAAATCAGCACAGCTCGGCGGTAATAGTCGCAGTCCGTTTTGCCTGCTTTTTCTAGTGCTGCTTTAACTTTTCTCCAGTTTTCTAGCGTTTCGGCATCCATCTATCTAGACCATATTGAAACGAGAGCATCGACGAACGCACTCGGTAGGTCGTGCGCTGTTGCCAGTTGCTGCACATCGGTAATCAACTCAGCCGAGATGACACCGAGGCTCTGCGCGGCTTGCCAAGAATTGAGAAAGACCCGTGTGTCACCCTGCGAGGCCTGCTGTAAGCCGACAACGAGACCGCCGTACAAGCCTGGTGCGGATTGCAGCAACGTGCCGAGCATGGTGTTAACGCTGGAGTCGGTCATCACTGCAGCGGAAAAGTCCACCCAGAGTGGTTCGGGAGGTGGAGGCGGAAGGGGCTCCACGACGTAGGCGCCATCCACCCAGCCGAGCTGTTCAATTGCTGGGTCGTAGGGCGGCTCGACGTAGGGACCGCTGTAGCCAGCGGCGAGGATTTCGGCCTTAGTGAACGTGGACGGGTCGGTGCGCGTGAAGCCGGTCGGCAACGTGATGCGGAAGGGCAGGGGCTCAGGGCGAGCACCGTGGAGGGAGTACATGGTCATGTCAACATTTTATACAAATGAAACCCTAGGCTAGAAACAATAAAAATAAAGGATCTATCTTTGCTGACTGCAATCCCCTCGACCGCGGATACTGGGCCTGCTCCATAATAAAGAGGGGTCGTTAGGGTTTCGTAGTCCGCAGTTAAGCTATTAGCATAAGAGTACAAATTAATTCGTTGCGTTTTAATGCTTGCCCCTGTTATGTCCCAAGGTGTTGAAAAAGATACTTTGTATACAGATCGTGTGTTATTGCCGACAAAATAGAAATCTTTACCATCTTCGCTAAGGCTGCCATTGTAAATAAGCGATTCGCCTGAAGGGGATGATAGATTGACTAAGCTATCATATGTCGCGGTATGCAGCTCAAATGGAGTCGATAAAGAGTATTTAACAAGTTGACTTGGGGAGCCGTAGCAAGCTAAAAACGTTGTTCCGTCTGGGCTTACCTGAGTAAATGCTATGCGCAAATATGATTCGGTAGTTGTTGTTGCCTGCAGCACACCATCAAGCTGTGACGTGCTGCCCGGTGTTTTCATGGTATATCGAAAGAGAACGTCGTGATAATTGGAATAGGTAAAGAGATAGTTATCACTGCCTCCAACGAATACATCATGAATATTTTCCACCAATCGTTGTGTATTGTGAACAAATGAAGCCGTGCTTACGTCCCATGCGGTTGAAAGACTATACTCAACTACTCCATCGTTTGCAGTCCCACATGTATACATTTTCGTGCCATCAGCATTAAATGCCAATCCTTCTACGCCACTTTCCTGGCTACTAAATGAAAAATTTTGCACATAGCTAGCAGTGCTTACATCCCAAGCAGTCGATAGGCTGTATTCATTAACATCATCTCCGGCGCTGCCACAAACGTACATCCGCGTGCCATCGGGCTTGAAACGGACCCCCGTTGGTACAGATTCTTGAGCGGAGACACTAAAAGATTGAACAAATGAAGATGTGCTTATGTCCCATGCGGTTGAAAGACTGTATTCATTGACATCATCTCCTGTACTGCCACAAACATACATTTTTGTTCCATCAGGTTTAAACTCAACTCCCTGCGGAATAGCCTCCTGAGCAGATACACTAAATCGTCTTACATAGCTAGACGTACTAATATCCCAAGCAGTCGCAATATCGTATTGATCGACAGCATCAACACTGGAGCCGCATATGTATAGTCGCGTCCCATCCGGGGAAACATAAATTCCAGTCGTATTACTGGTGGCGGGATATAATGTTTTTACTCTTGGAACTGCAGTTGTTATGTCCCAGGCAGTTGATAGGTCATATGTTGTTGGCGGGTGATGGGTACTTGGATTAGAAGCACCAAAAAGGTACATTATTGTGCCATCATAACTAAAACTGCATCCAAGCTCTGTGTCAACATACTGAATTGCTAACTGATTACCAGAATATGATGCAGTACCTGGATCATATGGAACAGAAAGTTCGTATTGTCTTATGTAGGCATTAGTCGGCGAATTTCCATCGGCAATATACAATTTGTGCCCATTGTCCCCATAGACAGGCTTGGGCCTATTAATGTTAAGAAAAGAGCTGTAATTTTTGCGCCAAACGTAATATTCCAGTGAGTCAGTTTTTTTCTTGTAATTAAGACTGTCACCTAGCGTGTAAACGCCTGACCTATCTGTTCTGTCATTCTTAGCACCAATGCGACCAAGGTTCATCACGAAATCTCCTCGTATCCGATGATCAGCTCTAGGTCGCTGACTGCACTTGCGAGAGCACGAATGGAGTCGCCTTCCTCCAAGTAGAAATATGTCTCTTTGGTGCTGAGTATCTGCGTAGCGTCCGCTGGAACGGAAATTGTCTTAGCCAAATAGCGGTCGTTAGTGCCGTCGTAGATGCTCACGCTGATGTCTGCAGCGTTGGCGCCATCCACGTTGGCGCAGAAGATGCTGTTGATCTTGAAAACCTTGCCACTGGCGGCGGCATTGCTCAGCGCGGCGGCGAGTGTGGTCGTGACGGCATAGCGTGCCGTTTTGCCGGTGATACTCGTTGGTGCCTTGAGGTTCGGTGCAGCCATCAGAAGATCATCCCGGCAATTACAGGGTCAACGTCAACCGATCCACCGCCGCCGCCACCTGCAATCTCCACCATCGCGCCAGCGGCGTTTTTAATGTAGAGCTTGCTGTTGGTCTTATCCCACGCGGGTTCGGCAACATCAAAATCACCCGCACTCGGGGCAGTGGTGCCGTTGCGGATGAGGATTTTGGCGACGCGGGCCATCAGAACGTACCACCATCTACGGTGTCCACCGCAATCGTCACAAAATTGTTGCCGGAATCAAGGGTCCAGCTCAGGCTGCTGTTCAGGCGAATCACGCCGTCCGTTCCATCAGTGCCGTAGATATAACCAGCTGTTCCACCGCTAACGACAGCGACCTTTTCATCCGAGCTGGCTGCCGGGATGTTGAGTGCAGTCTTGAAAGCGTTAAATGTGACCTTTTTCTCTTTCTGAGCAGATGCCTCACTGGCATCGTGCATCAAGATCAAGTCGTCAGCGCCGCTAATTGCAGCAAGGGTTGCCAAGTCATCAACGGCAGGCACCACCGGGATCTTGGTGGTGGCATCGGTTGCAACGTGCAGCGTGCCCCGATCCGTAGTGACATGCGGTTCGCCTGCCAGCATTCCCGTGGTGGGAAGGTTGGTCTTCAAACCACGCCTAAGTTGAATGCGAGCCATGACGGCTAGTTGAAGGTTCCTCCGTCAAGTGTAGCCGTCCAACTTGTGTCGTAATTAGCGTTTGTGTCTTTAATCAGAATGTTGCCAGGATCACCGCCAGTTGGTAGGCCACCAGCAACTTCACCAGTGGCACCTTGTGGTCCCTGCGTAATTGCAGTAACAACTGAGGTTTGAGGAACGGTGACGACAGTTGTGCTGCCGTTTTCAGTAACGACAACCTTGCTTTCAACTGAGGAGATATTGACTGAAGTCATGCTGTGTACCCCTCAGAGACATAAATGACTCCTTCTAGGTAATACTCCTTCAGGCCAGATGCGTTGGTCAGCAATACGTCGTAATAAGCCTCATTTGGGAAAGCCGCAGTTTGCTCATCAGTCAAAGAAATTGCAACTGTTCCGGCACTGCGGTCTGAATATGTAATCGAAAAATCGGCATATTTTGTAGATCGCCCTTTATCCCACGCTTGGGCAGCCACAGTCCACCCGTTCAGGTCGATCGCAACACCTCCGCTGTCTTTGAACTGCAGCGTGACGCTGTAATCAGCCCGGCGCTGCAGCGTGATGTTGTAAGTGCCCGGTGAGATAGCCATGTTTCAAGTTTAGCGACCTTGACCACGCAAAGCTTTCTTGCCCCGACGGCGTGGGCGTGAGTGCTGCCCGTAACCCTGCGAGGTTGTTTTGGGGCGCCCAGCCTTGTGCTCAACACGCCCCAGTGCAGTTTTGGACTTAACGGCCATCAGTCGTCGTCGCGTGGGTTAATTGCCACGATGCAGTATGCCAGTAGCACACCGAAAATCCAAGTGATGATAGTGAAGCCGAGCATTACGTCTTAGTGGGGTGCGTTAGACGGGGACACTAAGCGCCTTATTTAGCTTCCATGACCTGCTGGCTTCATCCCAAAAATAAATTTGACTCGAATTTGACGGATACGGAACAGGAGCCTGCCATTCAAGGGTTTCGGGGTTAACACCCCAGCTGGCATATGGTTTTGGAGGTAAAAACACGTCTAAGTTTGGATAATATTTACCTCCTGGGGCTGCGTAATGTTTCCTAAAATTAGAGTTGTAACTTGTTTGAACCCAGCTTGTATCGGCACCAAAAAGCTCTCTTAAATATTGCACGCCTAAAAATTCCTGCTCAACGCCGCTTTCGTCCGTAATTTTTGCATTGGCAACAACCAACACCCGTAACACGGTGTTATCGCTATCAAGTTCAGCAAAATGCGCCATGACGTTAAAGCAGATAGCGAACTACAACGATGCCGGAGCCACCTCCGTGCCCGCCGTTTCCTGTATTAACTGCGCCGCCAGCGCTACTGCCGCCAGCGCCGCCAGTTGCGTAAACGGTATAGCTACCTCGAATTGAACTTCCAGCGCCGGAACCACCAGCCGCAGATATGCACGCATTGACCGCGTAAGAAGCATTTGCGCCAGCACCTCCGGCGCCACCACCGCCACCGCCATGATAGTAAGGAAGAGTCCCAAAATAAGAACCCTCTCCACCATTGTTTCCTTGCCCTGGGGTTCCAGACCCTCCGATTAGTTGACCACTGCTACCGCCACCCGATCCACCACTGCCGCCGGCACCGGTAAATCCTCCGCCTGCACCCCCGCCGAGGGCAGTAATACCGAAGACGCTTGACGCTGAACCGTTGGAACCTCCCGAAGAAGAGGGTGTCGCTTGTGCTCCGCCAGCACCAATACTTACGGTGTAAGTCCCTGGAAAGACGGTTGTTGTACCCGTTCGCATCCCGCCTGCACCTCCGCCGCCATGATAGGTGCAATAGCCAACTCCTTGATAAGCAGTCGGCAAAACGCCAGTGCTACCACCACCTGCAACAATTAAGTATTCGACAGTCGCACTAAAATCTGCCGGGACAACTAACTGCCCAGTGCTCGTAAAAGTATGGATCCGATACCCACCGGAAGTAGTCACTGTTCCACCTTCCATGACCGGAGTGACAGTGCCTTCGCCTACTATTAACTGAATGATTGACATTAGCTCAAACCTCCGCCTGTAATGACGAAAGTATTTGTTGCAACACACAATACAGTAACAAGACCATATTGAGCAAGCGTTCTGTTGCCTGTTGTAGCGGCACCCGCTTGCCTGAGCGTGACAGAAGTTCCCTGAGTAATTGTTTGATCACTGGAGCTGTTATTGTAAATACTAACTGCGTCACCTATTCCAAAAACACCAGCGGGAATTACAACACCACCTGTTGTTATAGATATGTGTTTGCCTGCGTCGCTTGCAATCAAAGTATAAGCAGAAGTTTTAGCATTTTGCGGGACTTTTGGGAAGGCTTGAGAGCTTGCAAAAACAATGCCGCCGGTCATTGTGCCGCCCGATTTTGGTAGAGCCGCATCTGCTAGATCATACGCAGATTTAACGCTATTAGCTGTTGCCGCTGTTGTAGTGCTAGTGCTTGAAGTACTGTCAGTTAACTGAACAGTGCCCGTGTTACTTGTCGTTGCTGCCTGAATCTTGCTGCCTGCAATAGCTGCAGAGGCATTGATATCTGCATCAATAATTACGCCCGCAGCAATTGATGTAACGCCAGTGCTATTTATGGCTACATCGCCGCTCATTGGCACCGAGGCGGCCACGTTACTACCGTTGCCAACAATAATGTTGCCGCTGGTCAGCGTTGCTAACTTGCTGAAACTAATTGCCGCTGATGCGCTAATGTCGGCGTTAACAACTGCGCCAGCAGCAATAGCAGTAACACCGGCACTACTAAGTGTAATATCGCCAGTAATTGCGGCTGCAGTTGGCACATTACCGCTGCTGCCCACAATAATTTGTCCGCCGGTCAACGGAGCCAGCTTGCTGTGCGCAATAGCGGCTGATGCACTAATATCAGCATTTACAAGGCTTGCATTACCAGCAAGCAACACAGTTCCGCTTGCGTCGGGATAAGTGATCGTCCGCGCTGCCGATGCTGTGGCTGCTGCAATGGTCGTGTTGAACGATCCGGTGTCATAGATCAGATCAGCGCCATCAAGAGTGACATCACCTGTAAAAACACCGCCAGTTTTGTCTGCTTTTTCGGTATACAGCTCCTCCAACGCTTCCTGCACGTCAGTAGCTGACATGCCACTAATTGCTGTAATAGCGATACCATCTGCTTGCTGCGTAACAACTGTGTTGGAGACATCAATTAGCGTCCATGCCGTGCCATCCGACAGCAACATGTCTGGTGCTTGCAGTGCAACTGTTGGGGCTGGAGCTGTGCCCGTGCCGGAGTCATTAACAATAACGTAATAACGATTATTGCTATTAGCAGCGGCGGGCAATGCAGAACCGACCGTCAAGCCAGCTGCGGTTCCAGCAGTTGTGACTGTGGCAATAGTATTATCCGATGCGCTATAAGTACCAGCAAAAACAATCTCACCAGCAGTGATGGTAATCGGCTGCCATGCGTTGCCATCCCACAGGTATAAGTCACCATTCCGCGAGTCATAAAAATATTGCCCGCTGTAGTCAGGCGTAGGAAAGACGACGATGCCGCCAGTATCAGCGGAACCGCCGATCTTAGTGACAGATGCTGCAGCTAGCTTTGGACCCGTAATCGCACCATTGGCAATACGCTCAGTCGGTAGCTGGCCAGTAGTGATCTTGTCGGCGCTGAGATCAGGAATATCCGCTGCAGCGAGTCCTTCTGTCGCTGTAATGTGACCTTCGCTGTCAAACGTAACTTTGGTGCCGCTACCCCCCACGATCACATTGCTGTGATTTAGTGTGCCAGCCACATCAACCGCAAGTCCTGTACCAGGGCGGACAACACCAGTAGCACCTGCAGTCGCTTCGGGTAAATCGCCAGACTGAATTAAACGACCAGCAGTAACAAGACCGTTGGTGTCATATTGAACAACGTGATAATCAGTTGCTTCTGCTTCAACAGAATTATCAATCGCAATGGTATTGCCAGAAAGCGTTAAGCCATTACCGTTGACGACAACGGCACCTTTGGCGGTTGTCGTTGCCGTTGGTAAATCAGCACCTTCAATGGCGCGATAAGTTGTTGCACCGCCGCTCGATGTGGGGCCAGCAAGAAACTGCGATGCCGCTGTAGTGTCATCCAGCGTGGTGCTAATTGTAACGCTATCGCCAACTTGGGTAACGACAACATTGACTACACCGGCAGAACTGCCGATGATTTCGTTGACAGAGCCAGCTGCTTTGAACTCAATCCATTGGCTGCCGTTCCAAATGTAGGCGACATCGCTGCTCGTATTGAGCGCGAGTTGACCGACATACGAACCGCTAGCTGGCAATGCTGCAACCAGCTGGCATGTGGAATTATTGGCTAATTTTGTATCAGTAATAGTGTTATTGCTTAGTTTGTCCCCACTGACAGTGCCATTCCCAAGCGCATCACCATTCAGCGTGTTGGCGGTGAACAGAATCTTGGCATTAGGAATCGTGGCGTCACTAATTAGCGTGACGGCTTTGTCTATAAAGCCAGTAACGGTTATCCGTCTTGTGTCGCTAGCGCTGACATCGGCAACCGCCAGAAAATCACCTGTGGCAAGATCAGCGCTTGCCAGAGCCGCTAGTTCGCTGATCCTGAGGTCGGCCACAACGTTACGAGCTAGTCAATGCACCCATCTTAGGCAGTCTCGTCGCCTTCCAGCAACAAATAGCCATCGCCCTGCTCCAGCAAGATTGGATCACCGGCTTCTTGTAGCAAACGACGAGATACCGTTGTCCGTGCTCGCAGTTTGATCGAACCAGTAACCACAAAATCAATTGTCGAAACCACAATGTCACCCGGCGCAAAACTGGTTGCGCTATTGGTCACTAATGCGTCAAATTCCCACCAGAGTGAATCGTTTAGCTGCGTGGCCGAAAAACTGCCGCCAGCTGCATCCGTATTGGGACTTTTAATATAAAATTTTGCATGGAAACCGCTGCCAATTTCTGTTCGCAATACAAGCTGCATTAAATAGTTGACAGGTTCGCTGTTGCTTTCGTTTACATAATCCCACTGCGCTGTTAAACGGCCAGATCCACTGATAAGGCTGCTGTATTGTTGGCGGTGCTGATCGCTAAGCGCCGTAATATCAACCGTTTCTCGATTTGTATTCAATTCATAATCAGTAATAGAAGCGACAAGGCGCTCGTCTCTGCTTTCAACCGTAACTGCAATAGGGATATTGCGTGCAATGTCGTTAAGCGAAATCAGACCAGCAGCGCTGCCTTCTAGGCTGTCGTCGAAATTGTCATACAGACGAATAGCGCCAAGCTCATCAACAAAAATGTACCAGCTGCCGTCTGGATAAACAGTGTTATCAGCCCAGCCGCTTGAATCAACAAAATCAAGATCTGTTCCGTCTGTCGTTCTGATTGTGACTCGATCACCACTGATTAATACGCTTTCGTCATAATCAAAGCTAAACCGATTACGCTGAGAATTGATGTCACTTGGATTGACAATGCTTTCCAAGACGCCTTCAATTGCTTGACGCTTAATTTCAATATTTCCAACATTACCAAGGTAAACGCCCATTAGATCGTCACCTCTAACAACGCACCAGTGCCTTGGAAGCTAATCTCAGCAGAACTGACTTCGCCAACGCTAGCGCCAAAATTAACACTTGTTATATAAGTAGTCAGTAGCACGTCACTGTTGACATTGCCGTTTATTAGACGCAAACGCATTTCAACCGTGTCGCCATTGCTAATTCCGCTGATGCGAAGCACTTTCTTCAGCGCGGTTGCTGCGTCGTTGCGGCCTGCACTATCGCTGTAGTACAGCAACGTTGCATTGCCGTTAAACTCTTGAACGCCAGGGGCATAAGTACGCTGCGACTCGCCGAGGCTGGTGGTTTCCAGCATTTCAAGGTTGCCGGTCATCGACCAGTTAGTCACCTTGATCTGTTCCACCTCGTCAATTAGGAGGCGCCCGTCACGTCCGGTATAAACCTTGGCCATGTCTACACTTTAAGCAACAGCCACCAGTGACACTTTAACGGAGCTAATGCCAGGACGCACTGATGTCACAGCCGGTGCGGAATCGTAACGCCACTTTGTCTGAGGCGGTGCCGCCATGCTCACAGATGTGCCAGTTGTGACGCCCGTCGGCAAAGCGAAGGTGCGTAAAGTTCCAAGCTGGTCGTCGTAATCAGTCAGAAATTTCTCGGCTTCCACATCTGTGATGTTGTCGTAGTTCAGCTCTAGCTTGGCGTTGACGCGCTGGGAGCCGTACAGAATCCTGATCTCTGCGCCGGATTGCGAAGAAAACCGCTTGCTCGGCCAGTCACCTGGGTCAAAACTGCGTGCGGTTGGTGCCAGTTCGGGAAAAGCCATTACTCCGCAACGATGAACCGCGTTGGCGTCAGGATGTCTTGTACCACGATACTTGCGCCTTGAGCGTCTACAGGTACATGCACGGCAGAAATGTCAACCAGTCCGTCTTTGTCAAGGGTGATCTGGTCGATTTGATAAACGCCCTTACTGACTTTAGTGCTCAACAATGTGAAGATAGTTCCGTACAGGGACGAGTCGGAAACGCTGCCACCAGACACAGTGATTTGCCGCTCGATTACCTCTGATGTGGCCGGGTTGTAAACCAGAGCGGAATATGTGCCATCCTCAACGGTGTTGACTGCCACCAACGTTCCAGCGTCCGTGATGACACCGTTGTTGTTGGCTGAATAGCTTGTGGATTCAGTAATTACGCGGATGTAAGAGCCAGGCTCGATAGCAAGTCCAGCGGGGGTAGTTTTGAAACTAATGGTGTGAGTTACGCGGCGGCGGGTACTCATCAAAAAGCGTGCGGTCAGCAGTGCCTGCTCACGGTTGGTGCAGAAATCGGTCAGATCAAAGGTCTGCTGTGTTGTTGCACGTTCGCCAACAGGAAGATCGGCCCAGTTCAAAAACGCTGATGATTGTGCGGGCAAATCGTTTTGCGTCGTAACACGCCACATCACTACGGCGCGGAAATTCGTGCGCTGTGAGGCGTCGATGTAATTAACCTGCAAACTATCCGCAATGATGTTGCCCGCAGTAAAGATCTGCTCCACAGCAATAGGTTGTGTGCTGATCTTGCCGGATGCTTCGTATGGGACTGCAGGAATCAGGCCAAACCGCCCGTTTTTAATTGTGAAGTTGCAAAGGTGCAATGCTGCGTTTTCGTAAATAAAGGAACGGATGTTTTGCACATCTTCTAGTACGCCGTCAAAGAAAATTTTGTTTTCACGCTGGAACAAAGCCGTGGCTTGCAGCGACTCAAGATCTACAAGTTCGGCGGGAACGGTATTGCCAACGCCTTGAGTTTTGTTGGTGAGCAGGTAATAAACGATTTCAGCAAAACGGTTTGTGAAGCCTTCATCCAGTGTCAGTGCCTTGAGCACCCTGATACCGCTTGGCATCCACGCCCTAAGCTGACCAATGCTTGAGATCTTGGAAGAAGACTTGATGCTCAAGCCGATCGTCGACAAGTCATAATATGTAGGTATTGACTTATTTTGTATGAACTCGTTGACGTAAACGATCTCATGTTCTGGACCACTCTCGTTAGATTTTGTGAGTTCCAGGTAGTGACTTACATCAACAAGTTGCGTGTTGTCTTCAAATGCACGGGAGCTAATATCAATTCCGTCGGAGTCAACATATGTTGTAGTAATAAATGGAATTTCAAATTCAACGCTCATGCTGCTATAGCTCCAGTAGCGTGCAATGTCGTTTATGCCGGTCGCCGACACAGTGTAAGTAAAGCGGTCACCACGCCCCCAGTTGCCGGTAAAAGCCGTGACCTCATAATTAACGCTATCCCAGTTATAGTTTGAACCTGTCATCTGTATGTAGACAGGGTTTTCCGCGACAGGTCGAGATGTAGCAGACACAGTAACTGTTATGGATCTGCCGCCTCCAGTGAAAACAAAACTCCCGGTCTGACGCCTGTTGCGATTGCCGGCGGCATATGCCTGCCCCAACACTTCGGTAAGCCATGCCTGGAGTGAATTTGCTTTTTCCCTGGTGCCACCATTTCCATAGGAACGGACAAACGAAACACCACCAGGACCTGATGTTGTCGCAACCGTGCTGCGCTCACCTGGGAGTGAATACATCTCACGGCATGACGCCACATCTACTTTTCTAACGTCGTCTTCGCCTGTTGTTTTTATTAAAAAGCCGCCGTAGGCGTTACTAAGAGAAAGCGTAATTTCGTTGTTTGCCTGTGCGTTTAGGCGCACGAAGCGCTCATTGTCATCGGAATTGATCCAAATATCTGTCCCGCTTCTGGGTACAAGGCGATATTCAAAGTAGTCGCTGGACTGGGGCTCGATGCGGATGTAATTAAACTGATCCACTGGCGATTGCCCGGTGATAACAAAAACTTTCGGGATACGTCGCCACGGTTTTTGTTCTTCGCCATACGCAGCAACGGGGCGCACCATGATCGAAAAACACGAGGTACGCGCAAAGTATTTGTCCATGCGCGGCGTGTTGAGCGATATATTCCGTTGATCTAAATCGACAAGTTTGTAAGGAGTAGGAACAGCATTAAAGTTGCACAGCCCACTGGCGCGGTTCCACACCTGCGAGCGAATCCCAATCTCGATTGCACGGGCATCACGCCTTACTGGACGCACCAGTGCATCATTAAACGCACAGAGGTTCCACCAGCCTGGGCCAATGCGGGTTCTGCTATCGAAGAAATCCCCGTCATAACCAGCAAGATTGTCGATAAGAGTTTGATAGCCAGTCAGTCCAAGCGATGACACGCCGAGCACCTCCGTGCAACGCAGCGTGATCTCCATATTTTCACCAGGCTTCCACAACGTCTTACTGCGTTTTTCAACGACCCAAACACAATTGCCGATGACCCACTTAGAGCCCAGCGTCAGTAAGTCCGTAGCTCGAATGCGCCAAGAATCTGCGGACGCACCCAGGTCTTCCAGATTTACTTCCGTGTCAAAGTCGCCGTTGATGAAGAAATCAGTTTCCGCAAAAGCTTTCCAATTTCCACCGTTGATTTCAAATACGCATGTATCGTCAACAGAAACAGAATTAATTACGCGACGATATTGTTGACGGCTGCCGTTATACGTTGTGATCCCCATCTTGCGGGAATACTCGCGCCCCACACCAGGCTGGCCTCGGCGTTCGGGTAGCGCAGCGTTTTCAATTACATCACCACCTTTGCCGGCAATCTTGCGACGACGTGCTTTTGCGTCGGCTCTAGCAACACCGTCATCGCGGGTAGCCGCTATCGGGGCGCTAATGATTTCCCAGTTAAAGCGGTAACCCGTGCCATTGTGAATTGGCGTTGAAGTGCCAAATTGCGTCTTGCTGGTCGGGTTATAGGCCATCGAAAAGCCATATCTGTCCTCGCCACTACTTGAAGGCGCGGTAAATACATCACGCCCAGATGGTTCCGTGCCAGCAATCTTGGTATTCGGGAAATTTTCACCCGTTTGGGATGACCAGTAAAGCGCATAATCGCGCACGTCAACACTGTTTAATGCGACGGTGCCGACACGAACGCCAGCGATCTCAGGCGCATCCATGCCCGCTTGACCAACAACATATAAACCCTCAAATACTTGATAACTGCCCTTGCTGAAACACCGGCTCCAAACCAGAGATGGGGCAATAATCAGGCCGCCTGTCAGTAGCCCATCACTGCCTGTTCCAGGGCGACCAAAGGGCACCGGAATTACCTGCCCAAGCTCAGCAAGACTGGCAACATTGTCGAAGCTGGTGGTCTGATTAAAACGTGTTGGTCCGATCTGATCGGCAAGTCTTTTGCCTTTGATTTTCTCTGCTGATTTAGCATTTGCCTCAACAGCCAGTGTCGGTGCTTTTGGTGCCAGCAGGATGCTTGCAACCGTTGAAGCCACGCCTAAAACAAGGCTGATAATGGCTAGTGTCATACTAGTAGTTTCATTCCCAATTTCTGGGATATGTGCGTACTCAGCAGGTCGCACACGAGCCCGTAACTCAGCGTGGCGGATGAACTCGCGGTATTCCCGTTCGCTACAGCCCAGCGCTTCAATTAGCGCGACTTCATACGGTAGGAGCGGCGGATCGTAAGAGTTGATGCCGGCTTCCAATCCACGCTGTTGGTCAGACGGTTGATGTAAAGGATTCCGTTCTGCCATGCGACACCAAAAGTCGGTGGAACCGACGCCAGCAATGCGATGTCACCATCGTAGGCCGGAGCGTCAAGGGCAACACAGTATTGATCCAACTCGGTCAGCACTTGGCGTGGCGTCATCGTGTACCAAGCCGGATTGACCTCAGGCGGGTTTTTGTCCATTGCAACCAGCGCGTCAATGACCAAGTGGATGCAATCGGTGTCGCCGTAGACGTACTGCCTACCGATCAGATGCTCACACACTGATTTGCGCTGTAAATGGGATGTTGCCAACTTGGTCAAGGTGGAGTCTGCGCCCTGGGATGTTGCCGCTAACCGCGTCCAACAGACTGTTTAGCTGTACCTCTAGCCCGGTTTCGTTCCAGCTGCCAGACGCACAGCAACCCCAGTACTCGTACAACGTGCGCTCGATCGCTTTTGTCGTTGTATTCCAAAGGACTGTCGTGGTTTTAGCGACCCAGAGGTTGTTCAGCGCATCTGTCGCCCAACTGCGCGTAAGCGGGATGTTGGGAAACTGCAAGGCAGCATCAAGGTTGTCCCCCTGCAGTGTTGCAACCGCGCCGGAAAAAGCGAACGGTAAAAACAGGTGGCCATTCACGCTTTCGTTGATTGCGTAGTTTTGAAAGCGGTAGCGGTCAATATCGCCCGATGGACCGAGTGACAAAAAGTTGCCGTAAGCAAATTCCATTAGACGCCAATCCTCCCGCGGGTTGCGGCACTATTTTGTAGCGTGCGAAGTGCACGGCGCTCGCCTTGTGTTGCACCTTGTTGTGCAGCTTGCGCCATACCTGCGCGGAACTGATCGGCGGTGACGTAATCCACGCTGTTGATGCGCTCCACGGTGTAGCGAACGTCGATTGGTGCAGCATTTGCAGTGTCGCCGCCCATGCCGCCTGCTGCTTGCTCGCCGCTTCCGGGGATCACACTGGAACCACGGGCGCCAGCTGCATAACGACTCATGGCGCCACGCATCTTGCTGGCGGGGATGATGTACTCGGGCTCGCCACCCTCGCCGACAACAGCGCTGGTCGGGCTGGTCACAAAGCCGCCAGTAGCAAAACCCTGTAAACCTTTGTAGGAATCGCCAACAAGATCTAGGTTGCCCGTGCGCTCCATGAATTGGGTATTAGTCTCTGCACCGCCACCTTTTCCACCCAAGCCCGCAAACGCTTTGGCGATGCCGATGGCGATATACACCGCAATCATGCGGGTGCCTTCTTGAATGAGAACGTCACCGACGCTCTTGAGGAAGTCAGCGAATATTTGCTGGGCAGTTTTGGTGCCCTCAATCAGACCAACAATCCCTTGACTCATCGAGTTGGCAATGGCATTGCCAATGCCTTGAGATACGTTTACAGCTACCTGCTGAAGATCCTTTAATTCCTCTTCTGAATCTCTAATAAATTTTGCTAGTGGCTCTTGCTGCTTCTGAATACCTTTTTCAAGCCCTATAAGAGTGGCAATTTCTTTAGGCGTAAAACCATCTTTTTTTAATTTTCTGGCTTTTTCATCAAGCTCCAGCTGGTTACGTTTTTCGCGTGTTACGGCATTCTCGTATTCAATTTGATATTCCAACCCGGCAAGAACGTCGGCGAATTTTTCTTGTCGCTGTTGTTCAATTTCGGCAATATCCTGGGCTGTCTCTTTACGGATAAGGTCTGCCTTAGCCTGTGCAGTCCGGGCGATTGCCAGTTGTACAGAGCTATTCTTCTCAAGCTCCAGCTGCTTTGCGGTTTGGACGCCAAGCTCGGTAAGTTTTTGCTCACCCTGTAGTCTGCGGACCAGTACAGGATCTTTAGCCAGCTCAGCTGCAGCGATCTTTCCAGAAAACTCGCTCTGGCGCTGGATTTCAAGTGTTATAGCTCGCTGCTGGATAAGTGCCTTGGCGACACGCTCTGCTTCGCGTGCAGCGTCTGCAGCAGCTCTATCTTTTTTAGGTTTAGGCGCTGTAATATCTCTTCTGTCTTGCTGAGTAATTGGTATTGAAGGAATAGTTTTACGTAAACCGCCGAACTCTTTTAATATTTTTTGCTGCGCTTCAGGGGTAAGTACAATGCTTTCAGTACCTAGTTCTGAAGCAATTCGACCGCCTTTAACAGTGCCAAGTTCGCGTTCTCTTTGTTGTAAACGTTTTAAGTCTGCCGGTGCTAGATCTTTTTTCAGCGATGCTATTTGTTGTCCAGCAGTTATCTCACCTAAAACCTGATTTACAAGTTGCAGAAATGATGTAAGTGGGCCAGCGATTAAAACGTTCAACTGGGCCGTCAGTAAACTCCACAGCCGTGTTGTTTCGGTTGTTTCAGCACCTAAATCCTGTAGTGCTCTGACTCCTTCATTACCCACAGCCCGTGCCAAATCTTCTGTAAGGAGTGCTGCAAGCTCTTCAACCTTGCCCTGTTCTTCTAGTTGATAAGCCCGCTCTGCTACAGCCTCGCTGCTAAACAGCGACTTTTCACGCATCAGTTCAAGGGCGCCCGCCGTTGAGTTGATGGCAGTTCCCATTTCAATAGCTTGTTGTGCAAATTTGTCTAATTGAGTGCCGATAGCGCTCAACGCAATCTGAGCAGCAAAGCCGGCTGGGCCGCCAACAAGACCGCCAGCTGCACCACCAAGAACAGCGCCAGGGCCGCCGCCAAATAGCAGCGGAAAGCCGGCGCCAAGGGCAACTCCCTGTAACCGCGCCTGTTTAAACGCTGGACTGCCCGGAATATCAAAACGTCCGCCAATAGGACTACTGGGCCCCGTTGTTTTAGGTGGCAATTCTGGGCCTTGAACACCAAAACCTGCGTTTTGTATGCGGCGCCTAGTGTCTTCAGCCTGACGCTGTAAATCATTAGCAACAGCCGCAGCGTCTTCAAAAAAGCTGTTCCAGCTGTTTTGTATGTTTAAACGCTTAGCTGCCGTATTAGTTTTTAGGTCTGTTGCTAAGTCTGCTGCTTCTGTGAAGAAGGTGTTCCAGCTAGTTTGGATGGCTAAACGTTTAGCGGCGGCGCCGGTTTTCAAGTCCGTTGCTAAATCTGCTGCTTCTGTAAAAAAGCTGTTCCAGCTGTTTTGTATGTTTAAACGCTTAGCTGCGGTATTAGTTTTTAGGTCTGTTGCTAAATCTGCTGCTTCTGTGAAAAAGGTGTTCCAGCTGGTCTGAGTATTTATACGTTTAGCAGCAGCATTAGTTTTAAGGTCATTAGCTAAATCTGCTGCCTCTGTGAAGAAGGTGTTCCAGCTGGTTTGGATGTTTAAGCCTTTGGCCGCAGCGTCTACACGCAAATCGGTCGCCAGTTCGGCGGCCTCCTGAAAAAACGTTCGCCATGCCTCTTTAATGCCTTGCTGCTTTACCAGTGCCGGGGGAAGTGCCGGGGTTTGTTGTCCGAGTCCGGCGTCTCCCGGTCTAACTGTGCGTCTGTTAGCTACTTCCTGAGCTATTAAAGAATTTTGTCTGCTTCTCGCGGCATTTGCTTCACCTAGAGCTTGGACGTATTGGCGTACGGCATTTGTTTCTTCCTGTGTGCCAAGCGCTGCTGCGCGTAAATTTGCGGCGGCAACAGATACAGCATTAGAGTAATTTTCTATGCTTTGTATAGCCCTTGGCGCTACAGGATCAAAAATACTCTCATCGTTTACACGGGTTATTTGATTAGCAAGCTGGCTAATCTGGTTCTGCAGCCTGTTAAGACGTTCTTGGCCCCTTACGCCGATTTCAATTTCAGCTCTGTAGGCGGTCACGGCTTCTCGACATCTTCCGGTACTTCAGTTTACGCAGTAAAAAGCCGCCGGGCTTAGCGGCGGCGTTTGGCTTTTTCCAGCTCCTTTTGTTGGTCCTCGTTGAGGATCTGGAAGTAGGCGCTCCAGCCGATTAGCTCTTCGGCTGTCATGCGGTTGCGTACTTCGCTAAGCGTTAGGCCCAGCTCCTTGGCGATGCCGAATTGGAGCATGAGCCAGTTGTCTTTGCGAAGTTCCGCGCTCAGGCTTTTGGGTCGATCGGTTCGGCGTCGTCGGTGATGACCGCCAGCATCAAGGCTTGGAGATCCTTGTCCTTGACTTCG
>Ga0129348_1000243_pt1 | contig 19164 bp, 12 predicted proteins | sample CPBDNA_4_FD_94424 | JGI IMG/M metagenome (GOLD analysis project Ga0129348, IMG submission 94424) | Freshwater to marine salinity gradient microbial communities from Chesapeake Bay, USA - CPBay_Sum_27_0.8_DNA | ecosystem: Environmental > Aquatic > Marine > Coastal | place: USA: Chesapeake Bay...
CATAGGTATCGAGCAAAAGTTCAAGGCTCTGAGCCTGATCACCAGCAATCCTCAGTTCTCGGAGAACTGGAGGCTCGTGCAGCAGTGACCACAAGGGATCTGCACCATAAAACGGATCTGCTGCTGTGGCCGCGGAAAGCCCTCCGGCCATCCACAGCCCTGCAAGCATGACCAGCGCTCTTTGCACCATCGCAGTCACCTCTCGTCGTCGGGTCGCTGTGTTCACTCAGGCACACCTCACTCGACAAGAAATGGTAACGTAGCGCTCCCCCCTTCTGGAGACATCGCATGACCTTACGGACACTCATCGCTCCTGTCCCATCTGCACGGTTTTTTGCTCCTGAGGACCAGGCTGGCGGAAGCGGGGGCTGTCCGGTACTGCATGCCGCGAGCCTCTCCACTCGCATGACCGCCGCAGGAGGCTCCACAAACGCCGCCTGGTGGCCCGAGCAGGTGAACCTCGACATCCTTCACCAGAATGCTCCAGCTGGGAATCCTCTTGGCGAAGATTTTGACTACGCAGCAGCTTTTTCAGAGCTCGATCTCGATTCGGTAAAACGTGACCTGCACGAACTGATGACCACCTCGCAGCCGTGGTGGCCGGCTGATTTTGGACACTACGGCCCGCTCTTCATCAGGATGGCATGGCACAGCGCGGGCACCTACCGTGTCGCCGACGGCCGTGGTGGAGCTGGCTACGGGACGCAACGCTTCGCTCCGCTGAACAGCTGGCCTGACAACGCCAACCTTGATAAGGCAAGACGGCTCCTCTGGCCGATCAAGCAACGCTATGGCCGCCGGCTTTCCTGGGCAGACCTGATGATTCTCGCCGGCAATGTCGCCTTAGAGTCGATGGGGCTTCCCACCTTCGGTTTTGGTGGTGGCAGGACTGATGTCTGGGAATCTCAAGACGATATCTCGTGGGGCCCAGAAACCGAGTGGCTCACGGCCCAGCGATATCGCGGTGAACGTGAACTCGACAACCCACTCGCCGCTGTGGAAATGGGGTTGATCTACGTCAACCCTGAGGGTCCAGAGGGCACGCCAGATCCACTCGCTGCCGCACACGACATCCGTGAAACGTTTGCTCGCATGGCGATGAATGATGAAGAAACCGTTGCATTGATTGCCGGTGGACACACCTTTGGCAAGAGCCACGGAGCTGGCCCAGCGGAGCATGTTGGCCCGGCGCCGGAGGCAGCCGCGATGGAGGAGCAGGGCCTTGGATGGATCAGTCGGTTTGGCACTGGCGTAGGTGGTGACACCATTACCAGCGGTCTTGAAGGAGCATGGACCAGCACACCCACACGCTGGTCACAGGGCTATCTGGAAAACCTCTTTGGCTACGAATGGAAACTGACTAAGAGTCCGGCAGGAGCCTGGCAATGGGAACCGGAAGATGAAGCCTCTGCCCACCCGGTACCAGACGCACATAACGCGGACGAATCACATCCTCCGATGATGTTCACGACAGACATCGCCCTCCGTATGGACCCTCAGTACGGTCCCATCGCCAGGCGTTTCCGTGCGGACCCGCAGTTGTTTGCGGAATCATTTGCAAAGGCCTGGTACAAGCTCACCCATCGGGACATGGGGCCCGTTACACGTCTGCTCGGTCCAGACGTTCCGCCAGCACAGCTGTGGCAAGATCCTCTACCGCCGGTTGACCATCCCACGGTGACGGCAGCCCATGTTGAGGCACTCAAGGTCAGCCTGCAGACGTCTGGGTTGTCGGTTTGCGAACTTGTGGAGACTGCCTGGGCGTCTGCCTCCACCTATCGAGGCAGCGACAAGCGTGGCGGAGGCAATGGGGGGAGGCTTCGACTGGCTCCACAGAAAGACTGGCCGGTCAACAAGCCTCCACAGCTTGCTCGCGTGCTTTCAACTCTGGACAAGATTCGGGCATCCTTCAATGCAGCCCAGACAGATGGCACTCAGGTCTCGCTGGCAGACCTGATCGTACTCGGTGGCTCTGCGGGCATTGAGGAGGCGGCCCGCCGAGGCGGCCATACGGTCACAGTGCCGTTTGCGGCCGGACGCACCGACGCAACCGCAGAGATGACTGATGCTGAGTCGTTCGCCGTATTGGAACCGCGGTCCGATGGTTTCCGTAACCATCACGCCGCCATCGTTGATCGCCCTCCTGAGGAACTCCTTGTTGACCGAGCGCAGCTTCTCACGTTGTCCGCCCCCGAGATGACCGTCTTGATCGGTGGCTTGCGAGTGCTCGGAGTGACTAGTGGCGACGACCCGACGCAAAAAATGGGCGTCTTGACCGACAGGCCCGGGACGCTCAGCAACGACTTCTTTCGGAATCTGCTCGATATGAGCACGACCTGGCACCGCTCGCCCAGTTGCGACCACTTCTTTCATGGCGTTGATCGCACGACCGGCGCATCCCGATGGACCGCGTCCCGTGTGGACCTGGTCTTCGGCTCTCACTCCCAACTGCGAGCCATCGCAGAGGTGTATGCCAGCGACGACGCCGTTGAAAGCTTCCTGAACGATTTCATCGCAGCCTGGGTCAGGGTGATGAACCTCGACCGCTTCGACCTACCGCGACCGTAAGGACTTCGGTGGCTCAGCTGCGAAGCCGAAGTTCTCAGCACCGAGGGGCGTGACCCACACCGACAGCAACGACAACGAGCCAGTCCTCATAGCCGAACCGGCCTCGGCCGTCGCCCGCTCAGCCAAACAGAGCCACAGCTCCTTCCACCGCAGATCCGCCCGGCTCGGCATCAGGTCTTTCGTCAGAATTTTCCAGAGCCCCATTTCTGCCACCTCAAGACACTTGCTACCTGAGCCGGAAAGAGACACGCTGAGCCAACATGAATCCGTGCCGTTTATACCGGCATCCCCATGGAGTATCCCATGCGATTGCTCTCCATACTGATCACGTCAGTTGTCTGCACGGCTACGGTTCTCACCGGCGCACTCGCAACGGCTGTCGAGCGACCAAACATCGTCTTCATCCTGGCAGATGACCTTGGCTACGGCGACATCGAGGCATTCGGGGGCGATCTCTGCAATGTCGACACGCCTCACTTCGATGCACTCTGCGCCCAGGGGATGAAGTTCACCAACGCCCACGTGACCAACTCCGTCTGCGTACCCAGCCGCACGTCGATCATGACTGGTCGATATGCCTTGCGGTTTGCCCCACCAGCCCAAGGGGGCCCCTGGGGCTTCCTTGGCCTGCAGTTCCCCACCACGCAGTTCACCCTCGGACGGATGCTGAAGCAGGCTGGCTTCACAACGGGCTACGTTGGCAAGTGGCACCTCGGCACACAGATGGCAACCCGTGATGGCGGCATTCAGAACGCCGCAAACACCGACTTCACCGAGCCCCTTGAGGTTGGCCCACGTGACTATGGATTTGACGAGAGTTTTATTCTGCCCGGCTCTCTCGACATGTTTCCCTACGCGTTCATCCACAATCACCAGTGGGTTGGCGATGTGACAGCGGAGAAAGGCTGGAGCGCCTTCAACCGACGTGGGCCGGCGGCTGAAGACTTCGAAGACGTCAACGTACTCGACACCTTCTGTAGCCAGGCCGAGCACTTCATCACCACGCAGGCCACAGTCGACACGCCCTTTTTCCTCTACGTTGCCCTCACCGCCCCCCACACTCCCACCTCCCCCTCACAAGAGTTCGAAGGCAAAAGCCGCATCGGCCTCTATGGCGACTTTGTGATGAATGCCGACGCCTGCATTGGCCGCGTGGTGGAGGCGTTGAAGAAAAACGGGCTCACTGAAAACACTTTGGTGATTGCCTCTTCTGATCACGGTCCCGGTCACTACTCGGGCCGGCTGCGGAAGGCGACCGCCAACCAGATGCAGGAGATGGAGAAAGACGGTCATCGCCCAAACGGCCCTTGGCGAGGCTACAAGTTCTCCGTCTTTGAAGGTGGAACACGTGTGCCCTTCGCTGCCAAGTGGCCTGGCGTCGTACAGCCAGGGAGTACATCCGACGCCCTGATCGGTCTTCAGGATCTGATGGCCACCACCGCCGAGATTGCCGGCGTTGCTTTGGCAACCGACCAGGCCCCCGACTCGGTCAGTGTCCTGCCACTCATCAAAGACGCGACCGCACCGCCACCTCGCACATCGATGGTGATCCAGGGCACTCGCGGCAGCAGTCTTCGCGAAGGTGACTGGAAACTTGTGCTCTGCCCGGGTAGCGGGAGCGCAGGCCCGTTCTTCACTGAGCCGGAAGCTGACGCCGCATGGCGATCAGCAGTCAAAGCCTTCGGCCGCAAGCCAATGTCCGCCGACGAACTTGAGCAGCCTCCGTTTCTGCAGCTGTTCAACCTTGCGAAAGATCCCGGTGAAACCACCAACCTGGCCGCGGCTCATCCAGAACGAATCCGCGAGATGATCGCTACCTACCGAGAGATCCTTGAGAGCGGCCGCAGCACGCCCGGCCCCACACTTCCCAATGGCCGGAAGCTCAACGTGTTTCAACCCGTTCCATCTTTCGTCTGGGCAGAGACTGGCGGGCGTTCGCCCTAGCGTTCACATGCTGAACACGAACAGGGCAGCCGAGAGTGTGACAAGGACACGACTCATCACCCCTCCAGTGTCGTCGTGACCGTCGTTGGGTAGACTCGTGGTTTCGGGGACTAGGCACCGTTTGTGAAGAGAAGGACTTGGGGTATGCACCGCACACGTCGCGCGATTCTGGCCAGTTTTGTTATTGCCACCATCACGGCGGCACCACTGCTCCAGGCAGCAGACACCGGCCCACAGCCACCTGCCTCGCAGCCAAATGTTGTCTGGCTCTCGGTTGAAGACATGAGCCCTTGGCTGGCTGCGTACGGTGATGAGACGGTGGCAACGCCTCATCTCGATCAGCTCGCCGCCGAGGGCGTGGTCTACGACAACGCTTTTGCCACGTCGCCCGTCTGTGCACCGGCTCGCTCATCCCTGATCACCGGCATGTTCTGCACCCGCATCGGCACGATGCAGATGCGGAACAACTCGCCAAGCCCAGCGGCCGTCGAGAAAAACCCCGAGGCCTACCGCGAGATTCCCGGCTATGAAGGCCTGCCGCCAGCCTTCGTTCGCTGCTTCCCCGAGCACCTGCGGGCGGCAGGCTACTACTGCACCAACAACTCCAAGAAGGACTATCAGTTCAAGGAGCCGGTCACGGTCTGGGACGAGAGCAGTCGGAACGCTCACTGGAAAAACCGAGCTGACGGCCAGCCCTTTTTTGCCGTCTTCAACCATACAGGTACCCATGAGAGCCAGACCTTTCCCGATACCAAGCCAGCTCCACGTGTGCTTGCTCCAGAAGACGCTCCCCTCCCTCCCTTTTATCCCGACACGCCTGCCGTCCGTGAGGCCGTCGCTCGCACCTACGACAACATCGTTCGAATGGACACCTGGGTGGGGAAGCAGATGGCCGAACTCAAGGAAGCCGGGCTCCTCGAGACCACGATCGTGATCTTCTTTAGCGACCACGGCGTCGGCCTACCTCGCGGGAAACGTTCCTGCTTCGACACCGGCACACGCGTCCCCCTGATCGTGCGATATCCCGATGGCCGCGATGCGGGAACCCGTGAAGACCGCGTGGTGAGCTTCATCGATTTCGGGCCTTCGGTTCTCTCTCTGGCAGGCATCCAGCCCGACAGCCGTCTTGATGGCACGCCCTTCCTCGGCACCTTTGCCACCGAGCGTGACGACTATCGAAATGGCCACGCCTACGCCAATGCAGACCGCTTCGACGCGGTCTATGACCGGGCTCGTACCGTTTCCAATGGTCGCTACCGCTACACACGCAACTTCATCACCGATCTCCCCTATCTGATTCGCAACGCCTACCGCGAGCGAATCCCCATGACCTTTGATCTCTATGCCCTGGAAGAGACTGGCCCGAAGACTCCGGCGCAGTGGCAGATGGCCGCCAAAAGCCGACCGGCCGAAGAGTTCTATGATGCCGAAGCAGACCCATGGGAAGTGGTCAACCTGATCGATGCTCCGGAGCACCAGGAACAGATCGCCGCCATGCGCAAGCACCTCGATGCGTGGATCGAGGCCACTGGCGACCTTGGCTTTGTCCTTCCGGAGACCACACTCGTCCGCCAGCACATCTGGCCACCGGAAGGCGTGCAGCCCACCACACCAACTGCCGAGATCAGCGACACCGCGGTACAAAAGGATGGCCGCACCGCCTTTGCCGTGAGTCTCACCTGCGAAGATCCAGCCGCGTCGATCGGCTACCGCCTCAGCACCAGCAAGAACTCCAAGGGACCGTGGCAGGTCTATACAGGTCCCTTTGAAACAACTGGTGAGCAGCGGTTTCTGGAAGTGCAGACCCATCGGATCGGACATCTGCCCGCAACGACCGGTGCGTTGCTCGGGGGTGAGTAGCAGGACTTCGAGTTCTGTTGTGAGTTGGCATATTTTGCTCGGCACCGCTCCGGAGTCGCGTCAGCATGGAAGCACCGTCCACGAAACCTGTCCGCCGTGTCCGCGGCATCCTCGCTGTGGGTGCGATCATCATGCTCACGCTTGCGATGGGCATCGTCGCGGCTGTCGCCGCTGCCTGGATCTACTTCCATCCGAAGTACGAGTGGACTCGTGGAGTCGTCTACGGCGAACGGAACGGCACCGAACTCACACTCGACGTCGTCTCGCCAGCCAAGCCCAACGGAGTTGGCGTGGTGTTCGTCGTCAGCGGTGGCTGGAAGTCGGGCACGGGCTCCTTCCGCCCCTGGCTCGCGGCTCCGCTGCTGCGACACGGCTACACGGTGTTTCCCGTTTACCATCTCTCCCAGCCCGATGCCTCCGTTAGTGAGATCTTTGAGGATGTCTCGCGTGGCGTGCGGTTTGTCAGGGCTCATGCGAAGGACTACGGGATCGATCCGAACCGGCTGGGGGTGACTGGTGGCAGCGCCGGCGGCCACCTCTCGCTGATGCTCGCAACTCGCGGGGAACCAGGACCTGCCGATGCCGAGGATGCGGTCGCTCGCGAAAGCAGCGGCGTGCAGTCGGTGGCGATCTTCTATCCCGTCACCGACCTGACCGACCTGACCGGGTCGACCGAATTCGCCGGAGATGGCCAGCCGCCGAAGAGTTTTCTCAAGGCCTTCCGGCAAGAACCGCTTGACCTGCCGCGATGGCAGGAAACCTCGCAAGCCCTCTCCCCGATTCTCCACCTCAGCGAGCGTCTTCCTCCCACGCTGATCCACCACGGCAACGCCGACACACTCGTGCCCTTTAGTCAGTCAAAGAGGTTTATCGAGAAGGCGGAGCAGCTCGGCTGCACCGTGCACCTGAAAGAGGTGCCCGATGCTGGCCACGGCTGGCTGACAATGCCGCTGGATATCATGGCCTTTGCCGACTGGTTCGACCGTACGCTCTAACGGCCTCACGTTTCGACGTTTTCCATCTGACGCTCTCGCACACTCCCCTTTGGCTTTTCTTCTCATGTCTCACCGACCGACTTTTCTGAGGGCCGCCTGCGGTGTGCTTCTTCTGCTGACGGGTGCTGCATTCGCTGACAACAACGTCCCTGACAACAACCAGCACGGTTGCGACTACGCCATCGTGATCTCAAAGGCGACCGCAGGCGATCCTGCCTGGCAGCAGGTCGTCACTGCCCTCCACACAAAGCATGCTGCTCGCGGCGTGCTGGTGTTTGAGTACGACACCGCTGTCGACGAGGTCGCCCAAGGCCTCACCGAGCATATGCCCGCCTACACCTGCATCGTGGCCACGCCAGCAGAAGCAGGCCGCGACTTCGTGGCGAAGGTGCATCAGTTCACCCGCAGTCTCGACGAAGATCCCTACACCGACACGCTGTGGGGCATCCTTACCGGCTTCGATGCGGCCAACGCCCTCTCGATCGCCACCCATGCCGAGCCCTTGCGAATCGAACGAGTCACCTCCGGCACGGAACTCGCCATGGATCGCGTCAGGGAGGGCGTCTGGTTCTCTGAACTCGAGCCAAACCTGAAGGTGGTCAAACCTCGCGACACCCCAGCTGAGCGGGCCTTCACGGAAACAGACACGACCGCAGCGATTGCCTCCCGCCTCTCAACAGGGCAGACGGACCTTTTTGTCACCTCCGGCCATGCTACGGAGCGGGGCTGGCAGATCGGCTTTCGCTATCGCAACGGCACGTTTCGCTCCGAGGCTGGCCAGCTCTTTGGTGTTGAGACCTCGGGCAATCGTTTTCCGATTCACTCCGAAAACCCGAAGGTCTGGCTACCGATTGGCAACTGCCTCGCCGGCCACATTGACGGCCCCGATGCACTCGCCCTCGCGTTTCTCAACGCTGCAGGGGTGCACCAAATGCTGGGCTACACCGTCCCCACCTGGTTTGGCTACGCAGGCTGGGGCTGCCTCGACTACTTTGTCGAACAGCCTGGCCGCTACACGCTTACCGAGGCCTTCCACGCCAACGGCCATGCCCTGATCTACAACCTGGAACAGGCCAGGCAGGGCAAGCCGGTCACCGTTCCACTTGAGGGGCTCCGCTTTGATCGCGACGTGGTTGCATTTTACGGCGACCCCGCCTGGGAAGCCCGGATGGCAGACGGGCCTCTCAACTACAGCCAGTCCTTGCAGACAATGCCCCAACCCGACGGTCGTTTACTGCTCACGCTCGACATCACACCGCTGCGTGAGAAAGACTCCTTCTCAACGGTGAACACGAACGGTTCCCAGCGGGGTGGCCGACCGCTGGTGGCCTACCTCCCGCAGCGTCTGCTCGATCTCACGCTCGTCGCAGGCGACGCGTACGAACCTGTCCTCACAGACCGCTTTGTGCTTGTTTCCCACCCAGGCCCTGACTGGAATGGCGAACCGATCCGCATCGTGTTTTCTGGTCGTCCAGCAGCTGCAGCGATCGTCGGAGACACTCCGTGATGCAGGCCACGCCAGCAGCCACCGCTGCCCAGCTGCATACCTGGTGCGGCCGGGAGGTCGAGTTTCTCGCTGCAGCTCCCGGTCGAATCAACCTGATTGGTGAGCATGTTGACTATCAGGGAGGCCTGGTGCTGCCAGCAGCCATCGACCTCAGTGTCTTTGCTGCGGCTGCTCGTCTCGACGAACCGGTCATCCGCCTACACACCTCCTTTCCAGGAGCAGACGAGGTGGTGATTCCGCTTGCGTCTCTGGCCTCTCAGTCTGGACCAGCCGCCTGGGCGAACTATCCAATCGGTGTGCTCGCCTGCTACCAACAGGCCGGCCACGCGACCGGTGGCCTTGCGATCGCCTTTGATGCGAGCCTTCCCGCCGGAGCAGGTCTCAGCAGCAGCGCTGCCTTTGAGGCCGCCACGGCCGTGATCATCGAACAGGCACTCGGCATCAGGCTTCCTGCCCGTGACCGCGCCCTGCTCTGCCAGCAAGCAGAGCACCGGTATGCCGGGGTGCCGTGCGGCATCATGGATCAGCTTGCAGTGAATGCGGGCCAGGCTGGTCACGCCCTGCTGATCGACTGCCAGTCGCTTGAAGTCAGCCCCACGCCTGTGCCCGACAGTGTGGCGATGGTGGTTGTCGACAGTGGCGTCAAGCATGCCCTCGCCGACGGAGAATACGCCAAGCGACGCGCAGACTGTGAAGCTGCGGCCCAAACACTCGGGGTCAGTTGTCTGCGTGAGGCCAGCCCAGAGTTGGTGATTTCCGCCCAAACGCAGCTTGGCGAGCGAATCTTCCGCCGGGCGCGGCATGTGGTCACGGAAGTTGAGCGAACGCGACAGTTTGCAGCCGCGTTGGCTGAGCACCATCTTGAAGAAGCCGCTCGGTTAATGGCCGCCAGCCACGCCTCGTTACGAGACGACTTCGAGGTCAGCTGTGACGAGCTCAACACTCTTGTGGAGATTGCCAACGGCATGGGCATCCGTGGATCGCGGATGATGGGAGGGGGGTTTGGCGGCAGTACGATCCAGCTCGTTCCTGTGGCAGATGCTCCAGCGATTGCTGCCGCGATTGAACACGCTGCCGGCGGGCGTGGGCTTCGCGTGTCGGCTTTTCCGGTCACAGCTGCAGCGGCAGCAGCGCCGGTTGCGTTGTGACCTCTCCAAGCAGATCATCCTGACAGGGAGTGACTGCGGTCGAGAAGCCGCCGCGTGCTGCGGCCGACCTGCCGCGTCCCTTGTCGAGTGGTTTCTGGACAGACTGCTCGTGTCGAGAGAAGCCGATGTATCAATGCTCGTGAGGTGCCTGCCGTGACCGTTCGCCACCTGCTCTGTTTTGCTGCGCTGCTTGCGGCAGCTTTCGCCGTTGCCTGCGAGACTCGCGCCGAGTTTGCCGACCCTGCCTGGCAGTACACGACAAAAGCCCCCGACGCCGGCTGGGAAAAGCCTGGGTTCGACGCTTCAGGATGGAAAACCGGCTTCGGCGGCTTCGGTGATCCCTCTACACCGGGGTCCCGTGTCAGCACCACCTGGTATACGCCGGAGATCTGGCTGCGACGGACCATCACCCTCGACGCCGTGCCTGCCGAGCCCGCCCTGCTGATCCATCACGACGAAGATGCTGACGTGTTTATCAACGGTGAGAAAGCCGCGACTTTCGCAGGCTTCATCACCGAGTTTCAGCTCCACAAGCTCGATACGGCCGCGGCCAATCTGCTGAAAGCCGGCGAGAACCTGATCGCGGTCCACTGTCGCCAGACCGGCGGTGGGCAGTCGATCGACGTCCACATCGTTGACGCTGCTGCTGTGCCAAAACTGCCAAAGCCCAAGCGGCCTGAACAGCCGTTCGTCTCGGAGCTGATCACCGCATGGGGCGAGAAGGTCACTCCCGAGAATGCCTGGCGGGAGTATCCCCGGCCGCAGCTTGTGCGGGAGAACTGGACCAATCTCAACGGCACCTGGAACTATGCGATCACCCCGATCAGCGCTGATGCTGCGAAGGAATGGGATGGGGACATTCTCGTCCCATTCGCAGTGGAATCGAAGCTCTCTGGGGTGCAACGGCTGCTGCACGACGACCAAGCCCTCTGGTATTCCAAGACATTCACCGCCACCCCGTCCGCTGCTCATCGCACGCTGCTGCATTTCGAAGCCTGCGACTACGCGATGAAGGCATGGCTCAACGGCGTCCACATCGGCAGCCATGTTGGTGGCAATCTGCCGTTTGCTTTCGACATTACCGACGCTCTGGCCGCTGCGGAAAACGGCCTGAGTGAGCTGATCGTTCGCGTGGAAGATGCCACCGGCGATTACCAGCTGCGAGGCAAGCAGAACGTCCGGCCCCACGGCATCTTCTACACCCAAGTCTCTGGGATCTATGGCACCGTCTGGCTTGAGCAGGTGCCCCAGACCTACCTCCGCGACATCGGCATCGACACCCGCTGTGATGGCACGGTGACCTTCACGCTCGATGTGGAAGGTCCGCAGCAGGAAGTCGAGATCGCCGCAGCGCTCAATGGCAAAACGGTTGCTGTCGCTGAGGCAGCGACAGCAGGCGAGTCAATCCAGCTAACAATCCCCGAGCCCAAGCTCTGGAGTCCGGATTCCCCCACACTCTACGACCTCACCATCCGCGTCGGTGACGATCGCGTGACAAGTTACTTTGGCATCCGTGAAGTTGGCCGAGAGCAAGACGCCGAAGGCCACTGGCGGTTGACCCTCAATGGCGAACCGATTTTCCACTTCGGCCCTCTCGACCAAGGCTGGTGGCCCGACGGCCTCCTCACACCTCCGTCTGACGAGGCGATGCGTTGGGATGTCGACTACCTCAAGGCCGCTGGCTTCAACATGATCCGCAAGCACATCAAGGTGGAGCCGAGGCGGTTCTATGCCTACTGCGATCAGATTGGCATGCTTCTCTGGCAGGACCAGGTGGCTGGCTTCCCCAACCCACCATGGACCCGTCTCGATCCGAATCCAACCGACGTCGAGTGGCCCGAGGAAGCCCGTGCTCAGTTCATGGACGAGCTCGACACGATGATCACTCAGCTCGACACGCATCCGAGCATCGCGGTCTGGGTTCCCTTCAACGAAGCATGGGGCCAGCACCGGACCGTTGAGGTGGGCGAGTGGACGGTCGCTCGTGACCCATCACGCATCGTCAACATTGCCAGCGGTGGCAACTTCTGGCCTGCCGGCCATATCGTGGACGAGCATCGTTACCCCCATCCTGGTTTCCCCTTCCACCTCGACACCAACGGTCGCTTCGACGACTTCATCAAGGTGGTCGGTGAGTTTGGCGGCCATGGCCTTCCGGTCCAGGGTCACCTCTGGGACAACTCAACGCGAAACTGGGGCTACGGCGGACTCCCTAAGAACAAGGCTGAGTACCTCGAGCGGTACCGGGAATCGATTCGGCGGCTTGTCGAGCTCAAGGGCCGAGGCATCGCTGCTGGCGTCTACACCCAGACCAGCGATGTGGAAGGCGAGATCAACGGACTGGTCACCTACGACCGGGCTGAGATCAAAATCCCTGCCAAGCAGCTCAAGAAGATGCATGAGCAGCTCTACAAGTAGGGCGTCTCCCCCCAAGGAATCAGCCAGCAAAGGTGGCCACGAGCTTGAGCACCGTTCGGGCGGTCAAAAGCGTGGTCACCACCAGGCCTAGTGACGCCATCACGAGCATCCAGCGGGGAATCTTCCTGGCCCCCGTCAGTTCCGGCCGGGTCGCCAGATAGAGCAGCGTGGCTGCGAGTGCGGGCAGTCCCAGCACGGTCGATGCCTGGGCGACTGTAATCGCAGCAACAGGCTTGATGCCCATCAGCTGGCAGCCAATCGCAATCCCCATAGCGATCAGTAGAGCGGCCACCGTCGCATGCTTCGTGCCGCGGTCATTCATCGTTTCTCCAAAGCCAAAGCCGTCAGCAAGCATGTTGCCGCCGATCAACGCGTTGACCATGAAGGCCCCAAAGCCACCAGCAAAGATGCCGGTGCTGAAGACGAGGGTGGCATAACGGCCAAACAGCGGCTCAAACTGCCGGGCGACATCGCTGACGTTGGTGAGCGTGGCGGGATCGACATCCGTACCATGCAGCGCCGCAGCCGCTGTGCTCATCAGGATCACCGAAACACCGCCGAGCACCATGATGCCGGCGAGAGAGTCGACCATGCCCTTGCGTGCATCAGCGATTCCCCAGCCGCGGGCCCGCACGTTGTAAGCCTGGTAAAAGGCTCCTGCCACAGAAAAGGTCGTTGCCACTAGGGCCTGCAGCACCGTCACATTTGCATCCGCCTTCGGTGAGAGCAGCATCGCAAAGCCACCTTCGGGCGGCGATGGAATCAGCCCTCGCAGCATGGCGGCAACGTCTGGCCTAGCCAACACGAAGTTCACCAGGAACGAACAGACCACGACCAGCACGATACCCTTCAGGAGTTTCTCGACCGGCTTGTAGAGATTGCTGAATCGGTAAATCACCGCGATCACAAAGGCATTGACCGCCAGCAGCACTGCCACAGGCATCAGCGGAGAGCCGTCGCTGCCCAGCGGCAGCCCAAAGGCCTGCAAGGCGGCCACCACAGCGATGTTGTTGCTGACCTGAAAACCCACCACGACGAGAAACAGGCAAAGCCCCACGAACGCAGCAACACCTCGCCCTAAACGGGCGGCAACCTCGCCAAGGAGTGTTCGCTCAAACACAACCCCAAGCCGTGCCGAAAGCACGATCATGCCCCACATCAAGGCAGCCGCGGAGACCACCACCCAGAGCATGGAGTAGCCGTAGATTGCTCCCGTCTTGGAGCTCATCAGCATGCTGCCAGGTCCACAGACCACGGCTGCCACAATGATCGCTGGCCCAACTGACCGAAGAACTGAGAGCAGTCCCTGCATCGCGTATCCCCCTACAAAACGCTGATTACTCGATGCGTAGGATAGCCCAGCAACCCCCTGCTCTGCGACCGAAACAGATCAGTACTTAAAGCCAACGCCCACATCGATGCCGTCAGCAGAGAGTTCCGATGTCACGTTGGTGCCAGGGATGGGGCCACGAGGCGTTTGCCAGGGGCCACTCACGCTTCCGGTGAAGAAGTGGGCATAGGCCACCGACACATTGAAGCGATCAGAGATGTCGTACGTGCCGCCGAGCGTGACCGCCTGCTGCATCACGAAGGGGGAAGCGACATTCGCAAAGGCCTGATCCTCACCGATCGGCTTCGTGTTGTAGGAGTAGCCAATCCGCAGCCGAGTGGCCTCGGAGTAGCTGTACTCGGCACCCGTGGCCACAGCAAACATGTCGGCCACATCAAGACCTCGCACACCGCCCTCTGGCGTGAAGCCAGACGCCGAATACGGAGTCGTCGCTTCAAAGTTTAGGTAGCGAAGATCGCAGGCAAACTTCCAGTGTTCAAAGCCGCGGTAGGCCGCTCCTATCGAGAGCACCGGTGGCGCATCGACCAGAAAGTTTATTGTGCGAGGCGAGCCGTTCGGGGTGCTCGACGCATACTGAAACGGAACGAATGACTGCAGACTGCGGTACGAAATCCCAAAATCAATGTCGTAGTCGGTCTCGTACCAGGCGCCAAACATGAAGCCGCCGCCCCAGTGGTAGCCCGTGTGGGTCAGCGGGGGATACACAGGCTGCCCGCCCTGCATGTCGGGGGCCGCGAGGATGCCGGGATCAACCGCCAGCGATGCGATATTGATGAGCGGTGAGAAACTGATCGAGAGTTGATCTGTCAACTGGTAGGCCAGCGTGGGCGCGATCTGCAGCAAAATGTACTGTGAGAAGATCGGTCCGACACCAAAGCCCTGCGGTGGGCGTGGCGACACCAAGGGGTTTTCTGGGCTACCGGGATAGTTCACTCCAAACCCCGCGAGCGTCATCAGCCCAACACCGTACGACATTCTCGAATCATCCGGCCGATACACGAAGCCGAAGTTCGGAATGGGAAACGCACCACTCTCGCTGGCAGTCCGCCCCCCCACATCCATTGGCGGCATACCTGGCCCAAATGCTCCAGCATCGACCTCGGATGAGAGCGACGCATAAGGCATAAAGACTTCAAGTGCCATGTCCGCCGAGTTCGGCAATGCCGTCAGCGTGGCAGGATTCCAGAGAAAGGCCCCGAGCGTATCAAGGGGGAGCGCCGTCGACGCCCCGGCGATCGAGCGATTAATGGGGCCGGCGCCAGTAAGCAGTGGGCCGTACTGGGCGGCTGCTGATGATGCCCACACGCTCGCCAGCACCATCATGAGACCGACGCTCAGACGTTGCCGCCATCCGATCATGAGGATTTCCTCGGAGAGGCTCCGCACCAAACCAGGATGTCAGCCTGTGGACATCTTTGGGTGGTATCGGTCATGCCGATGAATCTGGTTGTGCCGAATGACAGGCCCCAAGAAAAGCCTCCCAAACCCCCAGGCTTTTCAGCCGGTGCTAGACAGACGCGGACGAGGCCTTCAGGCCAGTCACCTGAAAGATCTCCATAGGCTCCTTGCCTTTGAGAGGCACAAGCCCGAGCGACACGCCTTCGCAGACATCCGCCACACGCATCCAGGTCGTCCTGCTCACGCAGACGGAGCCTGGCATTGCTGCATGCTCGATACGAGAGGCCGTGTTCACTGCGTCACCCCAGATGTCGTACTGATACTTGCGATGCCCCACGACGCCGGCAAACACCGGCCCGCAGTGGACACCAACCCGCACCTGCCAGCGCGGAAGTGCCTTCGCCACCTGTTCGGCCATCTCCAGACCACAGCGGACTGATGCCAGCGCGGCATCTCCCTCTGTGCCAAGTCCAGCAGCAGCCATGAACGCATCGCCGATCGTCTTGATTTTCTCCAGCCCATGATGCGTACACGCCGCCTCCTGCACCTCAACCATGGTCTGTAGATGCTGCAGAAGTTCCTCCGGGGTGGCCTGCTCAGAAAACGCCGTAAAGCCAACCACATCACAGAACAACACACCCACGTCATCGAATCGGCGTGGCCGTACGCTGCTGTTGTTCTTCAACTCGGCTGCCACATCGGGAGGCAGAATTACATGCAGCAGTTCATCCGACCGCTTCTTCTCCTGCTCGATACGGTCGAGGTATGCCTGCTCGCGGTCACGAAGTCGCTTCTTCTCAAGGCTGGCATTGATCCGTGTTCGCAGGAACACCGGGTCACACGGCTTGCGGAGATGGTCATCAGCCCCGAGCGCAATGCAGCGAACAACCGTCTGCGGCTCGTCGTCCGCGGAGAGCACGATCACGGGGATCGACTGCAGCTGCGGATCGGCCTTCAGCTGCTCAAGCACGGCCATTCCATCAAGCCGTGGCATCCAGAGATCGAGAAGAATCAGATCAAACGGCTGCTCACGGATTCGCTCCAGGCAAACAACACCGTCTTCCGCAAAGCCCACCTCATGCCCCAGTTGCTGCAGACGCCGTGAAAGGATCTCCCTATTCACAGCGCTGTCATCGACCACCAGGATTCTCCCTGGCTGTCCCGTCGGCAAATGGACATCGGCGACCTCGCGGCTGACTGCATAAACACCCGTGCCGTCGCTACCGCCCGTTATCACCCGCTCACTGATGACACCAAGCAGTCTCTCGGCAGCCCCCCGGATCTTGCCAACATCCGCTGCGATACTCGCCTCCCCAGCAGCCGTCGCTTCCTCAGCAACGAGTTCGGTGTAGCCAAGAATCTGATTGAGCGGCTCGCGAACTTCACGGTCAATCGTCTCGGGAGGCACCGGCGTGACCGTCCGGGCAGCTGGCGCAAGCGTTGACTCAATGACGGTCAGCAGTCGCTGACCAGCGGCATGGATCTTCTGCAGATCGTGCACAATCTGCTCGTGACCAGCATCAGACGCATCCTCAATGGCGATCTCGCTGTAGCCAAGGATGTGGTTGAGCGGCGAACGAAGTTCATGCCCCACAGACGCTTCGTGCGTGCTCATGACTGCCGAGGCCCTAAGAACTGCTCGATCTTTTCAAGCAGCCGGACAAACTCCACAGGCTTCGTCTCATACTCATCACAACCAACATCCAACGCCTTTTCACGATCTCCTGCCATGGCATGCGCCGTGAGGGCAATGATGGGAATCTGCCCAGTTTCCTCTGCCGCCTTGATCCGCTTCGTGGCCTCCCAGCCATCGATCAGTGGGATATTCATATCCATCAGGATTAGGGCTGGAGAGTCGGCCGAAGCCTTCGCCACAGCCTCTTCCCCATCAACAGCGACCGTCACCGTATACCCCTTCCGCTGCAGCCGGCGAGACAGCATGTCGCGATTAAGTTCGTTGTCTTCAACAAGCAGGATCGTGGACATAAAAATCTACTCTGGAAAAAACTTAGTTGAGCGGAGAAGGGTGTGGATTCAGGTGCAGACGGTCTCGCAGATACTTGGAGACATCCTTTGCCGTCGTGATGCTTTTGGGAATGATGTCAACAACCCCTCCATTCATCTGCGCGCGTTGTGCTGGTGTTACATCCATGGCCGACACCACCACAACCGGCACTGCATCACCTCCAGGAATCTGACGAAACCGTTTTAGGAACTCAAAGCCATCCATCTCCGGCATCATCAGATCGAGCAGAATGACCACTGGAAGTTCGGCCTCAACCAACTCCAGCCCAACTCGTCCGTTCTCAGCTTCAAGAACCCGCCAGCCATCTTTTTTCAGAAGCCGCACAATCTGCTCACGGCTCGCCTCGTCGTCTTCGACGACCAAGACCGGCCGGCCATCACGGTCCTTCCTGTGTCGCGCCATGATTTCCCCGAGACGCGACCAGTCAACAGGCTTCGTGAGGTACTGCGAGGCGCCCACGGCCACTCCCATATCACGGCTGTCGGTGACCGTCACCACGACCACGGGAATCTGTGAGGTCTTCGGATCGTTGCGGAGCGCCGTCACCACCTCCCAGCCATCCATTTCAGGCATCATCACGTCGGTGGTCACCGCCATGGGCTGCAGCCTGCGTGCCATCTCCACACCATCGCGCCCGTTCGCGGCAAGGTGGACATCGAAGCCTTCTTTGGTCAAAAAACGATCCATCAGTTCCAGCATCACAGGATCGTCGTCGATCACCAGAATCGAGGGCTGTTTCCCTTGGCTCGTCGCTTCTCGCTTATACGCATCGAGTGGAGTTCCTGTTGCACTCACCTCAGTACTCACCGCTGGCAGAGACACGGTAAATGTCGACCCCTTGCCTGTCTCGCTTTCAACGGTGATGTCACCACCGAGCATCCGGCAGAACCGGCGGCTGATTGCCAAGCCCAGGCCCGTCCCTCCAAACCGACGCGTCGTGGAAGAGTCTGCCTGAGTGAACGCCTGAAAAAGCTTGGCGACCTGCGTGCTGCTCATCCCAATGCCGGTGTCAGTTACCTGAAACACCAGCACCTCTCCCGACGGCTCCGCGTGCCGCGTCACCACAACCCGGATGCTTCCCTGCTCGCAAAACTTCGCCGCATTGCTGAGGAGATTGATGAGAGTCTGCCGAACCTTGGTGAGATCACTCTTCATCTCACCGCAGTCATCGCCAACCCGCACCTCGAGCGTGTTCTGGTTTTGACGCAGCAGAGGCTGCACGGTGTTTTCAACATCACGGACCACCGAGGCCACATCAAACGCCTCAATAAATACCGTCATCTTGCCGCTCTCGATCTTAGAGATATCGAGAACGTCGTTGATCAACGACAACAGATGTCGACCTGCTCCATGAATCTTATTCAGGTCGCCCACGACCTCATCAGGCTCCATCGAGTCAAACTCCTCCATCAGCATTTCGCTGTAGCCGATGATCGCATTCATCGGAGTCCGGAGTTCATGGCTCATGTTGGCGAGAAACATCGACTTCGCGTAGTTGGCCTCCACGGCCGCATCACGGGCCTTCATGAGATCGGCGTTCATCTGCTCGTTGGCTACTTCCGCGCGGAGCCGCTGAATTGCGACCCCAACCTGCGAGCCGAACGACAGCAACAGCGGCAGCCACCGACGACACCAGCGGGCATCATGCGTCTCGCTTTCCATGTGCAGCCGGCCGATCTGCTCGTCTCGTGAACGAATCGGGATCCAGAACGCACCGGAGAGCCCCTCTTCTCGGGCCACCTCGAGGATGGACTCAAAGGAGTCGGAGGCGTACGGCATCGGCAGGAGTTCACTGCGAATCTTCAGCCCGCCCGCTTCATCGTGCCCTTCTGGCAGGAAGCAGTACCCAGCGGTCGGATACATCTCAGCACGCACCGAGATCAGGCCGAGATCGTCGATTTCTTTGAGTTCCTTGCAGACGTGCGCGAGGATCTCCTCCTCAGAACGCA